>JAABUK010008992.1_pt1 | contig 11330 bp, 8 predicted proteins | sample 5559141 | NCBI WGS metagenome assembly JAABUK01 (sample SAMN10711869, study PRJNA513367) | rock metagenome | isolation source: Antarctica rocks | place: Antarctica: Victoria Land, Pudding Butte nord | collected 2016-01-03 | reverse complement strand
CGCACATCCCGATCATGTTCGGAGACCTCCCCCGCCAGGACAAGCCGCTGCCCAAGGCCCTCGACGACCCCACCGCCGCGAAGTTCCTGCGCGCAGCCCAAGCCCAACCCCGTCAGCTCGTCCGCGTGTCCAAGTCTTTGCATGACTGCGAAGGAGGCCGTGTTCGACAGGAGTGCGAAAGCAACGACCTCGAGCAGGCCAGCGGCGTCACGTCCGAAGTCAAGGGCGCCGGATGCCGCCTCGGTTGCATAGCCCGCGCCCCAGAACTCGGGGAACAGCGCGTAGCCCAGCTCGACCTCCGGCAGCCCCGCTATCTCACAGCGAGCCAGCTTCACAGTGCCTACGGGTTCCTCGCCGGCCTGCAGCAGCCAGCGTCCGAACCCCCATTTGCACCAGTGGTCCGCGGCCTCGGAAAGGATGTCCTGCACCTGAGCGCGGCCGCGGGCACCACCCAGAGTGCGCCCCACCCGCTCGTCGCCCCACAGCCGCTCGAACACCGCCAAGTCGTTCGCTGTGACCGGCCTCGCCTGCAGTCGACGAGTGGTGAAGGTCGACACGACCAGAAGCTTATGGGTGGCCCCTGTGTGAGCCGCACCGCCCGATTGAGCCTTGCAGGCCCTTGGGTGAGCCTCACCAGGGGTCGGTTGCTAAGACGGCGGCGGTGGCCCGGTCAAGTAGAACTTGCTGTCCATGGCTGCCTTCACGGTGTTGGTGACCGGGGTTTCACGGTCGGGAAGACGACGCTGGCCCGCGAGCTCTCCGTGCGGCTCCGCCTGCCTCTGCTCTCGATGGACACCATCAAGGAGCAGCTGTTCACCACGCTGGGCGTCGGCGACCGGGCCTGGGCTCTACAGCTGCGCACGGCCTCGCTCAGGGTGATCTGGTCCCTGCTGCCGGACTGCCCCGACGGCGCCATCGTAGATCTGTGGCTCGACCCTGGACGGGACCGAGGAGTCGCGCAGTCCGGGCTGACGCGCGCCGGCGTCGGTCCGGTCCTGGAAGTACTGTGCGCGCCTCCCGCCCCGGTTGCTGCGGCCCGCTACGCAGCCCGAAGCCGTCATCCCGGCCACCTACCGCCCGATGACGCGACCCTCACCCGCACCAGGGAGGCAGCCGAGCTGATCGCGCCGCTCGGCCTCGGCCCCACGCTACGGCTCGACACCAGCAGCAGCGTCAACGCTGACCAAGTCGCCGACTGGCTACGCCAGCGGCAGCCATAACCGCACCACGATCCTCACGGGGCTCTATGCACTTCAGCGGCCGATGCTGGGGCCGCCTCGTCCGGTGGTCGGGCCGTAGCTCGGCCCGTAGTGGCGTTCGGCCTCGCGCATGCGCTGGCCGGCGGCTTCTTCGACTTGCCGGGCGGCTGCGTGCTGGGTCTGTTGCAACGCTGCAGCCTGGGCGGCGATGTAGTCGCCGTTCCAGCTGGTGTGGGCGGCGGCGAGGAACCCTGCCGGGTCGTCGCGTCTGGTGATCGCGGGGTCGGCGGCGAGCTGCTCGACGTGCTTGTCTGCAACATTGAGCCGGGCTCTGGCTGTGGTGGTCTGTTCGGTGAGGTGGGGGAGTTCTTCGGCGAAATCACGGTAGCCGCTGCGCGCGTGCAGGACGGCCTGCCGCTGACTGAGCGGACTGGAAGTCTCGACGTAGGTGTGGGCAGCGTTCTGGGCGTTCTGGCGGGCTTGTTCGGCGCCCCGGATGTGCTGCACCTGCTCGGGGAGTTCCTGGCCGGCGCGGTGGTGGGCATAGTCGTCGAGTGCCTCGGCGATCCGATCATTGCCGGGATGCCTGCCGGCGAAGCGGGCCGCGGCCGCGCTGTCGGTGAGTTCAGGCTTGACCGTGCGCCATTTCTCGGCCCACTGGCTGAGCAGCCGTTCGGCGTCCTGGACGTTGGCGAGTGCGCCGGTGAGCCGCCCGAGGCGGCCGGCGCCAGCCTGGACGGTGCGGGCGGCTTCGGCGGCAACCGGCCGGTCGGTGTCCCAGTTGGCCCGCAGCGAGGCCTGGATCTGCTCGGCCCGCTGCTCGAGCAGGCCACACGCCGCAGCAGCCTGCTGTTCGGCGACATCGGCCGCAGTGCGGGTGGTGTGCACCTGCTCGCGCAGCGGAGCAAGGATGCGTTCGTTTTGTTCGCGCCGGGTGGCATCGGCTTGGGCGCGAGCCAGACGCGGTTCGAGCCGGGCGAGCTGCTCGCCTGCCCGGGCTTGTTCGGTCCAGGCGCGGCGTAGCTGGTCCAGCACCTGCGCGAGCCGGACGGCGTCGGTGGTGACTTGCCTGGGCGTCGATGCGGCGTATTGACTGGCGACGCGCTCGGCCTGTTGCCGGGCGTCGTCGATGCCGAGATCTGGCCGACCACGGCCGGCGATGTCGATCCACTGTTGCCGGGCGTCGTTGAGGTCCTCGGCGACCAGGTGCACGGTGTTGGCGGTGCGGCCGCGGGTCATACCGACGTAGGCGGCCGCGGCGCTGGTGTGCTCATCGAGGACCAGGTGGCCGGCGTGGGCGGTCTCTCCCTGCACGCTGTGGAGGGTGCCGGCGTAGCCGAGTTCGACGTGCCGGCTGACATAACCGGGCGGCAGGGTTCGTTCGCCGGCCAGACCGCTGCCGGCGGTGGGGGTGACGGTGAGTGAGCCGGCGTCGTGGACGGCGAGCACGGTCCAGGTGTCGCGGTTGGCGACGTCGGCGTCGCGGTCGTTGTCGCGGGTGGCGATCAGGTCGCCGGCGCCGATGCGCTGCCCGACGCTGGTGGTGGCGACCGTGGTGTCGTCGACGTCGCCAGTGGCCACGAGCTGGCCGCGGATGGCGGCGTTGAGGGCGCGGGCTTGGTCGTTGGTGGCCACCGATACCGCTGCGGCGCGGCCGGCGCGCCGGGCGGTCGCGGCTTCCTTAGCTACTGAAGTACGTAACTGCGCTTCGGAAGAGTGGAGGCGGACCCGGCCGCGGGCGGTGAGGTCGTCGAACACTGCGGCGGGATCGCCGGCGGCGCCGTCGCGCATCCGTAGCGACAGGTCGGCGTAGTCGGTGTCCTCGACCGTGGCGAGCACGCCGGGCTCGATCTCGCTGGTGCGGGTGAATCGGTGGATGACGTCGAGGGTGCAGGCTCGTTCGGCCCACCGGTCGGCGATGTCAAGGACACCACCGCGCCCGATCGCGGGCAGCTGGTGCGGGTCGCCGACCAGGGCCACGCGGGCGTGCTGTTCGTCGGCGACGGTGAGCAGCGCCCGGGCGGTGTCCTGGTCGAGCATGCCGGCCTCGTCGACGACGACGAGATCTCCGGCGCGCAGCTGGGCGTCCTCACGCGGCCCCTGGTACACGATGCCTCGCGCCCAGCGGGCGGTGTCGACGTCGCCGACGGCGAGGCGCGTCCAGCGGCCGGCGGCGTCTTGGCGCCAGCCGTGCTGGAACACCAGCCAGGCGACGGTGCCGGTGTGGGCGCCGGTCTCGGCGCGGGCGCCACGGGCGGCCTTGAGCGTGGGCATGACGACGAGCAGCTGGTGCCCGTCGTGCTCGAGCGCGACGCGGGTGGCGGCCAGGGTGGTGGTCTTGCCGGCGCCGGCGGCCCCGGTGACCAGCACGAGCGGGTGGTCGCCGGCCAGCGCCGCGGCGGCCTCGGCCTGGGCCGGGTCCAACCGGACGCCGGCGGCCGCGGCCGCGTACGCCACCTGCTCGGCGCCGGCGTCGCGCCCGGTGACCGCGTCGGAGGCTCCGCGGGCGGCGAGTCGGCCGGTGAGGTCTTCCTCGACGGCGATCGCGTCAACCGAGGTCCAGGCGCGGATATGGTCGGGCACGTCGCGCTCAAGCAAGGGCACCGCGACGGCCGACGCCCGGGCGGTGATGTCCTCGGCGAGCTCGGCCCGGACCTCGGACTCGGCGATGACGCCGCGGCGGGCGAGCAGCTGCTCGGCCTCGCCGCGGATGTCGGCCTGGTTCCAGGCCGAGCGGCTGGCGGTCAGTCGGGCCAACACCTCGGCCGCCGCCGAGGCCCGATCGAGTCGTCCAACAGGTTGTTGGACGAGGACGGCTGGCTGTGTCGGCGGCTGGTAGCCGAGAGAGGCGAGTTCGTTGACCCACCGGTCGTGCAGGACCTGGCCCGGTTCGACGTGCGCCTTGCCGGGCCGGTGTTCCTGCCAGGCGCGGGCGTCCCAGGACCGCCGCAGCGCCGGGCCCGGTTCCTGGTCCGGGTTCGCCGCCCGCCACTCAGCCTCGTACTGCTCGACCTGGGCCGAGACCTGTTGAGCGCGCTTGCTGAACGCCTCGACGTAGCCGGCCAACTCGAGGACTTCGCCCGTGTCGGCGTCGAGGGTGAACCCATGCGCCGCGAGGGCCTCGCGGAAGGCTGGGTCAGCCATCACCGTGGCATGCCCGATGCCCTGCACCGCGCCGATCGAGTTGCGCACCGCCACCGAGTCGATCCCGCGCCACTCACCAGCGGCCTGCACGCGGGCGTTGACTTGCAAGTGGATGTGCCGGTGCGGGTCCCCGGCCCGGCTCGTGTGGTGCCGCACCGCCACCGCCTCGATCCGCTCCACCGGCGTCGCGACCTGCGCGCCGCGCGGCCCGACTCGAGTGGTGGCGTTCTGGGCCATCCACCGCACGATCTCGACCGCCGCGCGGTCCTGCGCCGCGCCGTAGGCGTCCGCGATGTCAGGGTGCAGCTCTGCGGCGATCGACCACGACTTCGGGCCGTTGACGACCACCTCGGCGAACCGCAACGCATGCTCATCCTGGCGCACCCGCCCGCGGGCCTCCCCGGTCTCCGGGTCCACCCCGGACACCCACGACTCATAGGCGTCACCATCCAGCTGCGGCATCAGCGCGACTCGGCCGTCCGCGGTCGCGCTGTACCGCTCGGCGAAGCCGGTGCCCTCGGCCAGGTAGTAGTCGTCGGCGCGGCTGCGGCCGGCCTCCACGTAGTTGCGGGCAGCACGGGCCGAGCCTCGATAGAACTTCGTCCCGCCCTTGATGACGCACCGCCCTTGCGCTGTTCGTCGCTCTGGTGGCCTCACTGGCCTCCGTTTAGGTCGCCCCGTAGGGGGGCCGTGACCTACCATTGGTAGCATACGTGCCGACAGGATTTAGTATGAGATGCAGGCATTACTAAGAGGGGTCAGGTGTTGGTGGCAGGGGCGGGGGTATCGGTGTGGTCGTTAGGTCAGAATGGTTGCAGCGGTAGGTGGTCTCGCGATGGCGGGTAAGCAGGGCAGTAGGACCGGTCGAGCTACCGGTCACAGTGCTAGGCGTGACGCGTTACCGGAGCTGGCTGATGACCCGATTCTGGAGGAGCTCGACGTCCCGCCGCCGCTTGCCCCGAAGGCGAGCGAGTCGGCGCATGACAAGGCGCGGCGCGCGCTAATTGCCCAGCCTGGTCAATGGATGGTGCTCAACGCGCGGGTGAAGCTCAGCGAGGCGACCGCACGCCGGATGGTTCGCTCCTACCAGCAGGCCAAGCCGGCGCGGCTGGTCGAGCAGGCGGTCGGACGGTTCGAGGCGCGGCCGTTCCTGCGGAACGACGGGTGGCTGGTAGCGGCGGTGTACACGCCCGCCACGGTCGAGCAGTAGACCTAACCGTCAGAAGGTGACGCACTCCGACGTGGTTCTGGCTCATTTGGTCTCGGGTCGGGCGGCTGCCAGCCGGGTGGCCCGCCGCGCAGGGTCGCGACTCCGACGTCCAAGTCGCTCTTGGCGAGCAGCTTCTCGATGGTCACCGACTCCAGCCCATGGGCAGGGTGAGGATCTACTCGACCAGGTCGCGCTCTTCGGCGACGAGCGCGCGGTAGTGCTCGACGACCTCAGTCGGGTGCCTCGTGCTTGCTGCTGCCAGCGTCGACCCTGTTCGGCGAACAGACTGGCCTCGACGGGCACCAGTCGCGCCATACCTGCTCGCTGATGACCATATTAGGCGACGCCGGATTAGGCGACGCCGGCTCGGGGCGTGACCTGCACAGTCAGGTCTGCGTCGAGGGCCTGCGCGAGCCGATCGAGGACCGGCAGGCTGGGTACGGTCCCGCCGGCCTCGAACCGGGCGACAGCCGACTGGGTCATGTTCGCCTCGGCGGCGAGCTGGGTCTGGCTCCAGCCGCGCTGCTCGCGCAACTGGCGCACGGTTCGGCCGAGTTCGTAGGCGAGCTTCGCCGCGTGGTATGCCGCGCCGGCGCCCGGCTCGGCCATCCGTCGGGCGCGGATCTCGCCCCAGCTGCTCCGCTCAGCCATCGTCGTCCTCCACATCATGTTCCTCCGCGATGCAGCGGGCCAGCGCCCGCCGCGCCCGGTCGACCTCGCGGTCTTCCCGCATCCGGGTCTTGGTGAAAACGGTCAACAGGATGATCCGCCGCCCGGAGGCGACCCAGTAGGTGATCCGGACCGCCTGCCGCTCCAGATGGAACCGAAGCTCCCGTAGCTTGCCGTCAAGCTGCCGCGTATATGGCTCGCTCAACAACGGCCCCTGCTCGGCCAGTAGGTCGATGTAGAACGCTGCGGTCGCGAACCGCGGCGCCGGCAGCTGATCGAGCCAGTCCAGGACCTCAGGTTCCAACTCCACGGTACCCCAGTCCATAGCGTTGATGCTATACGGCAGGTGCGCCATCACCGACGACTAGTTCCTCGATTACCGCAGCGACGGCGCGCCGTTGTGCCGTCGCTGCGTCAGGACGGGTGGCAAGTTGGTCGCGGATCGCCTGTCTGGTCAGCGCCTCGGCCGCGGTGGCGGGCATGAGCCGGGCGCCGGCTGGGTAGTGGCGGCCCATGACGGTCTCGACGAGGGCCCAGTAGCGGTCGCCGGCGAGCTCGCGAACCAGGTCGCCGAACGCCCGCTCCGCGTCACGTACCGCTACCCGCTCGGCCTTGGCCGCCCGCCGCTGCTTGTCCTGCTCGATCCGTTGGGCCTGCTGCTCGGCCCGCGCCTGCTCCCCCGGCGCCGAGCGCGGCCGGCCGTGCTCCTCGTCGAGCCAGGCCGCGAGCCGGGACCGCAGCCAGCCGACCGGGAGCCGAACCGCTGTCGTCCAGGTCCGGGCCGTCCCGTCTGGTTCGTGATCCAGGGCGTGGAGCAGCTGCGCGACCGTCCAGCCAGCCAGCAGCCACGGCCGCAGCACGTGCCGCAGTTCCCGCGTCGACGCTGGCCGCAGCGCAAACGCCTCGGCCTGTAACCGCTCGACCAGGGCCAGTCGGTCGGCACGTGAGCGGGCAGCGACCGTCCGTGGCCACGCAGGCCGCCGGTTCTTCTCCTCGATGAGTTCTTCCCGCCCGCGCAGCGGGCCAGACCTGCTCGCGCGCGTGCCCGCGTAGGGATCTTTCTCTTGCTCTAAAACCAAGAGCGTTGGGGTGCCACTTTCTTCCACAGACACCAGGTCGACCGGCGCTGAGACGGCCTCCGGGACGCACAGCACGTACACCGCGGCCCGGTTCGGATCGTCCTTCGACAGCGCCATCGGCGCGAACCTCGGTGTCGTCCCAGACTCGACGACACCGAGCAGCCCGCGGTCCTGGAGCCACCGCAACCAGCGGGCCACAGACCGCCTCGACAGCCCAGTCCGCTCCTGGACTACCGGCCACGTCGGCCGGGCGGTCAGGTCGGCCCACGAGGCCATCGACGCCACCACCCACGCGACCGCCCGCAGGTTCTCCCGGCCGTGGGCACGCAGCAGCACGACGTCGGGGTGCTCGTCGAATGCGCGCAGAAACGCGCCCTGGGTGCAGGCGATTGCGCTCCCGGTCGGAACCGCGGCGAGGACGTCCAGGCGAACCGACGGCGTGTCTATGTGGCCGGCGTCTACCGAGCTATCTGTGTTCGTCGTACGATGGGCAGGCAGCAACGAGCCCTCCATTCGCCTGGTAGCAGCGGTGGGTCAGTTGGAGCCGGGGTAGGTGCGTCAACACCGATCCGGCATCAGATGTAGCGGTGGCCGCATCTAGGGGCGGCCATTCCGCGTTTAGGCGGGCTTAGACAGCGGCAGCTCCTCCTGTTGGCGCTGGTACTTCTTGTGCCGTCCTGCTTCGGGAACAGGCTTGGCGGCGCCGAGCAAACGCAGCTCGAACAACTGCTGCAGGGTCAACTCTGCTGCGGCCGCTTCTGCGCGCAGTCGGGCCTTCTCTTCCGCGCTCGTCCGGAAAACCGAGACGGCTTTACGCTCCGCGCTCCGATCCTCGTAGGCCATGGGCTCATCGTGCCGGTGGTTATCTGGCTAGCCAGGCAGACACGCCGTCCCACCCTCGATGAGTTCTTTAGCTTTGCTCGCCGCACACCGGGTTGGCAGTTTCCGGTATGGGCCCGGTTGCCGGTAGCTGAACACAGCAAGCGGACGCGGGATGTCATACCTGCTGGTGAGACTGTCCGATAAGGGGCTGTTATCGGACAACCCCACCGGGCGAACGGGAGGCCGGCGGATGGTCGGATTCGATCTCAAGCATGCGGCCGGGGCCGCCGGCCAGCTGATACCCGCGAACACCTCATCGACGTCGGCCACGCTCGCGCAGCTCGAGGAAGCCGGCCGCCGCTACGACGCGCACTCGCGCGCCGCCCGCACCTGGGCCGCCTACCAGCGCGACTGGCGCCACTTCACCACTTGGTGCGCCAGCCTCGGCCTCGATCCACTGCCGGCTGCACCGGACACCGTCACGGCCTACCTCACCGCCTTAGCCCCGACCTTCAAGACCGCCACCATCCGCCGGCGGTTGGCCGCGATCAGCGTCGTGCACCAGGTCTACGGCCAACCTTCCCCCACCACAGCGCCCGAGGTCCGCACCCGGATGAAGGGCATCGCCCGCGAGAAGGCCGACGAGCCGGTCACCCGCAAGGCACCGGCCTGGGGCCGCGATGTGCGGCGCATGGTCACCGGCCTCGGCGACACCCCCCGCGACACGCAGGCCCGCGCCGTGCTCACCCTCGGCTTCGCCGGCGGGTTCCGCCGCGGCGAACTGGTCGCCCTCGACCTCGACGACGTCACCGAGACCGCCGACGGCCTCGTCCTACGGATCCGCAAGGCCAAGACAGACCAGGACGGCCGCGGGCGGCGCATCGGCATCCCCTTCGGCGCCCACCCTGCGTCCTGCCCGGTCCGAGCTGTTCGGGCCTGGCGCGCGACGAACACCGGCACGTCTGGGCCGCTGTTCCGCACCATCGTCTCCGCCGGCGCGCTCGGGGGCCGGCTCAGCGACAAAGCCGTCACCCGCCTCGTCAAAGCAGGTGCCGGCCGCCTCGGCCTCGATCCCGCTCAGTTCGCCGGCCACTCCTTGCGCGCCGGGTTCGTCACCTCCGCCGCTGACGGCGGCGCCAGCGAGGCCGCGATCATGGACCAGACCGGACACCGCTCGGCCAAGCAGCTGCGCGAGTACATGCGCGACGGCCGCCTGTTCCACAACAACGCCGCGGCCGTGGCTGGGCTGTAGCTGAGGTTGCCGGCCGGCCATCCTTGACCCTTCCGGCGTGTCGTCGTGACTTCGCTCGACTGTTAGTCCATCCTCAGATGTGGGTGGGCGAAGCGTGCCCAAAAGAACAAGGCCCCGGACGATTTCTTTCGGGGCCTTCGGTGTGTCAGACCCGACTGCGAGTGCTGTGTAACGCATCATTGCGGGCAAGTCTGCCCCCAGAGTCGAGGCCCCGGCAGTAGATCCCCGGGGCCTTTGTGTTCCGGTGAGGCTGTTGATCTGCGCGACCGTTCCGATAGACGCTGGTCGTGACCGAGTGAGCGGCCTACCGCTCGCCTGGTGAAGAGCATCCGCGCGTGGCGCCGGCGCTAGCCGGCCGCCCCCGGGCGGCCCGGCTACAAGCTGAGTCGTCTCGAAGCTAGCAGGGCCTAGTTGAGAGCTCTCCACGCTCTCGCGAGGCCTCCGTCATGCCCAAAGTCAATACGTAATTGCGTAGTTACGTAACACAAAATGCGTCATGCCCCCTCAGCGTGCGCGACGATCCGCAAAGACTTCTATATATGGCGGCTGGGCTGCGCCGAAACTAAAAAGTGGGCCAAACTCATCACGTGGCCGAGGAAGACGGAGAGCGCGACCGCCTCCTACGGGCCAAGGAGCAACTGCGTGCCCTGCTCGACTCCGAGCTGGCGCTCGTGAAACCGGAGGCGATCGCCCGGCTCGGAGAGCACTACCACGCCCGCGATCCCCGCAATATCGACTCTCACGTCACCGGCATCGCGCTCAACGAACTGCGTCTTGCCGGTGAGCTCATAGTCGAACGCGGCACCAGCAAGGGTGGGCACCGGATCGACACCTATCAGCCCGCCGCGCAGAAGGGCCGTCGCACCGTCATCGCCGCAGCGGCACGGCGCAAGCGAGCGCTGTACGCCCGCTACCTCAGCTGGGCCGGCAGCAACGCCCGCTACCCAAACGGATTCCTGGGTCCAGCCGGCGAGGCCGCCACTCGAGCAGCGATTCTCGCCTCAGCCGCACTTCAGCCAGCGACCCCGCAGGCCGGACCGGTGGCGAAGATCCTCGACGTGCGACTACCGGGCGCCGCCGACAGCGGCGGTTTCATGAACCCGATTATCAAAGGGATCCCTCAACCGCCGGTGACCCTGCTGTTCGAGGTGAAAAACATCCGGGATTGGATCTACCCCAGCAACTCCGAGCTATTCCAAGTCCTACGCAAGGGCATCGTCCTGCAGCAGGCACACCCAACTGTCCCGATCGTGCCAATCCTCGTGTGCCGCAAAGCCCAGCAGACCGCCTTCTACATGGCCCAACAGCTCGGGTTCTTCGTGATCGACATGGGTGCTCAGTTCGTCGGCACGAACGTGGCCGAGCCAGCGCTGCTCGAGAGGTGCGCAACGAGCTGTACTTCGGCGACCTTCGCCTGGGCAACGGCCCGAGTCTGCGCGTTCAAGACCGTCTGAGCAGGCACCTCCCGCCCTACATCCACCAGTACGCAACGACCTGGGGAAATACGGCCCTCGACGCAGATATTGCCCCGCGCCTGTCCGCATGTGCCGCCCGGCGAACATCGGCATCGACCCGCTTCCAGCTGCTCGAAGAGATCCGCACCGTGAATCAGAGCAACGGCAACCCCGGCGGCTGGTAGCCGCCGCTGGTCGAGCCAGCCCTCCCTATCCCCAGCTAGACGATCAGCTAGACGCCGAGTACTTCGGTCGGGTGGCCCGGTCAAGGTGGTGGGCCGCAGGCCCACCGCGCAGCGACGCGCAGCGCCCCTGATGCGGGCCGGCCGACCGTTGTTGACTGTCCGCCGCTGGGTTGTCGAGCTATCCGGCTATACAACGGCAACTACTTAGCCTCCGTGGATACGTAGTTACGTATCTGAGTGTTGCGGCGCGCCTACAGACGGCGGGGCCTGTCGGCTGCTTAGGGTGCCGATATGCGGACGGTCGCGGTGGTCAATC
>JAABUK010011706.1_pt1 | contig 11336 bp, 12 predicted proteins | sample 5559141 | NCBI WGS metagenome assembly JAABUK01 (sample SAMN10711869, study PRJNA513367) | rock metagenome | isolation source: Antarctica rocks | place: Antarctica: Victoria Land, Pudding Butte nord | collected 2016-01-03 | reverse complement strand
ATTATTAAAATTTAAAAGCTTATTAATATAATAAATAATTAAAAGTATAATACTTATAAATATAAAGGTAAGTTATTATCTTTAATATAAAATTATATTATTTATATTTTAAGAACTTTATATTAAAATGTTAAATAAGGGAAAGTAATAATATATTATTTAAAAAAGGTAAAGTTATTTATAATTTATTAATTAATATTAATTATAAGCTTTAAAATATAAAAAAAAAAATTCATTTAAATATATTATTATTCAATTATAGAGTTAGTATTACTAACTTGAAGGGGCTTAGCGACCGGCTTACCGGCTAATAAGAACACATCCGAGGTACTAAGGTAAGTATTGGAGGGTGAAATAAGCTCAGCTGATGGTCCAGTGTTTCAAGCGCTATTTATATCAGTCTAATCGTGAGTTCACATGCCTAAGGTATATAATGTGTTTACAGCTCTCTGTTTTAATGCATCAATTCTATTCTGACCAAAAGTCGGCCTTCTCCTTACAGCCTCATCACATTTCATTCAGTCAGCTATCGTTTACTCGTGAATACTTTCGTCCAACTCACGACTCGGTCAATATCGTCCTGCTCAACTCCCATTTCATTTCATCTCGGTCGTCATGCCCTTTGATTTCAAATCCTACACCCCCACCTGCCAGAACCTCAGCACAGCGCAGCTGCAAGAAGAATGGGGCAACTACACGCGCCAAATCTCAGTTGGCACCGCTGTCTCTATCCTTGGCGCCCCCTTCAGCCTCGGCATCTCCCTCGTCAACCTCGCCTTCACATGTCCCCGCATCGATAACGCCCGTCATAAACGGGCTATCATTGAAGCTATCCTTGTTTCTCGTGGCGAAACACACCACACACGCAAAAGAGACGTCTTGGTGCCCGTTGCATGGTCGACAGGGTTGGGCGCCGCTACTTTTGGGCTCGCGCCTGTGGCTGCAGAGGCCATCACTGATGCTGCCGTTGCGGGTTGCGTTGCGGTCGTGGCTGGAAATCCGCACTTTGTGGCTGGAGCGACCGGTTTGGTACTTGGCGCTGTAAATGATGGCATTGAGGTTGACGAGGATGCGAGAAAGAAGAGGAGTGAAGCCAAGACCTCTTCATGATGACTGTAAGCTACCGAAAAGGTCAAGACTACATTCTGGAAGGGCTGGGCGATCGACAAATGGGGCTCACCCCGAAGGATTACAGGCTCCCTCGAGAATAGCATCGTGGAAACTCGCATGTCTGCTGCCAAGTATCGTTGACAAAGAAAGAAATACGCAGGATTTATTTTGTGCCTGGAGCATTGACACCCGGTGCACTCGACGTGCAAGAGGCATGCATGCGTAATGGAGTCCATTGTTCTTCATCTTGCATCTTTGTGCTGGTAAGGCAAATCAGTTGCATTTCCGGTCGCGGCCAGTCGCACGAGGAACAAAGAAAACTTGAGCTCAGTATGAATGTCTTTAAACATCGATCCAGTGCAAGATATGTTCTCATCGGTGGTATTTGGGAGGGCGTTCTGTGTGTTCCACATCGCACAAAGTCTCTCAATTGTGACGATACCGATATTTAGTAGCAAGTCTCCGCGGCGATGGCTTCCATCGAGAAGACAGGGCTAGCAGAGAAGGATGGCACCATTCCGGGGGCGAAAGCACCAAAGACGAGCGTTAGACGTAGCAAGAGGCTGCAAGAACAGAGCTCGAGGATTAAGGAAACAAGCTCTCAAGCAAAGTCAGCTATCTCAGTTGGGAAGAAATTACCTCTTGATGGGTCCAAGAAAGGTCGCAAGACCAAGAAAGCCAGTAGTACTGCTGGTAAGCAGACTTCGCGACCAACCAAGAAAATCACCAAAAGTAAGGTTCCTGTGCATGACTCTGGAACCCAACCGGACAGCGAGAAGCCGGCCAAGATAGACAGAGAGAATAACGCATTCTCCGTTGAGGCCAAAACGTCTCCTAAGCCAACTCTGGAGAAGCGACCTCAACAATCAGCAGACAAATCTAAGAGCAAGTCAGCTAGCCATACGAGTAGATCGCGGCACAGCCCAAGTGAAGACATACAAGGCCAGAGTGAGGACCACCCGCCGAGTCCGAAAAGAAAACTGGACCAAAGCAAAGCTCAGCATGCCACCAATAGTGAGCCACCGGCAAAGTCACCAAGGCTATCATCTAGTAAGTCATGTCCCTTCGTTTGCTGTTTAGAACGCGGGATAACTCTGGGAGCTAACAAGACTTAGACTCGTATAATCGGACTGGAAACCCAAGAACGTTTGGGACGCTCCAAAAGCTGGCTTCGGTGAAGCCGCAGATCAAACAGCACCTGCCGAAGAATGTCTGCTGTACTGATACTGTCGATGTTTCTAGACTTCCCTCTCCTCTAGCAGATGTAGGGCATCAAAGGGACAGATTTCTACATTTCATCGACAAACATGTCCCAGATCAGGTCCGGTTGCTGTTTCATCAAATTCGCACTCACTCGCAATACTTCAAACGTGAAATCGCCAGAGCTTTTGTAAGGGAAGCACAGGGTGTTTTTGTTGAATTTCTCTCTGGCACCCAGCCAAACCCTAGAGGAGGCTCCGATCAGGACAAGGAAGACGATGGGGACGATGACGCTATTAAAACAGCCATGCATTGCTGGCCCCGTGACGCTCCGAAATTTGAAGTGGGATTATGTCCAAATGGTGAGGAAGCTAGCATCTTACTCCAAGGCACAAAGCTCGAAGCCTGTATTTTTGAAAGTCCCGAGACCGGCCAACGTGGCCACTTTTTGGTGAATGACTACGATCGACTCATTATCAATGAGTCGGTGTTTGGACGAGACCTAACAGCTGGGCCTCTTCCCGAGTTTGCGGTCATCCAAATAGACCAATATACTCTATTCTGGTGGCGTACAATTCAGGCCTTGGATTACTCACCACAAAAAGACACCCTGGTATGAAATTTACCCTGCCTGTTAGGCGGTGTGTTGTTGACAGATGCTACAGGACTTGATCCAGCACCGACAAGAGGGTTGCAGTAAAGAGCAGCAGTCATCCCCGCCTGTGCAAGATCAGCAAGGACAAGATATCTGCACTAAGAAGCACCAGTCATCCCCACCTAAGGGAGATCGGCAAGGACAAGAGATCGGCAACAAAGAGCAGCACTCGTTCCCGCCTGAGGAAGATTGGGCTGACGTTCTGGACCGAGGTCTTGCGCGTCACAGGGGGCATAGACAACGTAGCGGCCCGTTCAAAAAGGGGAAGGAGCCCCATCAAATCGACAGATATTGGGATCTAGACATTGATAATGTGCTTCTGGCAATCGCCTCCATCTGGGATGGCCTTAGGAGGAGAGGCGTCATCTATGCGTTTGCTGGTGTTGACGTATTCGATCCCGAAGTTGTCAGCTTCGGTGAACTATCAGGCGAGGGTGTAGTAGGCGGACCAAGGAACTTTCTCATGCCACTGTTGATTCCGCCGAATTTATCCGCCCAGAGGTCCACTTTGAACTACTGGAACAAGAACAAAGGCAAGGCGCAGAATTCCAAGGATGGAGCAGCTGGGCCTGCTGTGGGGCATATCGTGCTTGCTGTGGCCGAAAGGCTCTCTGTCGATAGCAATACTGTCACCATAGACATACTTGATAGTAGGATTGGTACGGTTCCAAGCAAGATAGTCGATTACAAGGCAGCAGAACTAGCCACTCGGTTCGGCTGGTCAGGTTATCGCCGCTCTCAATATTCTGCAAGGCCTTTCAATGAATGGCCCAGGGACGAACTACCTCGAATCCGCCGTCAATTGGTGCCTCAGCAACCAGCTGCCTCCAATGCCTGCGGACTCTACACGATCATGTACGCTTGGGCAGTCATGCTGGAGGTTCCACTTCTCCACAGACAACGCCGTCATGGAAGACGTTCAAATGAAGAATTCATGGAACTTGGTCAAGAGCTTGTGAATCTGGCGTTAGCAGGATTCATGGACTCGAGAACGATCCAGGCCTTTTTCAACGTGTTTGGTTTCTCCGAACAACAAGATGCAGCAAACCAGGAACATGATGTCAGGATGCGAGTCGATGCCGTTCGCATGAACCACGAAAAATTCCAAGCGGAGTTGAGCCTTCAGAGGCACAGAGACGCGGATATTCCGATGCCCTCGCTCACTCCCGAACCTGAAGGTGGCACCGAACAGACGCACGAATTTCCTGAGGAAGACATTCGATTGGTGAGCATATCAGGAGGGACAGAAGCAACAGAAGAGCGAGCAATACGCGCTCTGCGTCAGACCAATGGTAATCTGGAAGACGCTATTGCCATAAACCAAGCGCAAAACAGAACACCAGAGCCGCCGAATAATGAGTAGGAATTAGGCCCTCGTTTGATCGAAAGAGTTCCTAGACGCAAAATTTACAATTGTCATCGATTACCAAAGGCCCTTCAACACAATGAAGATATTGAGTCAATAACCACCCCTCCAAAGATGCTTAGAGGTGGTGCTTTCATCGTTACCAAAGTCAATAGGCAGAGACAAACATCATTGAATGCCGCTCATAGCATTTTCCTCATCATTGCACTATTTCTAAGTTATAGCCATTGGACGTCCGTTCTTCCACTCCACTTAATTTCCATATCCTGGCGATTTGGGCACTCGTCTTGGCTAAGCCTTAGCATGAACTCCTGAGACGAGTGCCTTGCCAGGATATGGGATATGGGATATGGGATATGCGATCTCGAATTCAATCCGGTCTAACAATTCTTAACACCGACATTAGTCTGTATCACAAGTCTCACGTTTCACCCACAGGTTCAAACGTCCCACCATGATCGTGGTTCATGATAGTCTTCTCCTTACCCCATAAAAACCCTCTCAATCTAAGAACTCAAGCAAGCATCTCAGAGAACCTGACTAGAAACCAAATCACCAGTCACATCACAAAGACATATAAATATGCACAGATTGTTTTTTTAGCATTCCCTATTGACACATCTCCCCCGCCAGCCCCACACAGAGTGCACTTTCTACCCGTATATCACTAACCATCTTCCATCGATCTAGACCCGCGCATTCCTTCCATATCTCTACTCATGCTTCTATACATTCCCACTTTCATAAATTCCACATCTTGCCTGTCTCGCTCCCATCTGCTCAATGCGTGTACTGCTAATATCCACTCCTGTAAACAATAAGGCATTATTTTGATGGTGGCGTGCTTCAGAGGTCCTTTGGAGTATATCATGCCAACTTAACCCCCTTTACTGTTCTAGTCGTTACGAAAACTGCAAGTTGTAGGATTCACATCAAGAGTAAGAGGTATCGTGTTTTGTATTCCTGGGATTGGTTTAGAAGGCAGTGGTTGGCTTTTTATTAGGTAAGGGTTATGAGATATGGATGGTGTTGTGTTTGGATTTTCAGTGAAGGATGGAGGGGAATGGGGATGGGGATGGGCTGAGCGTATGCTATGGAGCTTCTTTCTCGGGGGTGTGGTGTGGTAGGAGGAATTGGGTGAGTGATAGTGTGTCTGAGATATCATGTTCTGCCCTTCGATGCCGATTTTACTCGAGACCTCGGTCTTGATGCTGTCATGAGGGTTTTGTGGGTGACTTCACGCGCTGTATTGACTTACAATACCCCAAGGACTCCATTTGGGTGGAACACTCATGAGACACACTAATTATGAAAGATGGAAAGACATATTTCAGAGGCTTTGGGTGAGATAGATACGCAAGGCTATGGAGGATCCTAGCTTGTTGTTGGGGGTTCAGTATGTTGTAGTATAGCTCGGCTGCGGTCAAGGCTTTGAGGTGAGAGCACGGACAAGGTGTATGTGAACGTGTAAGTGACTATGCATGCTGAAGCCATGATATCTAGTTACTATTTGAGACCTGATTGCAAGCAAACATGTCGGCATAATCTGTATGTGTAAGGAGTGTCCACTCAGGCCAGAATTTCTGATCGAATTATTCCACTGATAACCGCATGCAGAAGCCATGATATTTGATTCCAAGCAAGCACATAGGCATGATCCGTAAGGACTATCCACTCTAGCCAGGATTTCCGATCGAACTTTCCCACTCATATCCGCATGCAACCACATAAATGGTATTTTCACAGGAACTCGTTTCACGACTTGGTGATCCTACTTCTCAGTCATCCTTTCTAGAACCCACAGTGTTCACAAGCCCAACATCGACCTCGATGAAGCGATCGTTTCCCCGAATATCGTCTCCCCACTCTGACCCCTGAGGACGTGCTCTCTCGGAATGATTGTGCCGCCATTCTTCCCATTCTTGTGGTGCCCACCTAACAGTCCAATGAAAAGTATCAGGGAAGTCGACCACCGTTTTCCCGTGACCGTACAAATGGCATAGAAATAAGATGTGCTGCAGTTCCTGGCCAACCTTCATGTCGACATAGATCGTTTTGAGATGTTCGCATTCCTTGAGATATGAAATTGCCTCTTTGGCCTTCGGATGCTCGCAGGTCATGGTCATACTGGCGAAGATGTCGCGGTTATCAGCTCTAATGATACCGTTGCGACAGTATTCGTCGAGTCTCTCTTCTGTATAGTGGTGTCTCTTACTTGTAAGACCACCTAGGCGCAACACGGTGATTGCCGAGCGCTGTTCTATCCCAATTCCCTTCAAAAAGGTAATCAAAGATGATGGATCGGTGAATTGGAACATGGTCTTGGCGTAGTAGATGTGTTTGGCCTCCTGGTAGACCACTCGACAGACTTGCAGTAGTGCTGGACAAGAGACTTCGTTTTGCGTAGAGGGCGGGGGAGCTTCACTCAGTGCGACACTCGACATGGCATCAGTCAAGGCCTGTGGCTCTTGTGCATTTGCCTCAATCGCACATTCCCCTAGTGACGATATTACGTATCCCCATATCTCCTCGCGGATTTCTGGAGGTAGCTTGCCCAGATGAGTGCGTAGAAACGGTCGAGGTCGTCGCTCGCAGCCATTCCGGTGGCTCCAGGCTGGATCGCTGAAAGGCGAGATAGGAAGACGCGATACGGAATCGACTTTCCATCGCTTCATGAAAGGGCTTGGACCGAGTTCAATGGAACGTAGAGACATGGTTGCTGACCCAGGATGTGGTGAGTTGAAATTTTCGTAGTGAGATGTGAGGAGTGGTGGTTGAAGTATGAATTGATTGAGAGTGTTCAATCATGATATGATGACTAATTGTGTTGAAAACGGTCGTTATCACTTGCCTTAATATCTCAGACGTGTGTGTCAAGCGTACTGTCATGCAGCTTCACAGCTGTTCGTCTAAGCTTGGGTTAATGTTCAGTCCATCGATGTTCGGTGTCCTTCAAGGCACTACGCTGAATACTGGAAGTTGATGTATGACACCCTTAGCTTTGTGATTTATCCATCCAAGCAGTGCCCAATGAGTGGAAGTGGCGGTAGTTGCCAGCTTGCGATAATTCTGTGTTACCTTCCCAAGTACGATAACTTGCCTTGAATGTATCTCATGAGCCTTCTGGTACATGTTCATGAAGTTTCTGTCTTCAATTGCGGGAGATGTACATTACACCGCCGTGAAGCTTGTCCGAGACCTATCATCAACACACTCCCTATTTTGATCTCATTATTTGCTGAGAAGACTTGTGATGGGTCGATCTGCCAATTTGGTGGAAGGTGTCATCACCCCGACTGCGGAGCCTCTCGACGAGTTCGAGGGAAGAGCATACCAGATATCCAGTCGTATAGCTTCACTGGATACGTCAACAACGGGGTCGTTTCTTCAGGGTCCCTACGAATGAAGCCAGTATCCGGAAAAGTGGCCTTCAGGATCAGGATAGTGGCTATGCCTATTGACCAAGAAATATTTGTAACAAATCAACACTTGATGATCAGCCTTGATCGCTCCCAAGCCATATGTCAACGATGATCTGTGTGAGAATTGCTCCCAGTGACTCCTCGAATTCAAGTGGTGATGCAGGCTTGATCAAAGTCCACGATGTAAGAACAACTGATGGTGATAAAGGAGGCTACTCCTAGAGACACCTGCTTCTATGATGTTCGTCCGTCCAGTTCTAGATAAGCACCAAGTGGATAGTCACCGAAATACATGCACAACCAGCGTAGAGATTGGTTCTGGATCCAGGCAACTGGATACCGTGTTCCTGTACAGGAGAATCTATCACGGCTGCAGGTTCTACCAAATGAAGTTTTTTGCATCTCGATCAGACTGAGCACCTGATGATCCTGGAAACGGGATTCGTCAACGGTTACAGAACAGGGCTCCATTTAGCGCAGCAGTACTGATAGCGCAGCTTTAATCAGGCGATCCCTCCAAAGAGGTGGTAGAGTATGAGAAATGCTCGAGGGATGTGGTGGATGAACCCCCCAAGGGCTGGTTCTTTAAGGAATGAATCGTGACAAGCCTCCGATGATGCGATCTGTAGAATTATTACCGATTCCCTTTTGCTCTAAACCCCCCCGAAAACCCTTACAGAGGCCCTCCGAGAGTAGTTGCCGCATTGGCGTGCAATCTGGATTGCATGGCGGCCAGTCAAACCCCGAAGTGTCCAGTCGAAGTGAAACAATGAATGGGCACCTCACTCTTACCCTTGGACTCGACCCATCACTTCTTCACACCTCGACGTTCGATATTCAGCTTACCTTCTCCAACGGCCAGTTACAATGGCAGAGTCGGAGTGGCATTGGTCACACCACTCTTACCTCCCCAACAGTACTGGAGGCAGGCAGGTACGATTGCTTCGTCGACGATTGTACCGTCTAGCTCGTGCACGACCCCAAGGACGACTCTCGAAAGGTCTCGCACGACCACTGACTCAGAAGTCACTGGGACTCTAACCACGCCGTTGCTGCAAGAACCCCCGAACAATGTCGATCTGGCTAGTGTGAACTCCAATACGCCTATTTCACTTCCCAAGCAGCACTTCTTCGCCGCAAACGAGACTCACACGGCACGACCATGATGTCCAATTTCAAAATCTCGCGGTCCTTGTTCGCAATGACCAACATCGAAGGACCAGTACATGATCAGTCTATAACAGATTCATTGCATATGCGGTTCTGCGGAAACAAGACACCGGGACCAGCAGCATAGCTCCCCCCTATCTGATCATTCGGGCTAGTAGTGATTGGCAATGTGGTTTGGACCGGCATAATCCGCCCGACTGGACAGACACAGGTTCCAAAGGTAACACAACGGTGCTCAGCTGGTGCACTTCTGATGATTGCTAGGGCTACTCAATGCTACTGCCGGGTCCGGTCTGCCTCAAGCCACCCCGAAATCTCAGGCTTCATCAGCGTCTAGCTCGGGATAATGCCGATAGATTCCCATCGAGTACTTCTTCCTCCTCTCACTCGCCAGGTAGCTCTTGATACTGTCCCTCTCCTTGATCCTCTCATACAACCTAAAAACTTTATCATACTTTCCACTGTCCCTGGCCCGCTTGACAGCTTTCGGAAACGCGAATGTAACCCCGTCCAAGCACTGCCAAAGCACCAAATCCGCAAATGTCAACTGACCAGCATACAGCCACTCTCCACCTTTGCTTGCCTCACCTTGTAGCACACGTTCGAAGTAGCCGAGGAATTTAGGAATGCGGTTGTTGATGTAGTCCTTGCTTTTATTCTTGGCCTCCTCTTTCTGCTCCTCATAATAGGCACCCGGAGCAATGGGATGATGTGTATCATGCGCTTCGTTTGAGAAGCCATCCAGAGCTGTAAGGGCCAGTTCATTGACGTGGTAGATGGCATTCTCATCGCCCTCGGGACCGGCGAGGCCAAGCTTAGGCGCGAGGTAGAGAATGATGTTGGGAGTCTGGGCGATGGTCAAGTCGCCGTGTCTGAGCACTGGTGGTGCCAATGGCGGTGGGTTGGTTTTGTCTCCTGTGTTCTTATCCGAGATGAGAGAGATGAGCTCTTTCATGGCTGCTTTGTCTGCATTGCAGACATCTTTGTATGGTGTTCCCGTTTCTTCGAAGCATAGACGAATGTGCTCGCCCCGGCCTGGGATACCAGGCCAGTAGAGGAGCTCATAGGGTGAGGTCTTCTGGCGCTTGGAAGCAGGGACGGACATGGTAGCTAGACCTGTGAATGTTGTTGGAACAATTCGAGAGCGATACAGAGAGCTGAGTCTGTGTACTACTTGTGATGTTGGATGATGGAAGGTCGTGATCAAGCTTCTCATGTGTAAAAAAGAACGATAGGTGAGGAGGGACATAGGTGGTGTGGAGCGGTTGATGACTAAGCTCTCTAACCTCTAGTTTTCGTAGATAGCTAGACTTCATAGATTATATACCTTATTAATATAATTAATTAAACCCTACTTAAGGTAATATTAGGGGCTAAACTAAGATATATTTAAGTTAATATTAAATTATATACCTTTATATCTAGGTTTCTAGTCGCTTATATACTTAATAGCTATTAATATATTAGTTATAATCAAAGACCCCGCTTAGAGCTATTAGCTTACTACTATTTATATAATTATTAAGATAAATAACTATTAAGATTATTCCTAAGGGAATATTATTTATTAATATTAGGGTATTTATATTATAAATCTCCTCCTTTATATATAAGATACTAAAGTAATTACCTTTATTAGGGAGGTAATATTTTTATTAAGATATAAGGTAGCTCCTACCTATTATAAGTACTTAATAACTAGGTATATTTAGTTATTACTTAATTAATTATAAACCTTCTTAGCTAGTTATTATATTCTTATTAAGGAACTTTTTATATTAACCTTATATATATACTTCCTTAATAACTTATTATGATTAGGCTACTTATCCTTAAGGTATTAATTTAATTAATTAGTTTAAAGCTTATAACTCTTTTTTAAGAGTTAATAATTTATATTATCTAAGGTTTAATTAAGAGTTATATTTATTAAACTTTATATAATAAGCTTCAATAAATATCTATCTATTTAAAATAATCTATTTTAATTAATTAAGATTATTATAATTAATTATTTACTTTTAAGATAGTAACGCTATTTATATTAATAATTAAGATTTAATTATAAACCTATAAAGCCTAGTTTAACTTATATATTAATAATATTATCTAATTATAAGTAAGTTATATTAGTTTTAATCTTTATCTTAGGGATTTTATTAGCCTAATTTTAAGTTATCCTTCTTAGATTATACATTTATTAATTAAGATATTAGAAGATTATTATTAAAAATAAGTATATTCCTTATTAACCTTAGATTTAATAAGAATTAATACTTTAAAAATCTTTTTAGATACTTATTTTAATAATAAGTATAATATATTAGGTATTTAAGCTAAACTATTTTATAATTAATTATTAAAAAATATTAAGATATATATTAAGATATATAAGTATTTAATTTAAGATATT
>JAABUK010011705.1_pt1 | contig 11337 bp, 18 predicted proteins | sample 5559141 | NCBI WGS metagenome assembly JAABUK01 (sample SAMN10711869, study PRJNA513367) | rock metagenome | isolation source: Antarctica rocks | place: Antarctica: Victoria Land, Pudding Butte nord | collected 2016-01-03 | reverse complement strand
TGAAGGGCATGTCATGCATTGCTGCTGTGCAGGCTCTGGTGGGTGCTGTGAAGAAGCTAGCAGCAGACCCAGAGTCCAAGGACAAGAACAGGATTGGAGTGCTGCTGGGCACAAAGCAGGCTAGGGGAACCAAGACCCTGACCCACGTCATGTGGGTTCTGTTCAACCTGCTTCCTGGCAAAACAACCCAGAAGGCCCACCGCCACACCCCCACTGCCCTGGACTTTGCTGTCTCTGCGCCCGCCAAAGGTGTGACTGCAACATGTTGCTGTCCTGTTCCAATGTCAAACTTTGCGCATGCTTTGCTGTCATGCTTTGCTGTGATGCTTTGCTGTCATGCTTTGCTGTCATGCTGTGCTGTCGTTCGCTGTAGGACCTGGCTGCCTTCTTAGCATGACTATGCCATCTCTGCAAAGTCACCCTTTGCACACCCAATCATACGTTTCCTGAGCAAGTTGTATATCTGTGTAACGAACCCATCTCTCCCATTCTCTGCATGTGTGATCTTGACTGATTTGGTTGCCCCATCCATTCATGAACATGTGTCTTCCTTTAGGGCCAGGTACTTATAGTCCTGAGTGGCTTCCTTACCAGGTCCTGTTTTGGCAGTCAGCGTTACCAACGTTTACATGTCCCGAGTCAGCCTGGACAAACTATATGGCAACCTTTGTGACCATGACTATTGTCATCAACTTGACAGATCACAATGGTTCAGGCAGCCTACCATCAGTTACGCGTTGTAAATGGTCTACCCAGCTTAGCTGTCTACACCTCAGTTCAGACATAATGGTGGCTCAGAACATCTCCTCCTGATGTGATCAATTTTGTCATGATCACTCAGTGTGAAGCCATACGCCAAATGGCAATACTTCATCTAGAAGACTCTGGGCTGACTCATGTGCTTGTCTTGCCAGCTTTGTATCACAGATTTCCATCCTTGGCTGCCTATGAGCTCGCTGCATATTTGAGATGTTTTCACCCTCAATTGTGGGTTGCCATGGTGCAGGTGTGTACACAGCCATGGCTCGCAAAATTGACAAGGATGGCAATCTGATTGACCCCGTGAACGCCCCATGGAAAACAGGTGGTGCCTTCACCACCCCTCCTGGCTGGTGGCACAGCCACGTCAATGAGACCGATGAAGATGCGTGGGTGCTGCCTGTTCAGGATGCAGGCCTGTTCACATACCAGGTACATACTTTCTGCCTGCACACCTCACACATGTTTGCTGCCAAGTGTGTGCTGTACAGTGGTGAAGCTGCTTGGCTGTATGTATGCCAATAGGGGGCGACAGGTACAGTGTGCTTGGCTGCCAAGTATATAGGGCATTTACATACTTTGGCAGATTTTTTCCCCATGTAGAAATTAGTGTCATTGCTGGCCTCGTGACCCTACGCAGGAGTCAGCTTCATCAAGCATTTTGTGAGTGCGCAAACCTGTGTTTTCATGCATCTTGAATGCAACTAAGTTTGCTGTGGGCCTTTCAGAGGACGCTTGATATCCGGTTTGTGCCGGCTGTATTGGAGGACATCAAGAACATGACCATTCAGGGTGCAAGTTTTGAAGGCGAAAAGACCTATGTCAACTCCAAGGAGTGACAGGGCAATGGCTAGTGATGTGTAGTGCCAGTATTGTAGTGCTCTGCTCAAGTCATCACTGTTTCTGCCAAGCATATTTTGGCATGCTGTGTGGACTTCAATGGATGACCCTGCTTTTCCAGAAACATACAGATAGCTACAAGCATGTGGATTGCAGCCTAGGATTACTAGTATCATTAAACAAGGCCGATATAGCCAATAAGAACTGATAATGGCATGCTCACATACTTACCCCTGTACTCTGCCAAGCTGGTACTTAAAACAGTGCCATTGCTTACTATCACAACAATGCTGCTAGCAACAGCACTGCTGCATGCTTGAAACATCAGCTTTTCATCCCAATTGCCAGGCAATGAGAGCAACACTGGCATATTTGTGCACACTCACACAAGTATGCAGAGTCACAAAAGAACTGGTCCTGACACATGCTGACAGCTCAGAAAGTCATGAATGTAATATTGTAGCTGAGAAACAGATTGACCTGATTTGCAAATCGACTCGGGCCTACCAATTGCGACGGTGAGCAAAGCAATTCGCAGATGCATTGTGGCACAGGTGACATCATCATTTATACGGCATCACCACAACTTCCTTGATGTCAGCTGTACATATGATTGTGTGTTCTAGCGTCCTGTGCTTACAAGTACTTTTCTTACATGCTGTTACATGCTTGCAAATGGTTCTGAGCGTGCACATCAATATCACCAGCATACTAGAAGCTGTCCACGAGATAAATGTAACAGCACACACAAGCAGTTCAAAACGTGCAACGGACTGTAAGTTGGCATCATTCCTACTCAAAATCACCACCTATTCAGCGTCACTCTTGCTTTTGTCCTTTGCTCACTCATATATTGTACAGCGTAAAATGATCAATTCAACCAAATGACTTTCAATGCCTGCTCTGTAAACGCAAAACTACTTGACTCGGGACAATACATCTTGGACAAGGCTGTCAGGGAGTTGACCAGAACTTTGAAATGCCCGCATGTGCAAAATCGGTTCGCAGCCGGCTTGTGCCATACTGCGCCCATTGACAGTCTCAGTGTACGCTCGGGGCTTGTAAGCCTCCAACAAAACCTCTCCTGGTGTATTCACACGCTCACAGACAGACATCAAGGCTCTGCAGCCAAGATACAGAACTCGTCAGACCTGACAGTGACCACTGCAAGGCACAAGATGCACTCCCAGCCCCATTTTGGTGTGTAAAGAGCTGATTGCTGGCTGCCTTGGGCAACACTGCACTGCAGACAATGGGAAGCATGACAGATCTGCCACGCGAAACGCAGCATTGACAATACAAAGGCATGCGTGCATCAACTCACATGAGGCTGTTCATCTTCATGTAGGGGCAGGAAGCGCAGCCCCCCTCTGTTGAGCAGCCCTCCCCAGAAGCGGGCCCGGGGATCATTGACAGCCCTCCTGGCAGCAGCACTGGGCCACCCCCATTAGCAGCAGTGGTCTGGCTGGAGGTGGTGATGGACTCAGGCGAGACTGGGAACACAATCTCAACTTCCAGGTCATCGCGGCCTGACTCTTTCAGCATGCCTTGTACCTTGCGCACAATGCTGGTGATCATGCCGGACTCTGTCCCCAGCACAAACTGCACCAGCAAAACAGGTGATGAGCAACAGCTGCTGCAGCGTGAACCAGAACAAGTTTTGCTGCAGAGAAATCCATCTCATCAGCTGCTGCAGCATCAGAGAACCATACCTTTGCTACACCCTAACTCGTCCTACATCCTAAGTCATCCTAACAATACCAGCATGAAAACACGTTGTTCAACAATCACCTCTCATGAATACCCACCGCCTGTTCCTGCCCAGAGCAGTGACTGCCACTGGGAAACATGCAGCAGTGTCCACAGCCTTTGAATGGGTACACTCAGAAAAAGAAAAGAAAAGAAAACGCCTTTCGGCGTCAATTTAATGAGAAGCCGAGTATTGTATTGGGCTGCCCAGTAATGGGTACACTCACTGGTATGTGTGCCAGCTTGTCACTCACCTGAAGCTTATCAGCAAAGGGCTGGTCCAGGGCGCACTTGACTTTTGAGGCAATGAAGTCCAGGATGTTGGATGTTGAGCCCACCACGCCCATGTCGCGAGTCTTCTTGGCTTCCATGGCCAGCGTGAACATCTCCCCTGGAACCTGTGCCAGGCAGCTGCTGCTCAGCACACAAGCACTACAAGGCCAGGAATAACTTTTCCAAATCAATCTTTGCTTCTATGGTCTGCATAAATGCACTGCTTTCCATCCTCTGCACAGTGTTGGTTACCTTTGTTGTACAACTGTGGTGGAGCACAGTGTTGGTTACCTTTGTTGTACAACTGTGTCGGCATTTGATTTGGAACGATTTGAAGTCAACACAAACAAGGGCATGCATGGCACGTGTTGAAGGTCTGATACAAATGCTTGCACACTTGTGCCCAAGACATTGCATTGCGTTTGAATTTGGAGAGTTCTGGAAGACGATGTTGAGACATACTCAGCAGGAGCAGATGCTGCAAAGGGTGGCTGCAGAGACATGTTCATTTGCCCAAACACTATGCTTTGCACAGCCTTTACCATGCCACAGCAACTTGAGCATGCACAAATTGCACTGGGGCATACAGTTCTGTATGCTCTGATGGAAACAAAGCAAATACAAACGGCAGAGACAGCACCCCTACCTCAAAATGTGCAGTGAGATAAGCATCTCCATAGGCTTTGCGCACAAGCTCAGTCACCTCCCCACCAAAGATGTGATGCACAATGCAAGTGCCCTCCTCAAAGTAGTGCAGGCGGGGCAGCAGGGCCCTGACTGAGGCCTGGGTATGCTTGGGGTGCAGCTTCTGTACTTCTTCATCTGGCAGGTCTGCCAGGGATGTGAAGAGCTGTGCCAAGTTGCGGCCCATGTAGGTGTCAGGGCCATACCACACTGTCAGATCTGGGATCTGGGCAAAGCCCTGAGTCACAGACGTACCATCAGCACGACGCTAGAGTTATGACTTGCACAGGCCAGAAACAGTATGTTGCACACGTGCTCAATTGAGCATACACACATTGAAGAAGGTAACACTCTGCAGATTCACTTGATCTCTAACCTGACACAGTTACTGGTCAATCAAGCTGAAAGTGAGGTACGAGCAGATTTGACAAGGTGGTGAAAAAAGTCATGAAGGGGGGATGTAGACAACATAAGCTAGCAAAGAGACTGACCTGCAGGACAGTCTGAACCACATTGGAGGAGGTGCAGGTGATGGTGGGGACGACAACATGCGCCTCAGCCTTGGTCTTCAGGCTGGTGTTGATATACACCACATGCATGGCTGGCTTGCCTGTTGCAGCCGCCTGACTGAGGTAGTCCCTGTACAGCCCAGTCTCGGCTGCCTCTGCCAAGGAGCAGCCAATGTCATCTGAAGCCATGCGGTACACCTGCACAGATGGACAATGTTGCATTGAGCTGCTGATGCACATCGTGATGGCTCTGTTGCTGACCTATGCACCTGAAACCCTGCGTAGCTGGTGATCTTGCAGGTGCAGCCTAATTTGCACAGCACATTGCAAACCTGCACCTGAAACCCCTATGCAGCTGATGTGCTATAGCGCGCAGCATGATCTGCACAACATATGAGAACCTGCAAATACTACAGCAAGACATGCAGCATGGAGGTGACTTGGCATAGCACATAGCACAAGTCAGACCTCAGACAGACATGGCTTGCTTCCACAGTGGTGGCCGGGACTGCTCACCTTTGTGTCCTTGTGCCCAGCTTCATCAAGAATGGCTCTCACATTCTCACTCATGAAGTCCACACCCAGCACTGCAACAGTAGTGCAGCCCTCCTCCACCATCTTGACAGCCCTGTCAGCCATGACTAAGCTGTCGCTGATGTGGATGTGGGGCCAGCGCTCTGCTGCTGAGGTGAGGACACCCTGCACCTGAGGGTCCATGTAGAAGTGCGCCACAATGCCAATCTTCTTTTCAGACAGGACCTGCAAGATAGACAATACACAAGTGACCTCATGTTATCAAAAGGAAGCCAGAGAAGCTTGGTGTTATACGCACTCACTCCAGTTCTGCATCAGCAGTAGGGGCACATGGCAAGGCAATACGGTAGACCCATAGCAAGCAGAATGTGCTGATAAGGCAAGTGCTGATACAGAGAGCCCTAAAAGCAAGTCAAGGTGAGTCAAATCATGCAATGAAATGCCGTAAAAGCATAGTCAGAAAAGCAAAGCTACAAAACAAACCTTGACAAGGGCATCAACTTGGGCTGCATTGGGAGCCAGGTACTGAGCTTGGGCTTCAGCAAAAGAGCCCTGAGGGGTGATGGCATCACCGGTGATGCGTAGAGATGGGAATCTAGGCAGGTGCTCTGTCAGCATGACTGTGCGCTTGCGCATTGTCTCCAACATGTTCAGGAAGCCATTGGTGCGCGAGGGTGCCATCACAGCAGGTCCAAGATTCAGCACTGACAGCATCTCTGGCTTGACCTGTGAAGGCAGAAGTGACACGTGATGCTTGCTTTGGTACACGGATTAGGCCTACAGACTGCATGCAGAGGCATGAAGTATATGGAAGAAGAGCTCACAGGTAGCAGTCCACATGCACCGCAGAGCCTGAGTGACCTCCTTTGTCACTGAAGGAATAGTGTTGGATGCATAGCACGGTTCCGCTGGATCAGATGAACCGCTGTCGAGGTGAACGAGCAAGTGATACACGTACCTGCAAGACTTCCTCCGGCTTCAAACCAGACATGAGTTGCATGAGAAGTGCACACAGACCCCTGGTCAGCTCGCTGTCACTGTCTCCACTGAACTGAACCCTGTTGCTGTCATCAAGGCTGGCTGTCATCCAGGCCTCTGAAGTGCAGCCCATCACCCGGTTGGTTGAAACCTTCTTGGACGCGTCCAGTGCTGGCAGAGTTCTGGCATACTTGAGCAGCAGTTTGTAGCGCTCCTTGGGATCAGACATAGACTGAAACTCATCAGCAATGTACTGGATGCGTTTAGGCAGGATGGGCTGGTCAACAAGACCAGCTGCCTGTGATCCAACAAGCTACAACGGTCAGACATGACATCAACAGATGTGTTAAGTTGCCAACAATATGACAAACAATATGACAAATGTTGCTGTTACAACTGCGGTAACGCAAATGAGCACAAGGCAGAGCAACAAAAGCTACATAACACTGGACAGTGATGCGAGCAAGGAAGAATAAGCAGCACTGAGCAAAATAGGAAAATCTCACCTCCTGTGCAACACTGCTGGCTGGAACACGCTCAACAAGCTGCTGTGACTTTTGAACAGCTGCTGCTCGCGTTTGCTTGCGCTGCAAGCACGGCCCGTGCAACCGATACGAACGCTCTGTGTTTGTGTGAAGCTTTACTGAGGTTGTGTACAATTTTGGAGTGCCTTGCAAAGTTGCAGACAAGCCACTATACTGCATAATTCTGACTTCTAAAACAACGCGCAAAGGCAACTGACTTTCGACTACTAATGGCACTCACGCAACTCTCTCTAACCTAACGAAACCGAAGTGATGCAGGCTTCAAGCTAGAGGGCAACTGTCTCTTTGACTGACTGGCCACTTTTTATTGAATGTCCACGACTTTGACGCCTGCGTCATCACTGTACGGAGCAAAGCATACTCTTCCGTTTATGCTTGGATTAAGACACTTTGCGAATGCGGAGTGTATTGGGTTTGCAACACAAAGCAGCCACGGCTCGCGCAACGTAAGCTTGCAGGGCGATTATGCAACGGCCCCATTACGCCCTCTCGTCTAGAAACTGCAGTAATGTTACACATTGTGCAATGGTATTTCCTTGATAGATTGGATCTCAGATACACTTTCCCAAGGATACACTAATTTGCAGAGCTTGGTAAAGTGCCTGGATCATAGGGGTATTGTGTTAGTGTTAGACATAGTATACGTATGCAGTCAAGCAAGGGTTGTGTTAGGCTGCTCGATGCACTGAAATGCATTGGAATGCATCTCGGAGGTCATTGTTACAGTAGAGTAGAGCTGCTGACGTCGAAATGTGCTGAGATGTGCAATGGTATTTGTCGGCCAGTTGGGGAGGAGAGTCGTAGTGCAAATAGAGGTGCTTTCCTGTACGGCTTTATGCCCAGGCTGACATTTATCCTTCACTCACACATCCATATTGATATTCACAACTCCAGATCAGCTGACAGCAGCTTCCAGATTATCTCTATCACACCAGCAGCGTCAGTGACAGCAACAGCAGCCTCAGCAACAGTGACATAAGCTGTAGCGACAGCAGCAGCAACAGCCAGCAGCAAATATTGGCATGGTGAGGGCAATCTGGAGCCCTATTTGGGCCTGAGGTGACGGTGGCAAATGTCAACTGCCTGGTTCTATATGCCAGTTCAGTTCTCTGCTTGCTTTGTTTCATGCATCTTGCAAGTGTCTGTATGGCGTGTGCTGGTATGCACATCTTGTGCTGCATGTGCACCTATATAGGCACCTATATGTGCATTTCACACCTGTACGGCGCCAATCATATGATGCCAGCTTGATGGTTGAACCATGCACAAATAACCTGAATTGTGGCATGCAGTATACGTACTGCAATGCACCTATGTACATGGCTCCTTGCTTTTGGAGCTTGCTGCTGTTACCCTAGGCGTTTCAGGGCTTGGCCCTTTGCAATACGACCTCTCTGTGCTAGTCAATTTACAGGCGGCTTCTTCACATGCCCAGACTGAGGACTCAAGCACGTACAGATAGCCAGAAAGAGCAGCTGCAGCGCGCCGGTCACGAGCCTGTCTGCCTTGTGCCTGGTTCTATGGACAAGTACCTGCATGTGCCTGATTGCACTCTTCAACAGAGCCTCGACACACATTCTGAGATCCTTTTACTCTGCTGATATAGGTATAATGAATTTCGGCTCTCCTTTGGAGCCTTTCTGTTGCCTGCTGCTTGATGCTCGTGGCCGGCAGACCTATCAGCCAGCGAAAATTTTCAGCTTTCAGCTACAGCTCAGCCAGACGCGACCTGTAAATTTATTTGCACCGAAACAACAATCCATCGCATACTCAGGCGTGGTCCCCGAGCTCCTGCTCACACACGATCCCTCGCGATCGCGCTTCAGAGTTTATTTTAAAATAGAGGTGCTTTGCACGCTGTAGCATTGGCTTGACTCTTATGTATTTGAGTGATGATTGCAAACAATCTGAAAGTGACGCCAATTGACCGATTTGCAAATGACTGATCAGTCATGACATCATCTCATGTTGGTACATCTTTGTGCATGCTTTTGTGAGTACACAGCGTGCAGAGGCCATGATCCATGACACAAGGACATTGTCTGTTGACGTGCTTGTGATGTAACACGGCATTTGATATGGCATCACACGTCAAATTTCAACACTATTCAAAGTACAGAAGCTGAATATCATGTTACAACTAATTAGCGCTACCAATCAATATTGCAGCATTTTCAGGCAGGCCATCCTGCAAAATCTTTAGCTCATGTAAGTCTGCACTTTATTCTCACAGCTACAGAACCACACCCGCTGTAGCATACGTTGTTCGCGCTCTGCCTTATGGAAATCTCTGCATGCATTACTCCTGCTGTTAATGTTAAAAAAAGCTGCTCACTTGCACAGCTCAAGTGCTGACTGTGCTGCGCATGACCAGTGACCATGTGGCATGTGGCCTGCACACCAACAGGCTGGCACTCAAGCTGCTTAAAATAACATGCATTTCCAGCTGACACAAATGCTGAGGACCTGACTAATACCTGGCACGTGTAAGTACAAGAATACATAAATTTGGTCCTGGATGAAATAGGGTCACGATATGAGGAACCACTCTCTGATAGTGTCATCATCCAAGTCCAGAATGATGCTGATGGCCTTGCCAACTCTAGGTCCGGTTTTGCTGCTGGCAATGTGCTCCTTCACCTGTTTCACCTTGCCCCAAGCCCTGCACATGCGTTACAAAGTTGATCTGCTGATATGCTTTGGCAATGCCTTCTGCACTCCATGCTCACAGTGTGCTAATGCCTACAGCAAGATTGCTGTCTTGCTAATTTAAGACACCACGTCGCTGCAAGTGTTGCACTTGACAACTCCTGTTGTGTGTGCAATAAGTGTCAGCATTGATGCATTGCTGTTGTCCATACACAGCTTGCAAACAGTATCAAGCTTGACGATGATATTGCAACTATAATGTGAAAGCCATGCAGAGACCAGTGTATGCTTCTGTGTCATTTGCTGATATGTGTTTGGGTAGCAAAGTATACGACAACTTCAAAAACAATATGGAAAAACATATATGATGTACCTCAAAGCTGCTGCTACACCATCAAGCCGCTCCATATACTCTTCTTCAGTTAGCTGCATATACATTTCAAGGATCACTGAGCTGCCACAGAGATGTCTAGACCATGCACATCACACCCACAGGCACTTGTGATAACTGCAAGGCCTGTGCATTTGGTCTTGAATGATTCAAATGCAAGTTGTGTTGCAATGTGGTTGAATCTGACCAGCAGCAAGGCTATGTGTGGCATTACTGTGCCTGCTCACCCCAAAGGAGACTTGCTCTCGATACTTCCACATGATGTTGCAGGCAATGATGACCTTCCCTAAATACTTCCTTTGAACTATGCTGACATCGTAGCTGCGTCCATATCTGCATGCATTTACACACGTTGTTGACATGCTATGTGGTCCAGCATGTGCTGCATAGCAGTCAGGTGCAACAGCAAGTTCTGAGGCTGAGTTACACTACATGCTGACCTGGATTGCAGTGCTTCTAGCAGTTGTCTGCCACCGAAGGCTGCTGCTTCCCCTTGCTCAAGAGCTTTTTCTTGGGCTTCATTCCTAGAAGCCATTTCTCGGGCAAATGCGGTTGACAAATCATCCGAGGGCTCGTCATGAGATCGACTGCTCGCGCTCGAGGCACGAACAGGACGACAGGATAACCGGAGAACACTGTTTGATCTCAGCACTGATCTTCGAGCTGACAGATTCCAATGAAAGCAGCTGTGTATGGCTTGCTGGCATTGCACGCAGCCTTGAGACACGATTGGATTCGACAATGACATACGAAAGCTGCAGCACCGGCTCAGCCTGTCAGGTGCTAGCCCACTTGCACCATGAGGGGCTTGCTCGTGGCACAGCCAGCGCGTGGTTGGGTGAAACAAGCTATGAGCAACGCGGCCTCGCAAAACACTGCAGTCCAATCACGGCTGCACGTTCACGATCGATTCACCTGCGCGGATTGTATCGCAAAGTTCGTCTGCTTCATGTGTGGCAAGAGACCTCAGGGCTGCAGCTCAACAGGCAACGGAATGCATCGTCAGCATTATTGAGAAGAGATCGTGTACTGGCGTAAGTACTGCGTGCCGGAACATACACATTAATCCGCACCTGCCCGCCAGCCCCATTGAGTAAAGTACCAATTGCCAAGGCTACATTGTTTCTTGTTGAGCACTTTACATGCGTACGTTTAGCCCTGCTGGTAAAGGCGTCTGAGTTGCCTTCGCAAGCTTTTTGTCGAGTTCCGTGACCGTTTCCGACTATGGTTTGCCGCAAATGCGGCCATTTCTAGACCAGATATGGCGTTGCAGCGGTCTTGCTATGAACCGACAAGAAGCAAAGATTTTTGTAGGAGGGCTGAACTGGTCTACTAGCGAGGAGAAGTTACGATCTTACTTCGAAAACTTTGGCTCAGTACAAGAGGCGTTTGTCAGCTATGACAGACACACTGGCAGGCCTCGAGG
>JAABUK010011704.1_pt1 | contig 11339 bp, 9 predicted proteins | sample 5559141 | NCBI WGS metagenome assembly JAABUK01 (sample SAMN10711869, study PRJNA513367) | rock metagenome | isolation source: Antarctica rocks | place: Antarctica: Victoria Land, Pudding Butte nord | collected 2016-01-03 | reverse complement strand
CTATATTCCGGATGCCTGCAAATGCAGCCCAAGGAGAGAGATGCAAGGAGTGAGGTGCAACTATGCTGAGTAGAACGTAAGACATCAAAGGGCCACGAGAAAGAGAGAGAGAAAGATTGCATGTGCACATCCAGTTTGCCGAGAATTAACACGTGGAGAGTTTGGCAAGCTCAAACACAGGGTGTCACTTTGTCTAGACGGCAGAGGATCAGTTTCAACAGCAGTGAGCGCAGTGGACACATGACCAACCTGTGGCAAAAGTGGTCAGATTTGTTCCGTTGGGTGTCATCCTGGCAATGGTGGCAAATGTCAGGTTGTCCACACCCACAGCTGGAGGTATACCAATGTTGAATGGGGCTCCAAGGTTGAAGTAGATCATGTTGTCTGGACCGATGGTCATGTAATGGTTGCCGTGATCGCTTGGCATACCAAGACCAGGCAGAATTATAGTTGGTGTTGAGAAGTTCTGCATGACCACAGGAGGTTTTGAGTGCAAGTTGCGACACTCTGACAGCTATAGCAGGCTGATGTTTAGAATATGGATGCTTGAGCTGGCCTTGCAATAAACCGCACAATGTTACCTGGCCAGCCAAAGCCAGCTCATCCACATTGTCAAATCTGTAAATGGTGGGTGTGGTAGCAACCCACAACGACCCATTGGCATACGCTAGGCCCAAGGGTGCAGCAAGATTGTCCACAACAGTGATCACAGAGTCAGCAATGCCATCCTTGTTTGTATCTATGATGGCATACACCTACACAAGCCAGCCAGCTCATCTCTGAGTACTCATCAAGCAGCTCGCGCCGGATAGAAACAGACATCAGAACTTTTGCAGTACACAACTTACGTTGTTGAGGCTACTCGTGGACACGTAAACGATATTACCGGATGCAGTGTTATTGCTCAACACCAAAGTACGAGCGTTGGGTACAGCTTGAGACGTGTACAAGTCAATCTTGAAACCTGGTGGTAAGGCGATGGTGTCCAATGGTAAATTCAGGGTCTGCGCAGGTGCTTGCGCGGACAAGCCCAACAGACAGATACATAGTAGAAGCCCGACAGCAGCTCTGCGAACAGAACCCATCCTGCTTAACAGCACCAAGCCGCCTTGCGCTGTTACACTGTCTGATTGCCGGTACAAATATCGCAAAAGTGCGTTCAATATGGCCGTCAACCCGCCCGGTCAAGCCACAACTTCGCGGTAACATACCGATAACGTCAGTTTAGCTGAAGAGATATGTACAGGTGTGACCTTGACGCCTGGCCACATCAAGCGGAAGCCGGCGGGAGAATGATTCTTGCTGAATTTCCCTCCGTTTCGCAGCGTTGTTATCGCAACGTTCATGCTGGATGCAAGTTGGATTAATAGAGCAACTGACACCGACGACTCAAGCTATATATTACTGGGCTGAAAACAACTTACTGTCTGTGAGCTGGTCTCCTGCTCGGCTGTTCGACACATGACACAAACCGATGCCACTACATCTTGCTGTTTGTCTTGGAAGCACTCCCATTCGTGCGTGTCTCAGCCATGTTGGGCTACTTGATCTAGTATGCACTACATATGCCCAGCTGTCGAGGCAGTTGTTCTTGCGAGAGCTTATAACAGGCAGACATTAGACTCATTGACTGCAACCTGTATCACAGCTGTTCCTGCCAGGCAATCCAGTCTTCAAGTAGCTAGGTGTGTCTCCCAGTCCTTCGCTGCTATCAGGCATGCACTGCTGGTATTGTTGCACTAGGACCAAAGCCCTTGCATCAGCAGACTGAGCATGGACATACTGTGCAGCAGCAGCACGTATGCTTGAGCTGTCTTCTTTGATGTATGTTCACGTGAATCTGTTAGCATCCTGGCTGAGCTCCTGGCTTTAGTGCGCGGGCCGGTCATTCACAATATTTGAAATGTGCTTTGTGGCTTTGCTTCTTGCATGTGCATCTTACTGAGTGCTCCTTGCTGCTTGAGCAGAGCACATGCACAGTGAACTGGCTGCAAGCTCCTCACTACCCTCAAGGGAAAGAAGTAAATTCACCTCCCCGCGCGGAAGCGTATTCAGGGATTCCAACTTGCGACCTGGAGCCAACTCGCTTCAGAGCCCAATGCGCTATCCAATAGCGACAAGTTCCCGACATCCGAAACCATATGTAACGGGGCGAAGGTGAGAAGGTCGTGGTAGCGTGTCAGGGTGCGTATTATCCACCCTGTTACGCTTGATGAACACACATGATGAGTGTGACTGCAATTGTTCCTCTGTCAACAGCTGTGCTCCCTGCTTTGTCTAAAAGCCACAAGTGCATGCTTGTACCACCTTGTACCAGCGCTCAAGCCTTAGATGTGTCAGTGGATCTATACATCCCTGTGTGTCAGGATTGAATCATCATAACACCTCTTTCATGGTTTCAAAAGGTATCTAGATTTCAAGATTTGCAATCTTTTCTGCAATTGTTTTGTGGCATGGAACTTGGTTGAGCAATCTGGTGTTCAGAGCTGGAGGAAACAAGCGCAGAGTTATGAGCACATGAGTGCAGACTGTGTTTCAACACAAAGCTTCCACAGCCAACCTCACTGACCAGTGCCGACAGTATATACTAGTACATCTCATGCACCATATGGTGGCTGATGTCCTAGTATTTGCAGGCAAATCAAAGCCTCTACCTGGACTGAGTACAAATCCACGCCAGTGGCATGCTGTTCCCTTGATAGATTGGATCTCAGATACATGTTCCCAAGGATAGAGCTTGGTAAAGTGCCTGGGTCATCGGGATTTCCGGTCAGATAAAGTACGCAGACAAAGGTTAACTTAGGCTGCGTGATCAGAGCCTGTATTGGCATACTGCTGTCGTATGATATGACCCACCTTCCCTTGGTTTTTGAAAAAGGGCATAGCTAGTGGCAGTGAGGTGGCAGATGGAACACAGCTGATACCATTGCTTCCAGCCGCCAGCTCAGAATTCCTGTAACATGCAGCATGGTCCTTGACTACTTACCCATGCGTTTTCAAAAGCATGATTGATTGTCTGATTAGTTATAACATGAGCTCTCTTCATGCAATGTGCCATAGTGCGCCGTCACAGCGCACTGCAGCACTTTGCAGTTGCACAAACACCGACACCATGAGGCCCTCCTTTGCGCAACATGTACATGTGCACACGTAAGACCACACGCAGGTAAGTTCACATGCGGGTTTGCATGTTGAGTCTGAGTGTCTTGATATCGTCTTGACATTCTTCTCTATGTGCTTAGACTTGGCTGGCTAAAGCAATGTAAGCTCAGACATAACAAAAGACAGTCCCCCCCGTCAAAGACATATTATGATAGCTGGTCACGAGCTATCATCCTGTACCCTTTCACATTCGTGTGCCTGCGCCTGGACGGACTGCGTGACCTGAACCTTGCTTTGAAGTTACTGCTCGTGCTGAAGGCCGCTCATGTCATTTCTGCCCCAGGTATTGCACCACGGACGTCTGCTTGTGTCTAATGACTCGCGGCCAGCAGCTCAGATCTAGCACCCGGGACTCAGCTAAGCATAGCACAGACAGATGGGTCGACAGAAACTGCGCGGTCCACGTGCTAGTACGTAATGAATCTTCCGAGACTCGCAAAAAAAGGCCTGTTCAGCCTTGAATTACTGTAGCCGCATGGTACCCGCCAACTGAGGTTTGGACCGTCTTCGACAGACAGCGACGCGTTCAGTTGTGCGACGTCTCGGTCTGAAAAGCTGCAGCTGTTCGGAAACTTGCACCCCCGCATCTGTAGCCCGATCCGGCCCCCGAGGTCAGCAGTAGGCAAAATCTCCTGCAAGGCCATTCGCCCGACTAAAAACACCCTGTCAACTTTCTCGGTACGCCACCTCTTTGTGTTGTGAGCGAAAGCATGCAGCCGCAAGCTGGGCCAACGCTTTGGCTGCGCCATCAAGTGATACACATGTTGACCGTGATCAGACTAGTAAGCAGGCATCTTTCAACCGTGCAGGTGTCTTGCAAAGCCATCATGAAGTCGCAAGGTATTCCCGGATCTGCATCGCTTACCCGTGGTCTGCCAACCAATTTCACCCGTTCACCCATTCGAAGGAGTAGTTATGGCTTGAGAATCAACGCTGTAAGGGCTCAAGCAACAGCAACTGCGATTGAAAATGCAACCGCAACCACTACAAAGCACGTGTCTGAGCCCACCGTTGGCAAGGCAACACCTGTCAAGCCAGCGGAGTACAACTACACAAAGCAAATGAAGCCAGGTAACAGCCATGCATGTGGAGTTATACAACAACGGCTCCTTCTCAGGTGCTATGGTGTCAAACCCCCAATCGTGTATTTGCTTGCTGGGTGTTTGCAGGTCCTTACAGAATGACTATGGGCTTGGAGCCAATGAACCCCGCCGACTGGATGGAGATTGACAGTCTATATGAAGAAGAGATGCAGCTCAGGCGCGAGATCCTTGAGGACAAGCGGCATCTGGTCATTGCCTGCCAGCCATGTGTAAGCTGCATTCACTGCTTCTTGCAGCTTGCAATTAGTTACACTTCTGTAAACATGCTTGCCAATGCATATGCTTTGCCTGACTTTCCTTAGCAGTCACTCTCAACAACAATGTGAGAGGTGCTGCAGCTGGTCACCTGATGCACACATGTATGCATGTAGTGATAGCATTCAGCATTTGTCCCTGACCTAGGGCGCCCCATTCACTGCCTGACAGGATTTGCTTGTGTCTAGGCTAAGGAGGCATGTGCAGGGATGCTTCAGATGCTGGCTGACTTCCTTCCAAAGGAGTACCCAGAGCATTTTCAGAAGCAGGGCAACATCCTGACTGCCCTGAAGACGAACGAGACCTTTGAGATTGAGGGTGGTGCTATGGACCCTCTGGAGGCTTGCGCCCGTATTGTCCAGGTATCACACACACCGCTGTTGCTCATGTCCAAAGCTGTCACATCAAATTCTGATGAGCTGTGCAATGCTGATGTTGCTGCACAGTCCAGGGGGCATACTGCACCACCTAAGGCTTCAAGCTTCATCTTATATGCTGCTGCAGTCTTGTTGCATCCATCAGCATTGGTCAACCCTAGTCCTGACAACAGTTGTTGAGAAACGATGGTGAAAGTCACAACCATGTACTTACATTTTGGAACCTGCGTTCCTGGTGAGGACCAGCAATGCGTTCATAATGCCACAGCCACTCTGTTATACATCATTACACCTGATCATGTCTACACTGGTGCTGCTGCAACAATGATGCCCAACAGGACAGCAGACTCTCCATCAAGTGCTTGCATGCTAAATTGGAGTCTTGAACAATGGTAGTAATACTAATAGTGATAGTAACAGTGCTACTTATTATGACATAATAACCTCTGACATCAAGTAAGAATAAAAAGCAGTGGCAGTGGCAATAAACATACGGGCTTGGTTAGCCAACATGCATTAGCAGTGTGCACTGCAACTCAGCTCCCTCCTGGCATGAGTACAGGAGGATTTTAAGCAAAGAATGCTCCGGGCTGCTGCCTTAGGAAGCTCCCATTTATGATCCCTCAAAAGCGTCCTCTTCTATTCTCACAGGAGGACTTGTGCATCATGCAAGATGTGGAGGGGACCCTCAAGTTTACAGCAGGGGCCGTGCTGTTCCCCCAGCGCTGGAGCCTGCTGGAGAAGATAGGGGCAGACATGAAGGCCATCCACAGCCCAGTGCCCAAGTTCCACAAGGAGGTGTCCAAGCCTGTGGATGCCTTCATGCAGAGGCTGAGCCCCCCCAAGCCCTTCTGGAGGGCCAACTGGGCCATCACTGACCACCCCCAGCTGTTTCAGCCCCTCACTGAGGAGGACATCACGTGAGTCTCACGTGACACCTGTGTCACATCTGCTGTCACAGCTGTGAGTTAAGACAGTGTTGATAAGATGGCGTGCTGAGCTGATTTGTGGAATCTCCTTGGGTTTTAATGCCTATGATTGGCTGTTCCAGCCACTTGCTGGACATGTTGCATGCACCTTGAGTCACCTGAAGTAGCACATGCCCAGCTGAAATCTGACTTGGTGCCAAGTGTCAATGAACAAGTTTGATGGTGGCTGCCTGAATCATCTCTGCACCACCTTCCTGTGCCCTGCCAGTCTGCTGCCTAATTACGTCAAACAGCTTTCCATGCAACTTCCCAGAGATGCCACACAACTCATGTTATGATAGCAACACAACTTCTGGCTGTTTTAGAAACAGTCATGAGACATCAATTTAGCTTCCATGCAAAGTGCTCAGAATGTGGGTGCTTGCCATCTCAGCTGGTCCCTAGTGTACACATAATGCTTTTAGGCCTCTCACCCTGCCTGACTCCCTGCAGCTCTATGACAGCCGGACAGAAGAAGAGGGATGCTTTCCAAGAGGTCACACCCAAAAACGCAGGTCAAACGCTCTTCACCAGATGTGAGCGTGAGACCTTGGTACGCTTCCCCAAGACCCAGGCAATCCTTTTCACCATCCGCACCTACATCAGAGACTTGGCGTGGTATGCTGCTCGACCCAATGAGTGTGCCACTCTGGCAGATGCTCTGCGGAACCTGCCGGAAGATCTGGTGAGTCAGTCACCACATGATTTGCCAAGACTGACGAACCCTTGCAAGAAAGCTTGGCAGATGCATGTGCTTTCCATGCAATGATAATCTGCTGCCTGTTGGTCAGTTAAGTTACATGAGCAGTCATGCTTGCTGTCAAAGGCACTAAATGTGTGTTTCTGCGCTTTTTTGCAACTTGCAGTTTGTCCTTAGCATTGCAGCACCCTAGGGTCACAAACAGCACGTTCTGTATGAAATCCAGCTAGCACTTGCTGAAGCTTTTGAATTCAGCTGTTGTTCGCTGACATCACCCCAGAATTCATATACCCATGCCATGCTTGCTGCTGGGACACAGATGCAGAGTCTGAAGCATGGTTTCATGTGCACACAATGCTGGTAACATGCTGATGCTATTGCTTCAATGATGCTGCAGACCAACTACAAGACCATGGCTCATATCAAAGACCAAGCACAAGAGTACTTGGACAGCGCCATCAAGACCTGAAAAGGCTCAGCATGTAATTTCCATGGCCTGCATAGCCATCGACTACAATTGAAACAGGGTAGTACAGTCACAAGATTCCACAGCATTTGAGAGCAGAGATCTTCAACTTGGTGTGAATAGACTGCTGGCCAAATTAGGACCAACAGCGGTGAAGTCAACAGGCTAGCATTGACTTAAGACACACTCGTCACATCCAGCCCTCATTACAGAACAGATTGCTGCGTCAGAGCCTGCCACATTGGCAGAGTCAGGTGTACCATACGTCTACAGAACAGATCAATCTGACAGTTACAGCTGTCAGAGCGTTGCCAGGAAGACAACGTATGTATCAGAAGAGATCAATCTGGCGGTTTCAAATGTGAAACTGCTGGAGCATTGCTATGATGGCAGTGTCATGCAGATTATGTATCACCAGAACAGATCAGTCTGGCAGCAACAGTGCCAGAGCATTGTTATATCAGCAATGTCCAGTAGTCAGTACAGTAGAGCAGCACTGTATTGATAGTGTACATGACGCTGTCATAGAAGGTCCATACAGTTGCGCACATTTAGGGGCACTATAATTAGCTATTAGACTAATGGAGTCAATTGTTGTCATCCTTGTGTGCACCAATCCTTGTGTGCACCAAGAGCATGCATATACGTTTTTACATCATAAGTTTGTGGGTCTGCAAAGAGACCACATTCTGGCAACTGACCTTCATGAGCAGCCAGAAGCAACTCTTCCTATCACCACGTGTGATTGGTTCTGGCTGAATATACACTTGAACCTGTTATTGTAATTTTCGGTCTGACAAGTCCATGTTAAAGCTGCAAACTGGAAGCAGGCTTACGACGAGGTACTTTGCTATGCAGAGCTGGCTACGCATGTACTGTTGCAGCTGTTGTCACATTGGCTACGTTTGCAGACAGGTTGCCTTCTACAGAGGCAGCATCAAACCGTTTTTTGCACTGCTACTCACACTATGCAAGAGACTAATGGCAGCTACTGGCGTGCTTACAGTAGTTGGATATACACAGCAGAGACATGCTACTCTGCACTTGAATATTTGAACAACATGTTGGAGTGTGCCACAGTGTTCTTCATCAGGCATACAGCTGATTGCAAGCTGTGGGCACTGCAATAGTTGGCAAGAGCCATGACAGCAGCATATATCAGAGGCTGAGGGTAAGTTGAGACTACTCTTCGTCTGATGAGTCAGGCTCCTCATGTCTGTAGATGACCTGCCGATTGTTGTTTTGATGTAGAGGAGGCAAGTCATCGTCTTCATCAGATGACTCATCAGACCTTGGCAGCATTTCAGGCATGGCTGTCTTGGGCTCTGATGGACCATTGCTGTCAAATGCTGCTGGCCTGCATGTTCAGCTTGAAATCATACCACAAAGCTTGGGCACTTCGCGTCTTGGTATGCATTGCGCAGCCTAAGACAACTGTGCACGACTGCATAGTATGTCACACTCTCTATGATGCAGGCATGTTACGAGGCTCTGCAGATCAGTGCAGCTTGGGATCATATGTCTGAGATCTGATGCAAGGAAAGCTTGGGCTCTTAGTACTACATGCTGTAGAAGACAATAGGCAAACAGATGCAAATAAGAAGCACCAAATCAGAGATTAGTAAAGACACAACTGACAGTGGTACATTCTTGAGTGGTGGTGAGACATACCAGACTCCAGAAAGCTTTTTCAAGGCCTTGACGTCCTGCTCATAAAGGACCTTGACTATCGTTGCTGTGACTTTATCTTGCACATCAACATCACCTTCTTCCACAATGATGTAGCCTCCACGCTTGATCCAGAGCTTCTTGTTGAACTTTGCTGGGAGGAAACACAACAGATCACGCCCGTCTGCAGTCTCAGCCTGCACAATTAGGAAGACACTCAAGCTGAATGTGTACAAATGGTTCAAGGAAGGCCTGGATGGTTTCAAGCTCCAAATTGTATGGCAATTTCTACTCGCCTCAAATATATTGCTGCCCCTGCTAAGCTTTGCCCTGACGATCTGCTGCTTATCTGTGGGTGGGACAAGCTCCTGCTGAGTGAGGTGCTTCCTACGCCGGCTCATAACCGAGACATGGGCACAATGGTCACAAGAGGTCTCAGGCCTGTCGATATGCAAGCAGGCCTGCTGACTACCAACAAGCACTGAGATCAAGCGTTGCTGACAGTCAGCGACGATGGTCTATGCGTGCCAGCGGGCAGCTTGCTTACAGAGGTGTTTGCGTTGAGTCAATCGAGCTGCGCCTGCCTGTTGCTCCAGAAAATTGTATGAAGCGCTATCGTACTTGACGGCGATGGCGAAGAAACGCCACTTTATAACGCCAGTGACCTGTCGATACGCTCGATTGATCGAGTGCTCTGTATGTTCCGTGAGCTCTCTGCGAAAGCCAGGAAGCGCTGCGATCAACAAGCGTCCCCACGCAATAATAGGTGACGATGATCCTGAGCTCAGCTGGTCAGCTAATGAGCCACCCAAGACTTGAGACCATTTACAGAAACCTACTCTTGCCTTTGTCCGGCCGGCGCTTGTCAATCAAGGCGACATTCTGGTGTACGTACAGGACCAAGGGCTGTCAGGCCCCTTGCATGAACATACTGTGCAGGTTTGGGTTTGTTGACAGACGCTTTGCAGCCTCAATTGAGTCAAGCTGGCCTTAGAAAAAGGACAAGAGGAAGTCAGTGCTCTTCTCCTCGAACCAGCTGCAAAAGAAACGTGAAGGTGAAGCCTTTGCATCAGCCGTGTCATCAGCCAGTAGTATCAGCCAGTGTCATCAGTTGGCTTCATCTGCAATGCCTGCAGTAACTGTGCATGCTCTTCATCTGCTATCCTCTGCAGCTTATCAGCTGCATCTATCTGTTGCCAGATTTGCTGCGTTCCAATGATGAGGTTGCTGTGTCCTGCTGCGTTGCTTGTCCGGACTTGACATACCTGGCCACTCTGTGCTATGTCATGAGGCATGTACACAGCCCATATATCAACAGCGTCACTGCCTGCTGGTTGCAGACAGATGTTTTGCAGTGGCCTCTGGCTGCTGAGCAATTCAGCGCGGTCAGCTTCAGTGAGCCATATGCAGCCAGCGCTTGTGGATTGCAATAGCTTACCAAGCTGCGCCTATGCGCTGTCCTCCCCTCATGTTTGGTGTGTCTCTTTTGCAGTTTGTGTGTACAACATCATCCTCTACAGCCTCAATCAGCTTCTTTCTGTATCTGGGGGTTTTGCTCAGCCTGGTCTTAGTCAAGATGACAAAGTCTAGGGCTTGTCCTTCTTCTAGGTGTAAGAGCGAGTGTAGCAAAGTTGTCAGGCCTTTACATGCCAGCAGAAGCCCTGTAATGAAGGCATCTCATTTGCTGATGCCCATTGTGCCTTGTAGGTGTGCGCTGCTCAGCTTGCCCGATCATTTTGGCTTTGTGTGCCTCTCCGCATCATCCAAACACAAAAGAGCTTATAATATTTCTGCTGATAGTGTGCTGTCTCCCCTTTGATTTTGTACCCATACTTGCAGCCTGCTTTGTCTTATAACTTCCAGATGAATCAATCTCACATTCAACTGGCCTTTTGTTCATCTGTTTATTTGCATCACAATTTTGCTCAGCGGCCTCTGGGTTCTCTTGTTAGCTAACCCATAAGTTCCAGCTGTTGTCAGTGATATTGCAATTGGTCAGTGCTATTGTGCCGTTCCAATGCTAATACTAATAGCCTCTGGATGGTACTTGTGGCCGAAGCAGAGCCTCTGGCCTCATAATGTCAGAGCAGACAGAGTATTGGGTGCTTAAGCAACCATCAAATCAGTAGGATAATTATTATAGAATGTACTGTTGTGCTTGCCGTCTGCAGCGACCATGCATTTGTGTTGTTCTGCAGAAGTGATTTGGCATGTTCTCCTTTTCATTTGATTAGCGGGGCCCTCCCTAGTTGCCTGGTTCATCAGGTAAGATAGTCACCGAGTACCCAATGCCAGAGGTCCGAGTTACTGCATGTGGGAAACCCTCACGCGACAGTATAAACTAGCCGCCGGTGTTTCCCGCAGCTGAGAAGTTCCCCCAGGTCAACGAACCCTGCGAACGCGCTGCAAGCTGCATTCAGTTCAGGGTCGCTGACTCCCTCTTACTCTGGAAGCAATGGCAGTGACACCGAACGCCGTATAATTTACGGAGTCAGTGATAACATCAGGGCTAAATGGACTTACAGCTATAGGCATATGTAGTGTCCAGCATGTTTGCATTTCCCAGAGTGATTACACAGATTGCTATCCCAGAACACGCATGCAGCATGACTCACCAGATTGACAGCATGATTGCATGTG
>JAABUK010011703.1_pt1 | contig 11339 bp, 9 predicted proteins | sample 5559141 | NCBI WGS metagenome assembly JAABUK01 (sample SAMN10711869, study PRJNA513367) | rock metagenome | isolation source: Antarctica rocks | place: Antarctica: Victoria Land, Pudding Butte nord | collected 2016-01-03 | reverse complement strand
CCGCGGGCCACCAGCCCACAAGCGGCTGGCCGGCGGGCTGGAGCACCTTCGCCGGGCCGTTGCCGTCCAGTGGCCGGCGACGCTCGAAGGTCTGCCCGTCGGCCATGGTGATCGTGTAGACCAGAGCGCCGCCAGCCTCCCGTACTGCGAGCTGGGCAGCGCGTTCGGGATCTATGGCACGTTCGGCGAAGTAGGCGAGCGCGGCATCGCCGAAGGCGGCGGCGCTCACGGGGCGCCCCGTAGGTCATGGAGGGCCTGGGCTAGGGCATCGTCAGCCCCACGCCAAGGGCGTGAGAAGCGCGGAGAGGGGCCGCTGAGGGCGTCTGGGGCGTCTGGCCGCCGCGGGGGCGGCTCCGGTTCGCCGGGGTCGTCGTCGGAGGAGGGACCGGCGCGCGTGCTGGTGCGCTTCGCGGCCGGCCGGGGGCGACGGGCCGCGGCGCGAGACGCGGGCATGCGGCGCACGACCGCGGGGCCACCAGCAGCGGACACACTGCGAGCGTGAACCCGGACGGCCATCCGAACCTGCTGGCGAGCACGCAACGCATCGCGGCCGGAGACCCCGCCGAACTCGGCGTCGGGGTTCGGCGGCAGGCGCTGCTCGACGCCATCCTCAACCTGTACCAACTTGCCGTCGGCCGCCTGCTCGGCGAACAACTGGTCGCCGTTCATCGTTCGGGCCAGGGGCGTACCGTCTGCGCGGAACGTCAGCTCGGAACCGTCAGCGAACGCCTTGGCAGAGTGTGGGCTAGGGGTAGACTGACCCATGGTCGCCGACTCCACCGGCGGAAGTTGTGACGGGACCCGGACGCCGATCCGGGTCTTCGTCTTTCTGGGCACGCGCCACGGCCTCGCGCATCAAGTGGCGAAGCTCGCCGGCGATGGAGCGATCCTCAGCACCAGCCACACGGCGAAAGTCCTCCACGAGCTCGGGCGGCAGCCGCAAGTTCAACGTGCGTGTACTCGGCATGGGCACCAGTCTGCCAGTGGGGTCAGACGACTCGACTACTCGACCCGCTCCATCCGGCGGAAGTGACGCGCAGCAGCCAGGGCTTCCGCATCCGGTTGTCCGCCGAACCCCGGAAGCCCCAGCTCCCAACACGCAACCCGTGCGAGCTGGTTCTGCAACCGCCGCCGCGCCGCCGCACGCACTTGCGGGGCGGCGCCGCCGTGCATCGTGCAGACCGTCCCGCCCACGATCGGCGCCCGCCGGCACCGCTCGCCGGAGCGTTTCGACCTGGCCGAGCACCGCCTTCCATGGGGCAGCCGCTTTTCTTGAGCGTCCATGGGGTCTAGATGGGTAGTTCCACCGGTTTAGGCGATGGTGCCGGCCGCGCGGCTCAGCCGATCCAGCGGGCTTCGGCCAGCTCATCCCGGTAGGTGCCGGTGGCCAGGTAGGCGCGGAAGCGTCGGCCCTCAGCGAGCGGCCGGACCTTGGCGATCGCCTGATTCGGCGTCTTGGCCTCGGTGGCGAAGACCTCGCGATAGCCGGACTGCTCAGGTGAGATCGTCGGATCGGTGGCGAACACCAGGTACCCGCGCCGGCTGGCGCGCTCGGCGTTCGCCTCGGCGACTCGCTCTCGTTCCTGCTCGAGCTCGCTGGCCCATGCGAAGAGGTCGATCTGGGTCTCGGGTGGGGGCGTCACGGTCCTCGCCATTCGCTCATGGTGACTAAAGGCGCCGACAGCACCTTCTCGCCCCCCTTGAGGCTACTCCGGAAGAGCTGCGCCACCGGCGCCGGCAGCGATGAAGCGCCTGAGCCCGTCCACGTCGTCGCCGGTGTAGGCGTCGAAGACCTTCTGGAGGACCTTCTCGTAGACCCAATCGCGTCCTGAGAGCTCGGCCGCGTCCCGGCACCACCGGCGAGCGCGTTGATCCTTAAGGCGCACCTCGGGATCTTCGAGGCCCTTTGTCTCGATCACGAGGCAGGAGTCGTCCACCAGCCGGGCGACGAAGTCGGGGTAGTAGTACCGAAGGGCGCCGGTAGAAGAGATGTACTCAAGCGCGAAGCGACTGTTGAGGGTCAGCTTGGCGAAAGCGGCCACGTCGGTCGCGCGATCGAGGAACTCGGCGAAGCGCCGCTCGAACTTGTTGTCCACCGGCGTCAAGTTGAACACGGTCCGCTTGGCCTCCACCGTTTCGCGCGACCACGGAAACGGCGGCGTGTCTGATACCCGCACGGCTCTCTCCTCGATCGTTGCTTCTCGCTGCTCGATGGCGAGCCCGCGGATTACCTCTCCGAAGGCGCCGATCACGATCTGCTGGGCGTCGTTCTCGGCCAGACGGCGCAGCACGACCTTGTCGTCAAGGTCAACGGTGCGGTCGAAGATGCGTTCGCGCAGATAGTCCCTGACCATTGGGGCGAGGGTCGCGAAGGCGCCGGCGAGCCGGTCGACGCCGCCGGCCTCGGCCACTCTCTTGGTGTACCAGGTGATCACGCCCGAAGGGTCCTCGGCGTAGGGAACTTCGAACTCGTACTCCTCGATCACCCCGCGGTCGATCAGGTGCCGCCCGCGGTACTTGATGTATTCGTCGGGGACCACATCGGGCACCTCGAGCGGCGGGTCGGGATCGCCGACCGCTGACGGGTCGAGCCGGTCGAGCGCGGTGTCCGACCGGGCGAGCGCACGGGTCAGCTGGGGAATCGCGATGTCATAGCGGCGCTTCCCCTCGTCTGGGAAGACCGTCAGCGCGCCGGGCTCGATCTTGTCGGCATCCTTGCGCTCGATCACCAGACCGCCGTCGAGCTCTGCCTTCCAGAGGTTGCGGAAGGCGTCGTGCTCGATCACCACCACCCGCTCATCGTGGCCCGACCCGGGAGGGGACATGCGCCGCAGCCCGCGGCCGAGGGCCTGCTCGGGCAGGATCTTCGACGCGGCGCTGAGCGAGCGCAGGGTCACGATCACGCAGACGTTGCGGACGTCCCAGCCCTCGCGAAGCATCAGCACACTGACGATGCAGCGGATGCGGCTGTCCGGTCCATCCACGTCGCGAGCTGCCTGGCGAGCGATGTCGAGGTCGGCCTTGGTGATCTCGCCCGACCGGTTGGTATGAATCACGAGCAGCTGGTCGCCCGCGAACTCGGGCCGCTGGCGCAGGTAGTCCCCGGCGATGTCGGCCTCCTGGGTGTTCTCGCACATGACGAAGAGCACCGGCCGCTTGCCGGCAGGTGACAGCACCTCGTGGAACTTGCGCCACCGCCCTACGGCCACGTCGAGCCATTGACGGTTGCGGAGCACCGAGGAGTCGGCCGGCTCGAACTTCGCGCCGGCCACTTCTCCGATCACGGGCGTCTTGACGATCCCATCGTTGACAGCCTCGGCCAGCGGATAGTCGACCACGACGTGGCGGAAGAGCTGGCCCTTGTCGTCCTTGGGCGTCGCGGAGAAGTCGAGCTGGGAGACGACGCCCGAGCCCGAGTCACCGGGCGACGCCTCGGAAAGCGCCCCATGCAGCCGCTCGATCGACTGGTTCCACTTCAGCTTCTCGTCCCACACGTGGTGGGCCTCGTCGTTGACGACCATCACCCGCCCACGGGAGGCAATCCGGTCGAAGAGATCTTCAGCGCCCGAGGCCTCGACATCCCGCGTCACTCGCGGACCCACCATCGCCTCGACCGGATTCGGCGCAACCTTGCCGGCAGAGGAGCGCGCCGGCGGCTCGTACAGACGCTGCACGTTGGTCAGGTACAGCACGCCGCGAGTCGTGACAGGCGCCGGGTCGTTCTGAAGCAAAACCGTGAGCTCGAAATCCTCGCCCCATTCCGGCGGGAGCAGCGGATCACGACGGAATGTCGCCGCGTCGCCGAAGTCTGACTTCAGCCGCTCGAAGACGATCACGTTAGGCGCGATCACGAGGAAAGACGTCGCCATCGGCGACCCGGGCTCACGCACCGCATGGAAGTAGGACCACGCAATGCAGAGACTCATGGCCATCGTCTTGCCCGAGCCCGTCGCCATCTTGAAAGCCAGGCGCTGCCGCTTCGCCACCGCGGGATCGATCAGCATCCCGTGCTCGGCGAACGCGAGCAGATCGGGCAGGCCGCGAACCTTCTCGATCTCGGCGAGAAAGATGAACGTCTCTACCGCTTCGCGCTGACAGAAATAGAAGCGGAAGGGAAAGCCGTCGCCGGTGCGGTGCTCGTCCTGGAACCAGAAGCCGAGCAGGCGCTCCGTGGTCGGGCTCGCGCCGGGGTAGCCCTGGGCGCGCCACGCGTCCACTGCCGCCCGAACCCCATTGACGACATGCGTCCCCTCGCTCGGCTTGCGACGCTCCGGGACCTCGTAAGGCTCGCCGGCCACGGGCGCTTCAGCCGCGTCGACGCTCACTTGATCCGGACTTCAGCGAGCTTGGTGGTGTCGTTGCCGAAGATGTCGATGATCTTCACAACGATCACGTAGCGGCCGGGAGCTGGATACTCGTGCCAATCGCTCTGGGTGGCAAGTGCCGGCTCCTCCCGCGTTCGGTAGGACTGCCACTGATTGTGGAAGGTCTCGTCGCGGTGATCGAAGTCGACAGACCAGTAGTCGATCAGGTCCGACCAGCTTGTGATCTGCTCGCGCACCTTTGCCGGAATCAGATCCTCGCTCGGGATGATGAAATCCTTGAGCACGACGCATCCCTCGGTGCCCTGGCGGCGAACGTCGAAGTCCACGTGTGCCAGCTCGAAGAACCGCACCGCGTCGGCCTCGGCGACCTGGCGCTCCATCACCTCGCGGGGGATCTGACGAAGCTGAAGGTCGAGCCCGCGTCGACGCGCAGTCTCCGGCACGGTGTCATGCAGACCCATCTCCCACTCCCAACCGAGCAAGTCGCATGACTCGATGCCGTTATCGGCCATCTCGTCCATCACCTCCTCGGCCTCGTCGATAGTCACTGGAGCGTCAGTGGCGCCGACGTGGACCATGCGGCCTGCCTTGCGACCGTGAAGCTGGAGGAAGCCCTCGACCGGTTCGGCTCGGTAGAAGGCGAGGATCGTGTCGATGTAGGCGCGCAGCGCGCCGTTGCCCGAGGTTTGCTGCCAGCGCTGGCGCTCGTAGGCGCCCAGGTTCTTGATGTCGAAGGGGCGGCAGTCGGGGATGTCCAGGAGTCGCTTCCGCGTCGTATGGATCGCGAATCGGCCCAGATCGCAGGCGATCCAACGGCGACCGAGCTTCTCGGCCACGGCGGCTGTGGTTCCAGAGCCGGCGAACAGGTCAGCTACGAGGTCTCCCGGCTTGGTTCCAAGCTGGAGGATTCGCTCAACAAGACCTTCGGGCTTCTGCGTGTCGTAGCCAACTCGTTCTCTCGACCAAGAGACGACCGGCTGGATGTCGGCCCATACATCAGATAGCGGTTGGCCTTTCGCTTCGTCGAGGTAGCGCTTGAGACGTGGCATACCGTTCTTGGTGTAGAAGACCCTTCCCTCCTCGTCGAGCCGCCGCATTGTTTTCTCAGGCACGCGCCAGACTCGCTGCTTGCCCTTCCACTCATAGTCGTAGCCGCCTCCCGAGAGACCTGCCGCCCCAAGGTCACCCGACATGAAGCGTCGGCCATTGGGCTCCTTGTACCGGTAATACTGGTCTACGTAGGACTCTTCGTAAGGCACGTACTGCTGGCTCCAGGTCCATTCTTCGCCCTTGCTGTACACGAAGATCGATTCGTGTACACCGCCCAACGTTCTAGCGTCGCTATGGGCGCTTGTCCGCTTCCAGATGATCTCGTTTTGAAAGCGGTCTGAGCCGAAGATCTCGTCCAGGACGCTGCGAGCGACATGCGAAACGCCGGGGCCGATATGCAAGAAGAGAAGACCGTCGTCGGAAAGGAGTTCGTGGATGAGGACGACACGCTCGTACAGCATCGAGAGGTACGAACTGCGCCCAAGGCCCCAGGTGTCACGGTAGGCATGCTCCTCGAGTATTGAGGGGAGCTTGGTGACCGACGCATCGCCGACAGAAACTCGGAACGAAAAATCGGTGCCCGTATCGAACGGTGGGTCGATGTACACCAGACGAACCTGACCCGCGTACTCCTTCAACAGGCTTCCCATGACGAGCTTGTTGTCGCCCCACACAAGAAGGTTTCGCGGCGCGTCCGATAGACCGCCGCCCGAGAGAAGCGAACCCGTATCGCGGTCTCGAGTCGCCCGGGACTCGTTAATCGTCTCGACGGTCTGAAACGGCAGGCTGACCCGGTCGACCTGACTCGGCTTGCCATCCCATTCGAGCCGAACGCTCACCCGGGCTCCGGGCTGGTTTTAGTGCTCACGGGCTCAAAGACTAGATCCAGCACCGGCGCCCACCCCACTCGGTCCCGGAACCCGGCCACGCGCACCCTGGAACGCACGTCTCCGCGCAGGTTTTCGGGATACGCTTACTCCCGTAAGCAAAGAAGCTGGCCGAAGGTGTGGTCAGCAGGGCTCTCTGATGGGCTAGATGAGTAGTTCCCACGGCGGGGTGGGGTGCGGCGGGGTTAAAGGGGACATAAGCAGTCAGGTCGAAGTCGGCGGTGCGTTCTGGCACCGAGCTCCTGCCGCTGGCGTCCAAGCTCTACCAGGAGGAAACAGCACCAGCATGATCACACTCGACATAGCCAAGAGGAACCCCGCCTACCACGACGCCGACAACGCCGCCCTGGAGAAGATCGGAGCGGCGCTGGAAACCTACAACACGACCCCCCAGACGCCGAGCCACTTCGCCGACACGATCATCGATCTGGCCCACACACCCGCGGGCCTGGCAGCGATCGCGATCGCGATGCTACGAGGCGCCGGCGCGACCGACGAACAAATCACCGCGAAGGCCGCAGAGTGGACCGCCGCGGCGATAGAGGACGCCTTCTAGGGCTTCTTGGGCGGCGTCTTGGCCGGCGGCGGCTTGTCGATCGAGCCGCCGTGCGCGCCACCGTAGGTGCCGAACCGGCCGAGGTCCAGCGGCGGGTCATAGGCCACACGGGCGACACCTGGGCCCATGAAGTCGGCCGCGTCAATCGGGACCTCGTCGATGGGAACGTCCTTCTTCTGGTCAGTCATGCGTTTCCTTCGTTGGCTTTGTTCAGCCAGCGCCGATAGAGCACCGGATCCTTGCTGCGGACCTTACCGTTCTCCTGATGGAACGCCAGCTTGGGCGCCTTGGTAAGTGACCGGCAGGCGGAGGCCGCCGGCCCGACGTGGCGGGCTTACGACGACGTTCGCCTCGCGGGCGTTTTTAGCGCGCAACGTGTGCAAACCAGCCACGGCTTCACGGCTCGGCCTCGGAGGCCGTCAGGGGACCGCAGGAGGGCGCTGGCGGGCCCGCGTGGGGACACGCTCGGGACACCCTTACCATCGGTGAGCGCGGATTCCGCTCTGCAATCGAAGGCGCCGACCGGAATCGAACCGGTGTGAACGGCTTTGCAGGCCGCTGCGTAACCACTCCGCCACGGCGCCGGGGAGGCGGCGACTAGCGTACTTGGAATGTCTCTCACCTTCGGCTCCGGCCCGCTTGCCGGCAGGCGCGGCGACCTGAACTTCTCGCTGGATCACGCTCCCAAGCACCAGCTCCTGTTCGACGACTACCCGCGGCGGATGCGGGCATTCGTCGGAGAGCGCGAAGTGCTCGACTCCACCCGCGGCAGGCTGCTGTACGAGTCCAACATCGGGCCCGTCTACTACTGCCCGATCGAGGACCTGGCCGACGACTTGCTCGTGGACTCCGAGCTGTCGACCCACTGCCCGTTCAAGGGCGACGCGTCGTACTGGTCGATCAAGGTCGGCGACCGCGAGATCACCGATGCCGTGTGGTACTACCCCCAGCCGATCGAGGCGGCGGCGTGGCTCAAGGGATACGCCGCGCTCGCCTTCGACAAAGCCGACCTGTGGCTGCTCGAGGACGAGCCGATCCGCGGCCACCTGAAGGACCCCTACCACCGCGTGGACGTCCACGAGAGCTCGCGCAAGGTCAAGGTCAAGGCAAACGGCGTGCTGATCGCCGAGAGCGATCGGCCCAAGCTGGTGTTCGAGACCAGCATTCCGCCGCGCGTGTACCTGCTGCGTTCAGACGTGCTGCCCGGGATCCTCGAGGAGACACCCACGACGTCGAACTGCCCCTACAAGGGCGACGCGACCTACTGGAGCGTGCGCACCCCCGAGGGCATCATCGAGGACGCGGCCTGGAGCTATGAGACGCCGCTGCCGGAGGCCGGCAAGGCCATCGGGCACCTGTGCTTCGACGGCGAGGGGATCGAGATCGAGGTGAGCTGAGCGCCGGCCCTAGGCCAGTCGCTCCTCCAGCGCCTGCTGCTGTGCGTGGATCTCCTCCGGAAGCTCGGGGCCCAGCCCATCGAGAAACGACTTGACCTGGGGCAGCTGCTCGCGCAGCGCGTCTGGATCAATCGTGAGCAACTCAGCCAGGGCGTCTGGATCCATGTTCAGGCCCTCGACGTTCAGGCCCCCTTCCTCGGGCACGAGGCCCAGCGGCGTCTCCTTCGCCCCCACGGTGCCCTCGGTGCGCCGGAACACCCATTCGAGCACGCGGCTGTTCTCGCCGAACCCGGGCCAGATGAACTTGCCCTCGTCGTCCTTGCGGAACCAGTTGACGCAGAAGATCTTGGGCAGCTGCGCGCCGTCCTTTTTTCCGATCTCCAGCCAGTGGGCCAGGTAGTCGGCCATGTTGTAGCCACAGAACGGCAGCATCGCGAAGGGGTCGAAGCGCAGCGCGCCGACCTCGCCCGCCTGGGCCGCGGTGGTCTCCGAGCTCATCGTGGCGCCCAGATAGACCCCCTGCTCCCAGTCGTAGGCCTCGGTCACCAGCGGGGTCACGGTCGCGCGGCGGCCGCCGAAGAGCATGGCGTCCACGGCCACGCCCTTGGGGTCCTCCCACTCGGGCGCAATCGCGGGATCCTGGCCGGCAGGGGTGGTGAAACGCGCGTTCGGGTGTGCGGCGGGCGCGCCGTCGTCGGGGGCCCAGTCGTTTCCGTGCCAGTCGATCGCGTGCGCGGGCGGGCTCTTGGTCATGCCCTCCCACCACACATCGCCCTCGTCGGTCTTCGCGCAATTGGTGAAGATCGTGTTCTCCTCGATCGTCGCCATCGCGTTGGGGTTCGTGTCGAAGCCGGTACCGGGCGCCACGCCGAAGAACCCGTACTCCGGGTTGATCGCGTAGAGCTTGCCGTCGTCGCCGAACTTCATCCAGGCGATATCGTCGCCGACCGTCTCGACCTTCCAGTCGGGAAGGGTCGGGATGAGCATGGCCAGGTTGGTCTTGCCACAGGCCGACGGGAACGCGCCGGTCACCACCTTGGACTCACCCTCGGGCGAGGTGAGCTTGAGGATCAGCATGTGCTCGGCCATCCAGCCCTCGTCGCGCGCCATGATCGAGGCGATCCGTAGCGCGAAGCACTTCTTGCCGAGCAGCGCGTTGCCGCCATAGCCCGAGCCAAACGACCAGATCTCGCGGGTCTCGGGGTAGTGCACGATGTACTTGTTCTCGGCGTTGCAGGGCCACGGGACGTCCTCGACGCCCTCCGTCAGCGGCATGCCAACTGAGTGCGCGCACGGCACGAACTCGCCGTCCTCGCCGAGCGCGTCGAGGGCGCCCTGACCCATGCGGGTCATGATCCGCATGGACACCGCGACGTAGGCCGAATCGGTCAGCTGCACACCGATGTGGGAGATCGGGGAGCCCAGCGGGCCCATAGAGAACGGCACAACGTACAGCGTGCGCCCCTGCATGGCGCCGTCGAACAGATCGCGCAGCTGCTCGCGCATCTGCGCGGGGTCGGTCCAGTTGTTGGTCGGACCGGCGTCGGCCTCGTTCTCGGAACAGATGTAGGTGCGGTCTTCGACGCGGGCCACGTCGCCCGGATCGGAAAGGGCAAGGTAGGAGTTCGGCCGCTTGGCGTCGGAGAGCTTCTCGAAGGTGCCGGTGTCGACCAGCTGCTGCGCGAGGGAGTCGTACTCCTCGGCGCTGCCGTCGCACCAGTGGATGGCGTCGGGCTTGACCAGGGCGGCGATCTCCTCCACCCAGGACTGGAGCTTCTTGTTCTGCGTCGGGACGGTGGTCTGGCTCACGGCTGGGGACTCCTAGGTGGCTTGCGCGAATCCGGCGGGGCGGGACGGTACCGGACGGGTACGGATGGATGCCCGGATCCGTCCAAAGCAACTACGAATCGGGCATGGATGCCCGTTTCCCCCAAGAACAAGGCCGCCCGCAAGTAGGGCTCGAGGGGCCGTTTACGGATTGGGCACGGATGCCCAATCCGTCGAGGGCATCCCTAGCCCGCTGCCTGGATCTGGAAGAGGGATGTCGAGCCGGGTTGCCCACTGGGCAGCCCGGCCGTGATCCCGATCCGCTGGCCGGCCTGCACCCAGCCTAGCTCGACGACCCGGCGGGCCGCCTCGGCGATCAGCTCCTCTGTGATCTCGTAGCGCCGCATCCAGGCAGCTTGGACGCCCCACATCAAGGACGCCCGGCGCACGACGGCCTCGTCGGGCGAGAGCACATAGATCGGCACGCGCGGACGGTGCGCGGAGACGATGCGCGCCGAGCGCCCCGACAGTGTGGGCACCACGAGCGCCGCGAGGTCGAGCTGCTCGGCGGCGTCGCAGGCGTTGTAGGCAACCGTGTAGGCGGGGTCCTGGTGCGCACGGTCGGCTCGGTGTACGCGCTCGTGGATCCAGCGCTCGTGCGGCAGCGCCTCCTCGGTCGCGCGGGCGATCTTGTCCATCATCGTCACGGCGCCGACCGGATGGGCGCCGATCGCGGTCTCCTGGGAGAGCATCACGGCGTCGGTGCCGTCGAGGATGGCGTTTGCGACGTCGGTGACCTCGGCCCGGGTGGGCCGCGTGGACACCACCATCGAGTCGAGCATCTGGGTGGCGGTGATCACCGGACGGGCCAGCCAGCCGGCCTGGCCGATGATCCGCTTCTGGACCAGGGGGATCTCCTCGATCTGCAGCTCGATGCCCAAGTCGCCGCGGGCGACCATCAGGCAGTCGGCCGCCTCGGCGATGGCCTCGAGGTTCTCAACTGCCTGGGGCTTCTCGATCTTGGCGATCAGCGGGGTGTCGGTGTGCGTCCGCAGTTCGACGATCTCCTCCGGCCGACGTACGAAGCTGAGCGCAACGAGATCGACGCCGATGGTCGCTCCGAAGCGCAGGCGCTCGAGGTCATCCTCGGCCACGGCCGGAAGCGCGGTGAGCTCGCCCGGGACATTGAGGCCCTGGCGCGACGTCACTCCGCCGCCGACCTCGATCAGGGTGTCGACCTCGCAGACGTCGACCCGTACGGCCTCCACGCGCAGGCGCACGGCACCGTCGGCCAGATAGATCACGTCGTTTGGTGAGACCGCCGCTGCCAGGCCATCCCAGCTCACGGTGAGGCGGT
>JAABUK010011702.1_pt1 | contig 11339 bp, 9 predicted proteins | sample 5559141 | NCBI WGS metagenome assembly JAABUK01 (sample SAMN10711869, study PRJNA513367) | rock metagenome | isolation source: Antarctica rocks | place: Antarctica: Victoria Land, Pudding Butte nord | collected 2016-01-03 | reverse complement strand
GCGCCATCGCTTGGTCCGTGTCTTGGGAGAGCGATGATCGAATCGTGCTTCGCCAGACCCGTCAACACCAAAGCACACCAAAATACGTCAACACGACGTTCCCGAAGCCGATTGTGCAACAGGCTCCGAGACGGGGTTAAATTGTGAAGACTGCCTTGAACCGTGCCGGGTTTGTCGGAGGCTCCAAGCCTTGAGAAGATGGAACGATGAGCAAGCCAGCGACAAACAAATTTTCAGCTGAGGTTCGGTCTCGAGCCGGGTACAGGGTGTTTGACTACCAGGCGGAGCATTCGTCGTAATGGGCGGCGATCAACTCGATTGCGGGCAAGATCGGTTGCACGGGCGAGATGCTGTGCAGTTGGGTGCAACGTCCGAGCGGGATCAGGGGCTGCGGGTCGGTCCCACGACCTAGGACGGCGATCGGTTCAAGGCCCTGGAGCGCGAGAACCGCAAAGTGCGCCAGGCCAACGAGATCCTGCGCAAGGCGTCCGCGTATTTTGCCCAGGCGGAGCTCGACTGTCCCTTCAAGCGATGATCGCCTTTATCAATGAACATCGGGAGATGTTTGGGGTCGAGCCGATCTGCCGTGTGTTGCCGATCGCCCGATCCACCTACCGCGCGCACGTGGCCCGGCGCGCCGACCCGGCCAAGTTGCCGGGGCAATCCCGGCGCGACCTGGTCCTCACCGCCGAGATCCGGCGGGTGTTTGAAGCGAACTTCCGCGTCTACGGCGTGCGCAAGGTGTAGCGGCAGCTCGGCCGCGAGGGTATCGGGGGCCGCCCGTTGCACAATGGCTCGGTTGATGCGGCAGATGGGCTTGCAAGGCGCCGTGCGCGGCCGCGAAATCCGCACCACCCTCAGCAACCCTGCCGCGTCCTGTCCGCTCGATCGGGTGAACCGGTAGCTCCGCGCACCGCGTCCGAACGCGCTGTGGCTGTTGGACTTCACCTACGTCGCCTTCGTCATCGATGCTTATGCGCGACGGATCGTCGGCTGGCGGGTGAGCCGCACCGTGCACGCGAGCTTCGTGCTGGATGTCCTGGAGCAGGCACTGGCCGACCGGCGGCTCATGCAGGGTTGCGGCCTGGCTCACCATAGCGACAGGGGGGCGAATATGTCAGTATCTGCTGCACCGAACGCCTAGCCGAGGCAGGCATTGAGCCCTCTGTCGGCAGCGTCGGCGACGGCTACGGCAATGCCTTGGCGGAGAGCATCAACGGCCTCTACAAGATCGAGGTGATCCGCAGGCGCGGGCCGTGGCGCTCGCTGGAGGCCGTCGAGTTCGCCATCCTGGAGTGGGTTGACTGGTTCAACAACCAGACACCTAATGGGTATGATGCTAGGTTTGAAATATAGATTTCTTGGAGCAGTTTGCATGAAGTGGCTGCGCAAGCCGACTGAACAGTCTTCGTCCCGGATCGCTAATCAGGCGCGAGATACCAAGGACTGGAAAGCTGCTGCAGAAGGCTATCGTTCCGTCCTATCCGCCGATCCATCCAACAATCCCATTTGGGTGCAGTATGGGAACATGCTCAAGGAAGCCGGTGAGCTTGCACGGGCGGAGCGTGCTTACCGGATCGCGCTTGAGGACGCTCCTGCTATCGCGGATACCTACGTGCAGCTTGGACATGTCCTCAAGCTTCTCGGTCGCAGCGGTGAAATGACTCACGCCTATCTTCAAGCACTGTCGATCGATCCATCCTCGGGTCCCGCAAGAGAGGAGCTGGACCGACTCGGCGTCAGACATGACTCCCGGATCCCGGCTGGAACGAGCCGGTTACGACAGCGCTCCGGTGTATTCGCTCGAAGAAGACATGGCCCTATCACCTTAGGTGATAGGGCCATGTTCCTCCAATGCTGGGAGCAGGCGCTAATCCATTACCGGGCTGTCCTCGATCGGAAACCAGGGTTGGCACCAATCTTGGTTCAGTATGGTCACGCACTGAAAGAATTAGGACGGCTGACCGAGGCAGCATCTGCCTACGCAAGTGCCGCTGTTGCCGATACACAGGACCCGGATGCAAGCTTGCATCTCGGCCACGTTCTTCTGCGCTTGGATCGGCAGCAGGAGGCTGAAACGGCTTATCTCGCCGCACTTGCAATTGCGCCATCGCTCGCGGGCCAACTGCACCAGGTAGGGTCTTGCGGGACCGCTGACGCCAAGGCACTGATGACAGAGCCGCTTCCGGTAGACGAGCAGGGAGGGCGCGATGCAGGAGTCCCGGACCTTAAGGCGGAAATGGGTGAAGAATGGTCCGGCCGATTTGACCCAGACTGGTATATCGCCCGCTACCCCGACATCGCAGCCGCTGGGATAGACCCGCTCGATCACTTCCTGAAACACGGAAAGCAGGAAGGACGCATGCCGAACGCGGAAAAGCAAACAGAGGCGTGGCTCGGGCGCTTTGACGCAGACTGGTATCTTACCCACTATTCCGACATCGCAGCGGCAAAGATCGATCCCCTAAAACATTTCTTGCAACACGGATGGCAGGAAGGACGGGCACTTAACAAGAAAGAATATGAAGAGGCGGAGGCAATACGCTTCGATGCAGACTGGTATCGCGCCCACTACACAGATTTGGCCTCGATGGGCATCGATCCACTTACGCACTTCCTCTGCTATGGAAAGCAAGAAGGACGGGCACCGAACGATAAACGCTATTGGGAAAGCTTGTCTGAGAACTTAGATGCAACGTGGTATTTGGAGCGGAACCAGGACGTCGCCCGGAGCCAAGCGGATGCGTTGTTCCACTACTCGAACTTTGGCATTCATGAGCGGCGACGGCCGAACCCGGACTCGCCGCTCCAGGGCGTTCCCGTTACCGATGCCCGTCTCGAATGCCTGAAAGCGCCAAGATTGCCGTTGAGGGAGGTCGCGTTGCTAGTCAGCCACTCTCCAACGGGCCGCCTGAAACCGCATGTCCAGCATTACATAAAAAGCTTCAAGCGTCAGGGCGTTGCAATCATTCTGATCGTCATGACCGATAAGCCGTTTATTGACAGGAATCCCGGCCTGCTCGACCTTGTCGATGGCCTGTTCGTGCGCGATAATCAGGGCTACGACTTCGCCGCCTGGGCCCACATTCTGCGTATTTGCCCAGCTCTGTTTGACAGTTCTATCCTTTATCTTGTCAACGATAGCGTATTTGGCCCGACAAACGATGCCACTTTCCGTGAGATGCTGGACAGACTCCGTGACAACCCTGCCGACTTCATTGGATTGACGGAGGACATACAAAAAAATAGGCATCTGCAAAGCTACTTTTTGGCATGCAAGACGGCTGTGCTTTCAAATACAGTATTCCGAGAATTTATCTATAGAATCGTTTCACTTCAGCATAAGAATGATGTTTTTAACGAATACGAAACGTGCCTTACGGACATAATCCGTGCGGCTCTCCTTCGATGCGATGCGCTGTTTCCCTTCTTCAATGCAGAAAATCCGACGCTACACTGCTGGAAGGAGCTTGTAAGTCAGGGTTTCCCGTTCGTGAAGGTAAGCACATTGCATGGGCCCAGTCCCGGCGTTTCCAAATCCGGTTGGCGGGCGATCCTTGGCGGCCGGGGCTACGATGTCAGTCTTGCCGATGGCACCCTTGCGGAACTGGCTGCCTCGACCTCCTTCCCCGTCCGGACGTTGCAGGACGCAAAGAAGAACTTCCGGCAGCAGGCCCTTGCGGAACTGCATACATTTCTGGCCAGCGGTGAGGTCATCAAGCTCCCGTCAGCGAATGCACCGACCGTAACAATCCTCATCGTGGTCTATAACGAGGCGGAATTGACACTTCGCTGCCTCAAGTCGATCGTTGACACAGTCGATGTGCCGACCGAGGTGATTATCGTCGATAACGCCTCATCTGATGATACCGGCTACTTGTTCGACAGGCTCGAGGGTGCACGTATCTTCCGCAACTTGGAAGACCTGCACTTCTTACGGGCGGCCAATCAGGGAGCCGCAAGAGCAAGGGGCAGGACCTTACTGCTTATCAACAACGATGCCTGCCTAACGCCTGGCGCGCTTCAGTATGGACTGGAAACGCTCGACAGCGCGGACGACATTGGTGCAGTGGGCGCAAAGCTGATCCTCCCAGATGGAACCCTTCAAGAAGCCGGCAGCATCATTTGGAACGACGCGGCGTGCCTGGGATATGGCAGGGGTTGCGATCCGAAAATTGCTGCCTTCCAGTTCCGGCGGGAGGTGGATTACTGTTCCGGCGCATACATGCTGCTTCGGCGAGATGTGTTCGAGTTCCTTGGGCGTTTCGATGCAGTCTTCGCGCCTGCATATTACGAGGAGACCGACCTTTGCATGCGTATCCGCGATGCCGGTTACCGAATCATGTACGATCCTCGGATCGAGGTGCTCCATTACGAGTTTGCCAGCGCCGCATCCTCCACCGAAGCGTCGTCACTGATGACGCGCAATCGCGGATTGTTCACTCGGCGCAACGCAGCCTCACTGGCGAAACGTCATCTCGCATCCAGCGCCCCCGTTATCGTCGCTCGGTTGGCTGACCGATGGCGTCCTCGAATACTAATGATCGAGAACATGATGCCGTTCACCCATCTCGGTGCCGGTTTTCCGCGGGCAGACCGTATCCTACGCGCGGTCGTTGAAGCTGGTTTTTTCGTGACGTATTATCCAACCCATCAAACTGAAGCCGATTGGGCCGAGGTGCATGCGAACTTTCCAATCGATGTGGAGTTTGTTCTTGGAGCAAACCGGCTGCCGCTCGATCAATTCTTGGCGGATCGGATAGGCTATTATACGGCAATGGTTGTTTGCCGTCCGAATAATATGGAGTTCATCGCACGCGACATCATCCAACATCCCGAGCGGTATCAGGAGACGGCCATCGCCTACGATGCCGAGGCCCTCGTCACCCCGCGGGAAGTAATGCGCTTGATACTTGCTGGAACACCAATGACAGACCTGGCGAAGGAGGCCGCGCTCAAGACAGAACTTGATCTCACGCAGATGGCCGATGCGGTTGTCGCCGTGAATGACCAGGAAGCCGAAATCTTCCGAACGGCCGGTCACCAGAACGTTCACGTGCTTGGGCACGCCATCGAAGCACAGCCGACCGAGGTGGATTTGCAAGGCCGGCGCGACTTCCTCCTTGTGGGGGCATTGCATCATGACGTCATGCCTAATGTGGATGCCTTGCTATGGTTCGTTGAGCAGGTCATGCCGAAGCTGGATCAACTCATCGGCACGAAATATCGTCTGTATATCGCCGGCACCCTAGGGGCTGAGCGTCTCAAGAGGCCCCTTCCGCTCCGGGTAATCCTTCTTGGCCGCGTCGATAATCTGACAGATTTCTATCAACGTGCGCGGGTCTTTATTGCTCCTACGCGATATGCAGCCGGCATTCCGCTCAAGATATACGAAGCTGCATCCCGGGGATTGCCCTCGGTCGCGACATCATTGCTTGCGAGTCAACTGGGTTGGATGGCGGGCAGCGAGCTTCTGACCGGGGATACGCCGGAAGCTTTCGCTGCTGAATGCGCCCGCCTTTATTTGGATGACACCCTCTGGCTGCAGGTCCGGCAGGCCTCCCTCGATCGGGTTACCTTAGATTGCGACCCTAGCCGCTTTGCCCGTGGCATGGTTGACGTCATGCGAAGCATCCGGGTCTTCCCGGTCGACGGCAGGCTCCAAGGTCGGCTGCCAACGGGCATGCTCCTTACGGAAAGCTCCGAATCTCCTGTCACGGCCTGCGGAAAGGGGATTGCCCCGGTGATGACGTCGCCCGGGGACGGCAGCAACGCAAGCATCGCTGACGCCCATCATATCCCTGTCAGCGAGCCGACATCGGGTAATGAGTGGAGCGCGGTATCGCAACCACTGCGAAATCCAAGCCCTGCCATCGTGAAATCCGGGGTTGCAATTGTCTACTTGGCCTATGGTGCAGACGAATCTTGCTTCTCCGCTTTCGATTGCTTTATTTCCTCCTACAAGGCATTTCCTGCTGGGATCGACCACTCGCTCTACGTGGCAATGAAGTGCTTTAGATCTTCCGAGGAGTTGTTGAGAGCCGAAGCCCTCTTCGCGTCCGTGGGTGGCAAGGCCATCCACATGGATAATTACGGTCTGGACATCGGCGCTTATATCCTGGCCGCACGAGAGATCCCCGAAAAGCATATCTGCTTCTTAAATCATTTCTCGGAGATCCTTGCGGAAGGATGGCTGGAGAAGATGGACACGCATTTGGGGCGTCCAGAAGTTGGATTGGTCGGCGCAACTGGGTCCTTCGAGTGTCTGGGCCATCCGTCCATAACCTTCCCGCAATTTCCGAATCCTCACCTTCGTACGAATGGGTTTATGATTGACGGCGAACTCTTCCTGACCCTGATGGCCGATACACCTCTTGCCACGAAGGAGGACACCTACCTTGTGGAAAGCGGCCCTGGCAGTCTGACACGAAAGGTGGCCGCCCGTGGCTTCGATGTGCTGATTGTGGGCCGGAACGGGCGCGCCTATTCACAACGGTGGTGGCCTTGCAGTGACACGTTCCGCCAAGGCGAGCAAAGCAACCTTTTGATTGGCGATAATCGTACGCGAGACTTTCAGGATGCACCGGAAGATCTTAAGTTGACCTTGCTGCGCTTTGCATGGGGATCCTACCTCGATCCTGATGACGTTCTGATGCCGAGTAATGCGACAGCCAGGAACATTGCAGCGTGAATTTAGGAAGGGCAATATCTTCGACCGGGTTCTAACGGACCAGGCTTAGGATCGCGATGGATAAATATGTGCGGAAGGGGGCCGTGTCACGTCTGGCATGGTCCCCACCACCCTATGCCAGAGGATCCCGGCACAGGCTTTTGGTACGTGGGAGACAAAGCAGTGGCGAAATTGCTACGCGACTTATTTTTCGCACATGATGCGAAACTTATCGACAAGTGCGAACAATACCTCGCGATGTATGAGGTTAAACTAAGCAGCCTTATTTAGGTCGTTGCACGGATGGGCCTTCATGCGTTCCCTATTTAGCCGCCTGGTGGCGGCGTGGATGGCGCAGGTGAGATTGTCGGTGTCCCCACACGTTTGATGAGCCATGGGGTGCCGCTTGAGGTCGCGCCAGGAGCGCTCGATGTCCTTCAGCTCCGGCGCATACCACGGCAGCCACTCCACCGTGATCCAGGGCCGCTCGGCCAGCGCCGCCCTTGATGCCTGGCTGGTGTCGACGGGGCCGTTGTCCAACAACAGCACCACGGGCTGGCGTTCGCAGCCAGACTTGGGGCCATAGTGCCACTACAGCCGGCGCAGGAAGGCGATGAAGTCGCAGCTCGTCTTGGCGGGCGAGGTGCTGACCACCAGTTCGCACGTGGCCGCGTCGAGGGCGCCCATCATGGCAACCTTCTTCGACTGGCCTGGCGCATTCACCCGCAAGTCGGCGCCCCGCTCCGCCCAGGCGTGGGCAAGGTAGGGATGCGTCAGCGCTTCGCTCTCGTCGGCATATAGCAGCACGATGTCGCCTGCGTCAGCCTGGGCCTGCCGCAGCCGCAGGCACACCGCCCATGCAGTCCACGAACTGGCCTATGTGGGGTTGTAAGCCCTAACCCCAGAAAATTCCGTCAAGCCAAATCCAGCCCCGCCACGATCGCATCCAGGTCTACGTCTATGACCTGTCCGCTGCCGCGGAAGGTGTAGTGGCCATTCAGGTGGACATGACGCCACGCTGCCGGCGAGACCTTTTTGATCAGAGCCAGGGCTTTTGCATCCTGGCTCGCCTCATACTTGGCGAGCAGCCGCGATAGGATGGCGGAGTTGTAGTAGATGATCGCGTTCGCGATCAGCCTTGCGCATTGGTTGCTGATCTCGACCTCGATATCGGTCCGCCCCGTGAGTTCCTTCTTGCCGCCGACCTGGGCGATGGCCGAGCGGAGTTGGTGGTAGGACTCGATCCGGTTCTGCGAGCGTTGGACATCGCGCTGCAACTGTGGATGGCGCAGGTAGCGCAGGGTGTAAATGCTGCGGACCAGCTTGTCGAATTCGAAGATCGCCCGTCGCGTCGGGTTCGGCTGGGTGTAGGTGCATAGCTTCCTGATCAGGGTGCCCTGCGTCATTTCCTTGAGGCCCAGCGTGGCGACGATCTGATCGATGTTGGCCTTCTCATCCACGACGGCTTGCAGGTCGATCTGGCCGATAGGACGAATGAGGCATTTCTCGTAGAGCGACACGTCGTCGGCACAGTAGAGTGCCTTCAGTTGCTCCTGCAGATCGGTGAAACGCGGTTCGAAGCGCAGTCCGAACCAATGCAGGATGGCGAAGTTAGCCTTGTTGACGCTGTGCATGTCGCCGGTCACGGCGGTCGGGACGATGTCCGATGTATTGCGATACCAGATATCGAACACATGATGCGCTTCGAATTCATGCGCACCGATGATCCAGCCTTGCAGGGGCACATGGTTGCATAGCAGCGTGTAGGCGACAACTCCTGTGCCGCGGCCAAAGTACTTGCGCGAGTGCCGCGCTTTCACAGTCGGTCGTTCCACGCCGAACTTCTGGCCGTCGACGCTGCCGTAGAGCGTGTTGATCTCGAATGAGTAGTGCGGGAAAATGGGAAGGGCTGCGATGCCGTTGCTGATCTGGTCGTTGGCCGCTTGCAGCGACGCCTGGCGCAGATACTGCTGGTAGGTCGTTTCCAGCACATGGTAGGCCATGTCGCTCGTTTTCGCGATGACGAGGTTGCCGTGGTTCATCGCCTGGGCGATGACGACCGCCATCACGCTGTCCACGTCGGCGACCCGCTTGACATAGCGCGGCTGCAGCGGCGTCAGGGCCGACAGGAACTGGCATTGCTCGTTCACAAAGCGGACCACGTTGGCGACATCGCAGAACGACAGTTGCTCGTAGAAACTGTCCTGGCGTGCGGCATCGTTGTCGGCCTTGGGGCGGCGCCACGTGAGTGTCCCGGTCTCGCCGTCGTAGTCGAACTGCTTCAGCTTTCCCTGGCGCAGCTCACGATTGAAGGCCAGCCATTGCTCGTGCAGCTCCGCTGACAGGGCCTTGATCTGTTGCTCGATCGGCTGGCGCAGCCAGGGGATGTCCATCTGGCCAAGCACGTCGGCCTTCGCCTCAAGCGAGACGAGCTCATCGGCGAAGCGGCGGTGCTGCAGGCTGTCGTTCAGATGGATTTCGCCAGATTTCAGGCGTTTTCTGACTTGCCGGTATATCCAGAACTCGTAGCGGTCGGCGTGTATGCCGATCGGCTTCCCGTCTGCATCCCACGTCAGCAGATAGGGGCGCAGGGGCGTGGGGAGGGTTGCCTCCGGACATTCGGCGAACGGGCGGTGTGACAAACGCTGCTGTTTGGCGAACACGCTCCTCATCCAGGCGAGTGCAGCGAGCCACGGGTTGTCCGGCGCGGCGCTGGAGAACTCGAGCGCCCCATAGAGCGGACGCAGGTGGCGCCGGATGCGCTCGGCGAACTCGTCGATCACGTGCCAGCGCAGGGCCAGCTTGCTCGCCGGCTTTCCGCTCAGGCGCTGCCCGGCGATCTGCAGCGCGTCGCGCGGCATGATCTTGAACGCGCGCTGGCGCACATCGCCAAAGGGCGTGGCGTCGCCGACCGCGTCATCAACATAGAGCAACAACAGGCGCCCGACCTGTGCGGTTTCCTGCTGGCGTCGCGCCAGATCGGCGGTGAAGCGCGTGTTTGTCCGCGCCTTGGTCTCGTCTTCGAGCTGTTTCATGTGATAGCTCAAAGCATCGACGAGGTTGTCGGTGAGCTGCCGGTAGCGCTGCCAGGCGTAGCAGAGCAGGTAGAGATGGGTCTGCTCAGCCCTGAGTCGGCGCAGGTCGTAGACGGTGTAGAAGTTCGCCAGGCTCGCGTAGTGGTGCAGGTTCCGCTGCGAGATCGCGAGCTTGGGCAATAGCGTCTTGGCGATCCGGTACAACGGTTCCAGCTTGGCGCGCTTCTCCCGTTCGTTGGTCATCTGACGCAGCTTGAAGTTCTTGGCGTCCTGTTTCAAAGCCGCCAGCTCCGATAAGGTGTCGTCGCGCGCCAGAAGCCGGGCGAGCGCCTTCTGCGCCGCATCGTCCAGCATGCCGGCGAGCAGCCCGCCCAAACGCTTGCGCTCGGCGGACAACGCCTCGCTGATCAGCGTCTGCAAGGTCGTGTAGCCGGGGCGGACGATCTTGTGCTCGTTAAGGTGTGCGATGAGCTCGGCGACGATGAACCCTGGCGTGACATCGCGCCGAACGATTTGAGCGGCCTGTTGGGCGAGTGACGGGAGGCACTCCACCGACCACAGTCGATAGCTGAACAGCTCCGCGATCATGGCGCGCTGCGTGTAGTATTCGTGTTTGCTGATGGCGTGCGGCTCGAATGCTGGGCTGTTGAAATACCGGGTCAGGACGAACGCGACGTCGTCCGCCGCATCGTCCCAGGCGAAGCGGAAGAAGGCATGCTTGGCCTTGAAGTAGCCGATTTGCAGGGCGCAGTAGGCTTGGGCGTGGAGGCCGGGACGGCTGCAGGCCAGTGCCAATTCCTGCTCGGACAACGACAGAGAGGCCAATCGCTGTCCGTCGTCGAAGTCGGGCAGGCCATACAGGGCGAACTGCTCGGCAGCCGGCAGGACGGTCAATAGCTTGTTCTTCATCGCTATCGCCGTATCGTGCCCCAGTCTCAGAGAACTTTCCCTATAATCCCTCCTTTAGGGAAAGTAACCCGGCGCAACGGCAGGTGCCGCCTGCCTTTCAGATCGATGATGGAGCGCCTGCCAAGCATCGTTTTAGGGAAAGTCGCTCGCCATGAACCCGCCCCCGAAAGTCCCCAATGCCGAGCGGCGCAGCCGGGAGCACCTGACGCCGGCCGAAATCGACCGGCTGATGGCCGCCGCACAACGCCTGGGCCGGCACGGCCACCGCGACGCCACGATGATCCTGCTCGCCTACCGGCACGGCCTTCGGGTTTCAGAACTGGTCGGCCTGCGGCGCGAGCAGGTAGACCTGCACCAAGGACTCCTCCATGTGCGCCGATGCAAAAACGGGTTGGCCAGCACGCATCCCCTGCGCGGTCCGGAATTACGCGCCCTGCGTAAAGTGCTGCGTGACGATCCGGAAACAGCCTACGTTTTCACCTCCGAGCGCCGGGCGCCGATGACCGCGGCAACCTTCCGCAAACTCATCGCCCGCGCCGGCGACGCGGCCAAGCTGGGCATGCCGATCCATCCGCACATGCTCCGCCATTCTACCGGCTTCGTAACAGCCCAGGTAGTGCGCGGAAGATAGCGGTTGACCGGTCACGGCGCGACGTGAGTCAAGGTGTGGATGACACCGCCCGCGAACGATGGCCGACCCGAGGACTACGCGGCCTATGTCTCCG
>JAABUK010011701.1_pt1 | contig 11343 bp, 8 predicted proteins | sample 5559141 | NCBI WGS metagenome assembly JAABUK01 (sample SAMN10711869, study PRJNA513367) | rock metagenome | isolation source: Antarctica rocks | place: Antarctica: Victoria Land, Pudding Butte nord | collected 2016-01-03 | reverse complement strand
CGTGCCGTTGAAGACGTGCCGTTGAAGACGTGCCGTTGAAGACGTGCCGTTGAAGACGTGCCGTTGAAGACGTGCCGTTGAAGACGTGCCGTTGAAGACGCAGAGGAGAAGGAAATAGAGAGTGAAAACATGAAGGTCAACTAAAGTCAACGGCGTAAGTGCGCTGGAGCATAGCGCATCCGGCGCAGCGCGCCAAGAAGTTTTCTCGTCGCGGCCTGACTTTATTTTCGAATTGTTTGCAGCGCATCCTTAACACGGTCTTGGTAAAATGGGGAGCAATTACGACGAATCGAGTACTCGATTCCCGACCTTGTTTGAAGGAATTTATGTCCGAACTCCGCAAAGACCCAATCATCGACCGCTGGGTCATTATTGCCGCCGAACGCAGCCGGCGTCCGCACGATTTCTTTACCGAAGCCGAGCCGCCGCCCAGCGGCTTCGACCCGTTTGCGCCCGGCAACGAAGACAAAACGCCGCCCGAACTGGCGCAGCGTGGCCGGCCCGAAGGCGCACCGGCCAATTCGCCGGGCTGGAACGTGCGCGTCGTGCCCAACAAGTTTCCCGCTTTGACGCAAGAAGGCGAACTGGATCGTCAGGGCCTGGGAATGTTCGATAAAATGAACGGCATCGGCGCGCACGAAGTCGTCATTGAAAGCCCTCAAGTCGATTGGGATTTCGCAGATGCCACGCCGCAAGAAGCGCGCGACATCATCGAGATTTACATCGAGCGCATGAACGCTTTGCGCAACGATCCTCGCCTGCTGCACACGCTGGTCTTTCGCAACGCCGGCATCGCGGCGGGCGCGAGTCTGGCGCATCCGCACTCGCAGATTATCGCGGTTCCGGTCATTCCCGCGCAAATCAAGGAAACGCTGGACGCCTCGCACACCTATTTCGGGCAAAAAGAGCGCTGCGTATTTTGCGACTTGATTCGCCAGGAAACTTCGATGAAAGATCGCGTTGTTGAAGAAAACGAGCACTTCGTCGTGCTCAGCCCTTATGCCGCGCGCTTTCCTTTCGAGTTGCAGATTTACCCGCGCCGCCACTCGCACGATTTCACGCAAATGTCGCCCGCTGAAATTGCGGCGCTGAGCGAAGTGTTGCCGCGCAGCTTGAAGCGCATCAACGAGGCGTTGGGCAATCCGGCTTACAACATGATCGTGCAAACCGCACCGCACGCCGCACCGCGCGTCTCGCTGGACGACTATTGGAACACGATCCCGCAAGCGTTCCACTGGCGCATCGACATTCTGCCGCGCCTGACCAAAGTCGCCGGTTTCGAGTGGGGAACCGGTTTCTTCATCAACCCGATTGCGCCCGAAAGCGCGACAGAATACTTGCGCGAAGCCGTTTAACTCAATGAAGCCGTTTAACTTGATGATGAATACGGAATGATGAATGGGCTGCAAGACGCGCACAGCGTTATCGAGTACTCGAAGTGCGAGTCCCGTTCATCATTCCGCATTTATCATTCCTTTTTTCTCATGCGTCAACCGCCGGTTCGTGAACTTCTCTCCAACTATCTGCGCAAGCGGCAGGACAGCGTTATGCAGCGCTTGACGGCGCTTGTCGAGGCCGCGCCCGATTTGCAGGAAGTTCACGAAATCGCGCACACGCGCGGCTATCAGCAAACAGTCTCGACGCTGCTCAGTTTGCTGATCGACAACCTCGCCAACCCGACCGACCAGCGATGTTTTTATTATGCGCGGCAGCGGGCTTTGGCGCGCCACCGGCAAAACGTTCAGGCTTCGCAGATGCTGCGCATCGCCGCTTTGTGCCGCCAGATTTTGACCAAAAAAGTCGCGCGCCATTTCGCGGATGATCCCGTCCTGGTGCAGCGCATGACCGACCTTATCGAAGCGCAAATGGAGCAAGTGGAATTGGCTTTTACGGAAGGTTATCAATCGGCGCGCGACCGCCAGTGGAGCATTTCGGAAACGAAATACTTTTCGCTCTTTGAAAACGCCTCGGAAGCGATTCTCTCGTTTCGTCCCGGCGATGGACGCATCATCGAAGTCAACGCGCAAACCGAGCGCTTGATGAACAAGCCGCGCAGCGAATTGTTCGGGCAGTTTTTCCCAGAACTCTTCGATCATGCCCATCACGAGCAAGCCGCGTGGCTGGTCTCGCAGCCGGGCGGTTCCGCCAACATTCGCCTGGAAGAGATGGCGGTGCGCCGCGATGATGGCTTGTCGGTTCCGGTTTCCATTTCGTGCAACTGGGTCAGCGTCGATGGACAGCCGGTCGCGCAAGTCATCATCCGCGATGTAACGCAACTGCGGCAAATGCAGCGCGAATTGCAAAACTACGCCGAGCAACTGGAAGATCGCGTGGCTGCGCGCACACGAGAACTGAGCCAAAGCGAAGAGCGTTATCGCACCTTGTTTTTGCAGGAACAAAGTCGCGCGCAACACCTGGCACTCATCAACGACGTGCAGCAATGCGCTTTGGCGACGCGCGACATCAACGATTTTCTGTATCAGGTGACGGGCGCGATTCAAAGCCATTTCCGGCACTGCGACGTGTCAGTTCTGCTGCATCAGGAAACGCCGGGCACCCTGCTCTCGCCGACCAAGAATCGAGTACTCGATACGCAGCCAATTGAGCGACGAGCGACCGAGCGACCGATGCACACCGACTCGTCCGCTTTCGATGGAAGCGGTTTGGCTGCGATTAATGGCGATGCGGATTCAATTGTCGATGCCGATTCAATTGTCGATGCCGATTATCGTGCGCCGGAAAAATGCGATTACCTGGTTGTGGTGGCGCAAACCGGCGGGCAAGGCCTGGCTTCGCCGCCTGGCGCTCTGGCGCGCGTCGAGCCGGGAACGCCGCTTCATCACGCTTTTCACCGTGGCGTTTTACACTTCCAAAACGATGCGGCGGAAGGGCGCAGCAACACGCGATTCCCGGGAGCTTTGCGCGACACGGGCGCCGAGATTTATGTCCCGATCAAAATCGACGGCAAAATTATCGGCGTTTTGCAAGTGCAAAGCGAGCGCGCTCATGCCTTCGATCCGCGCGACGCCGTCGCTTTGCAAACCGCTTCGCTCATCGTCTCGTCGCACGTCCAGGCATCGCGCATGTTCCACGAGATGAGCGAGCTGAAAGAGTTCAACGAAACGGTTGTCGGCACCATGTCGCACTCGCTGATGGTTGTCGGAAGCGAAGGCGAAATCGAACTGGTCAACGACCGCTTTGCGCAAACCTGGCACCAGAGCCGTCAAGCGTTGCTGGGGCGCCGCGTCGTCGATGTGTTGGGCGAGCAAACCTTTGAAAAGCACAACATCCGCGAAATCTTGCGCGATGTCACGCGCGATGGGATGCCGCGCGAAATCCCTGAAGTTCACGTCTGGGTGCGCGTCGATGAAGCGCACGACAACGAACTGATCTTCGATTTGCGCTTATCGCGCGTTTACTTTCGCGGACGCGCGCGTGTCGTCGTGCTGCTCATCAACCTGACGCTGCGCTGGCGCAAAACGCAGCAACTGCAGCTGATGAACGAGATGGGACGCTTGTTTCAGGCCTCGCTCGACATCAATCGAGTACTGCATACGTTCCTGACCTGCGTTACGGCAGGCCCCGCGCTGGGCTTCAATCGCGCCTTCTTGTTGCTCTTCGACGAAGACAGTTCGGTTCTGCGCGGCGCGATGGCGCTCGGCCCTTCGTCGCACCAGGAAGCCAGTCACATCTGGGACGAAATTGGACAGCGCGAGATGAGCCTGCAGGAACTGCTGTCCGATGAAACCGGTTTCGACGTTTTGCACCCATCGCCACTACAGCAAAGCGCCTTGCAAGTCGAAATTAATTTGCAGGACTCGTGCATCAAACCGCTCAAGCGCGCCATTTACGAGCGGCGTGCGTTGAGGGCTTCGCGCGAGGAGATCACGGCGCCGGACGAGCCGTGCGAAAATTCCGCATCGACCCACACTTTGCTGCAACTGCTGACCGCGCCCGAAACGGCCATCGCGCCTCTGGTTGCCAAAGAGCGCATCGTCGGCGTCGTTTTAGCCGACAACTTGTACTCGAACGTGCCGATTGAAGAGGACGATCTGCGCCTGCTCGATACGGTCGCGCAGGCAGCCGGCCTGACGGTTGATAACGCCCTGGCTTATCAAGCCTTGCAAAAAGCGCAAAAAGAGCTGGTTTCTGCCGAGCGTTTAGCGGTCGTCGGCGAAATGGCGGCGCGCGTTTCGCATGAAATCCGCAATCCTTTGGCGACAATCGGTGGTTTCGCGCGCGGCATCCTGAAAAAACCGGACGACAGCGACAATGTCGAACGCAAAACCGGAATTATTATCGAGGAAGTCGAGCGCTTGGAAGAATTGCTGACCGATCTACTTGACATGGCGCGTCCACGCCAACTCGATTTGCGGCCCAACAACATTAACGACATCGTTGAACGCGCCCTGTTGCTGGCGGGAGCCGACATTCAGGCCGCCGGTGCCGAAATCAAAAAAGAGCTGGCGCCCGATCTTCCGCTTATCCAGGTCGATAGCCGCCGCTTGCTGCAAGCCTTGCTTAATACGTTGCGCAACGGCGCGCAAGCGATGCCCGAAGGCGGCCTGATTTTTGTCGCCACGCGCATTTCGCAAGGCAGCGAAGAGCGTCCTTCGATGCTGGAAATTGAAATACAAGATTCGGGCGTCGGCATTCCCGAGCGCGCTTTGAAACAGATTTTCGACCCGTTTTTCTCGACCAAAATTCGCGGCTCCGGCCTGGGTTTGGCCGTCACGCTGCGCATTATCCGCGACCACGGCGGCGACATCGACGTGTCTTCAAGTTCCAGCGGCACCAATTTCACCATGTCTTTGCCGCTGCGCATATCGACACCTGAAGAAATAGCCGAGCAAGCGAAAACAGAAGAAGCACCCAACGTAAATTGAGCCGGAGCGACACAGACACTGACGATGAAATTAATGCACAGCAGAATCGCACCCACAAGCCTTTCTCAATCTGATCGCCCTTAAATCGAGTACTCGAACTTCCTCGAGCCCGAATTTTTAAAGGTCGTTCCCAGTCGCAAAAGAGCTTCTTCTACTTTGCAAATTCTTGCTACAATGAAGATTGACCGACGTTTAGGAGCAACTGAATACAAGTCACAACAAGACCAGAGTTCTCGCTCGAAAGTGTGGGTTCAAAGCGACTTTAAATGTCGGTCATTTCCGTCGCCTGGTTCGCCCAAATCGTTTTCGAAATGTACGAAAACAGGCGCATTTCAAAAGCTGGCACCTAACCGCAAAGCGCTAATATCGACGCAATAAAGCGCTCGTCCCGATCAGGACACAAACAACTGATTGATTCCAACTCTGCAACGGCGAGGAATCGAAGTTATAGCCGCACTTAAGCAAGGAGCATCACGATGAGTCAGCACACCATTTTGTTAGTGGAAGACGATCAAAACCAGCGCGCGCTTTACGAGGAAGAGTTGCTCGACGAAGGCTATCGCGTTGTCACGGCGGGCGATGGCCGCGCCGCGCTGATCGCCGTCAAAGAGCATTCGCCCGACCTGGTCGTAATGGACATCAACATGCCGCTGATGGATGGCTTGGACGCGCTCAGCCAGATGATGGAACACGACAGTCACATTCCAGTTATCATCAACAGCGCTTACGCTTCCTACAAAGAATCGTTTTCTTCCTGGTCGGCAGATGCTTACATTGTCAAAAGCTCCGACCTGAGCGAACTTAAACAAACCGTTAAGCGCCTCCTCGAAGAGCGGCAATCGACCGCCTGAAGTTCGTCCCGTTGTCTTGTAACTCATGAGAATCGAGTACTCGAACCGCACGCCTTCGATTCTGTATGTAGTTCTAAACGGTGCTCTGCCGCACCAGAATTATTCACGGTGAATTTATGAACGAACAAAGCGACTTCTCCTCGGCCACTCCGCTTTCCGAAGCGCAGCACAATGACCACACGGCTCCAAGTGCTCTTTCTGCGTCATCTCCCACGCCGTCTGCTGGAGAAGCCGTGACGACATCACAGACAACCGCCACTTCGTCTTCAACTTTGCCTTCAAACGAGGTGCGTGTTGAAAGCACCAACTATGCGCCAACAATGCGTTTGGGATTGGCGGCACGCGGTCTCGAGTCGGCGCTGCAGCAAACGACGGTGATGATCTTGGCGGGCGGCCAGGGCGAACGTTTGTATCCTCTGACACGCGACCGCGCCAAGCCTTCGGTGCCTTTTGGCGGTAGCTATCGCATCATCGACTTCGCGCTCTCCAACTGCATCAATAGCGGCCTGCGCCGCATTCAGGTCTTGACGCAATACAAGTCGTTTTCTTTGCAGCGTCACATCAAAGCCGGCTGGGACATTTTCAACCCCGTGATGGGGGAATATCTCGATGTCATACCGCCTCAGCAGCGCAACGCCAAGCGTTGGTATCAAGGCACAGCCGACGCGATTTTCCAGAACATCTACATGCTGGAACAGGAAAAACCGAGCTATGTCATCGTCTTGGGCGGCGACCACATCTACAAGATGGACTATGGCAAAATGCTGGATTTTCACTTGCAAAACAAAGCCGACCTGACCATGAGCTGCACTTCCGTGTCGCGCCAGGAAGCCAAAGCTTTTGGTGTCGCCGAAGCCAACGCCGACGGCAGCGTCACGGCTTTTGTCGAGAAAGCCAAAGAGCCACCTCTCAAGCCCGGCAGCGAGGATCAATGTTACGCTTCGATGGGCGTCTACATCTTCTCGACCGATGTCCTGGTGCGCCGCCTGATCGAAGACATGAAGCAGGATACCGAGCACGACTTCGGGAAGAACATCATTCCCAAGATGGTGCGCACCGGCGACCGCGTTTTCGCCTACGAATTTGAAGACGAAAACAAAAAAAGCGAACCCTATTGGCGCGACATCGGAACCATTTCGTCCTACTACGAGGCAAACATGGATTTGGTCAGCGTGTCGCCGGTCTTCAACTTGTATGACAACCATTGGCCGGTTCATCGCCGCCATCAACCCGGCCCGCCCGCCAAAACGGTCTTTAACGAGCCGGGACGCTTGGGACTGGCCACCAACTCTCTGCTCTCGACCGGCGTTATCGTCAGCGGCGCGCGCGTCGAGCGCAGCATCATCGGCCCACGCTCGTTCATCCATTCGTGGGCATCAGTCGACGACAGCATCTTGTTCGACGATGTCGAAGTGGGCCGGCACTGCCAGATCCGGCGCGCCATCATCGATAAACACGTCAAAATCCCGCCCGGCACCGTTATCGGTTACGATCTCGAAGCCGACCGCAACCGGTTTACCGTTTCCGATGACGGCGTGGTTATTATCCCCAAAGGCATGATGCTCAGTTAAACGCCAGGCAAATCGTTTACTGCCTTGCAATCTCAGGGGGAACCATGAGCCACACAGCACAGCCTTATGTTTCACGTGAAACATAAGGCTGTGCTGTGTGAAATGCGAGCCGTTCAAACAGAGATCTGCGCTTCGCAAGATTGTAAAAGGGAAGGCAGAACTTGTGAATGCCGCGTTTTTCTTCTACACTGCGGGCCGTTGCAGCGGATCGCCTTCGATGATTACGAAAACGCCGGTGTAGACAGCGTCATCCTCGCTCATGTCGACCTTTTCAATGCCAACTGAACCAACGCTACCTCAACACATTCCGTCGCAATTTGTGTGTTTCTTGTGTGTTTCTTGCAAACGCACTCTCGATTTTTATGATTATCAGTGTCATCAACCAGAAGGGCGGCGTTGGGAAAACGACAACAGCTATTAATTTAGCGGTTAGTCTGGCGCAGTGGGGGCACAAAACTCTTCTGGTCGATCTCGACCCGCAGGGTAATGCGACCAGCGGTGTGGGCGTGCGCGAACTGCCCTCCCCGACTTTATATGAGTGCCTGGTCGGCGTCACTGCCGCTTCCAATGCTTTCGCCGAAGCCGATAATGCCGCCAGTCAGGGTAACGAACACAGCAAAGATGAGACGCTTAACTCTGATTATTTGCTACGTCCAGCTCTTGTAGAAGGGCCCGTTGAGGGTTTAAGCGTGCTCGGTTCTTCTCCTGAGCTGGCTGGCGCCGAGATCGAGTTGGGCGACAATCTTAAGCGCGACGATTTGCGTCGAGTACTCGAACCTTTAACCAAAGACTACGCTGTTATTATCGTGGATACGCCTCCTTCGCTTTCTCTGATCACCGTCAATGCTCTGGTCGCCGCCAACCGTTTGATTATTCCTGTTCAATGTGAATACTTTGCTTTGGAAGGTTTAGGGCAGTTGCTACGCACATTGGAGCGGATTAAGCGCGGATTAAACCCGGAATTGAGTGTGCTGGGGCTGGTGCGCACGATGTATGGCAGCCGCTTGGGTCTCAACGGTCAAGTATCGGCGGAACTGGAAAAACACTTTTCGCAGTTGTTGTTCAAGACGATCATTCCTCGCAACGTGCGCCTGGCCGAAGCGCCCAGTTTCGGGCAACCCATCGCGCAATACGACAGGCGTTCGCCCGGCGCCGACGCTTACCGTCGCCTGGGCATTGAAGTATTGGAGCGCGTCGGGCTGAGTTCAACGCGCCCTTCCATGCGTCCGGCTACACGACCGGACAAACGAAGTCCGCGTTAGTTGAACTTTTTACAACGTCGAGTGGACGCAATAAAGCGGATGTTTCACGTGAAACATCGTCGGAGACTGGTTCGAGCAGGTGCAAAATGTAGGGAGAACAAACATGGCCGTTGCCAAACGAGCTTTAGGAAGAGGGTTGTCCGCGCTTATTCCCGACGAGGAGATGGAGATCCTGCGCCGCGTCGCGCGCGATGATTCAGCAAAGGGGGAGATTAAAGGCTCCTTCGTCAAAGCTTCTGCCCGCAAGTCCTTTGCGGATACGGCTTCCGTTGTCGACACGAAGCCGGAAAAAGCCGGCGAGCCGGATTCGGGTTCGGTGATGACGCCAATCATGCCGTCTCTTGACTCCACAGATTCAAACACGCAGAAAACTTCGTCAGCGAAGAGTGTTCTTGGTTCTGATGGTCAAGGCTTGGCCGGTCAAGTTGGCGCGGAGCCGGCTGAAATCAAGGATGACAAACGGGTCGCCGGCGCGCCAAAAAATGATGAAGCCGTTACGAGCTACGTTTCGATTAGCGACATAGGGCCCAATCCCTATCAGCCGCGCCGCAATTTCGATGAATCGGAGCTCGATAACCTGGCCGCTTCGATTGGCGAGCATGGAATCATTCAGCCGATTGTGGTGCGACCGGCGCAAGGCGGAGATAAGCCTTATCAATTGGTGGCTGGTGAGAGGCGTTGGAGAGCATCACAGCGCGCCGGCTTGCAGAAGATTCCGGCCATTGTTCGTCCGGTTAATGACTTGCAGGCTTTGGAACTCGCCTTGATCGAGAACGTGCAGCGACACGACATCAGCGCTATTGATGCGGCTTTGGCTTATCGCCGTTTGGCGGATGACTTTCATCTGTCCCAGGAAGACATCGCGCGGCGTGTCGGCAAAAGCCGCTCTGCGGTTGCGAATACGATGCGCCTGCTCGATTTGCAGCCGGAAATACGCAAGGCTATCGAAGACGGTCTTCTTTCGGAAGGACATGGCCGAGCAATTTTGTTGGCTCAGGGTGATGGCGCGCGGCGCGCTTTATTTCGCCGTGTTACACGCGATCATCTGTCTGTGCGCGAAGTAGAAAGATTGGCCAAAGAAAAAATCGACAAAGCGGCAAATGCCTCGGAGAACGAAAGCCCTGACGGGGCAAGTCAAGGCGCAAGCAGTTTCAGCGGTGAAACTCGGCGCGAAACATTCGACACCGCGCTGTTGGCGATGCGGCTGGAAAAGCGGCTGGGGACACGGCTGAAAGTGCAGCATGGTGCGCGCGGCGGGCGCATCACCATTGAGTACTCGTCGCTACAAGAATTGCAGCGATTGGCCGAACTGTTGTTGCCTTCCTGATTTGTGTCTTCTTGTTTCACGTGAAACACAGCATGCGCTGCAAGCCCAACACGAATAATGCGAGAAACAGGCGCACTCATTGCTGCCCTTTAGCTGTTGATCGGCTTGAGTCTCGAGCACGATCGAGTACTCGATGATAGATTGATGTTCCCGCGGCGGCGTTGAAGTTGAAGGACAAGGAAATAAAACGTGATGTTGGGAGTGAGGTTGCATTGAGTTACCCGCAGAACTTTCAAGGCGAGGTAGTCGCCCATTCGGTCGAATCACCTGGCTATCGGCGTTTGCAGCTCAAAGCGCCCGAAGTTGCGAGAAGCGCGCGAGCCGGGCAGTTTATTCATGTGCTGCCACGCGATGCCGCATCTTTTGACCCGCTTTTGCGGCGCGCGTTCTCCATTATGAGCACGAATGGCGATACGTTGACGGTTCTTTATCGCATCGAAGGCCGTGGAACCGCGCAATTATCGACACGGCAGGTCGGGGAATATGTGGACTTTATGGGGCCACTGGGGAAACCTTTTGCAGATCCGCCACAACGTGCCATTCTGGTTGGTGGAGGAGTCGGTGTGCCACCCTTGTTGATGCTGGCGCGGCAAGTTCGACAATCGCCGGGTCAGGATGATGGAGCAACCACACTGACGATGTTGTTGGGAGCGCGATCTCGCGAAGATGTGCTTTGTCTGGATGATTTCGGGCGTTTGCAAATCGGTGTTGAAGTGGCGACTGATGACGGCAGTGTCGGGGAGCGCGGACGTGTTACGCAGTTGTTGCAAAGGCATTTGGCTTTATTGAGTGAAACAGAAACCTTAGTGAGTGAAGGTGGCTTCTGTGCGGGCGTGACCGTTTATGCTTGCGGGCCGATTTCGATGTTAAAGGCTGTAGCGGATCTCTGCGCGCAGCATCATGTGCGGTGTCAGGTGTCTTTGGAAGAGAACATGCCTTGTGGTGTCGGGGTTTGCAACGGTTGCGTTGTTCCCGTCGCAAACCCGCAGAACGAGTACTCGATGTATTGCCGAATTTGCGTCGATGGGCCGGTGATGTGGGCGCATGAATTGAGTTGGTAACTTCTCCTATGTTGCAAGTTCATTTAGGGCCTTTGGCGCTGCAAAATCCGGTGCTGACGGCTTCGGGAACCTTTGGTTACGGGCAGGAACTGTCTGCGTTCGTCGATTTATCGCGCTTGGGCGGTGTTGTTTGCAAAACGGTGACACGGCATCCGCGCGCCGGTAATCCTCCACCGCGCACCTGCGAAACGGCTTCCGGAATGTTGAACGCCATTGGTCTGCAGAATGTGGGGATCGAAGGTTTTGTCGCGGAGAAGCTGCCCTACTTGCGCCAATTCGATGTGCCTTTGATTGTGAATGTGGCTGGTGAATCGGTCGAAGACTTCGCGTTTTTGGCGCGAGCCTTGAGTGATCAAGCAGGTGTTTCGGCCATTGAGTTGAACAT
>JAABUK010011700.1_pt1 | contig 11344 bp, 6 predicted proteins | sample 5559141 | NCBI WGS metagenome assembly JAABUK01 (sample SAMN10711869, study PRJNA513367) | rock metagenome | isolation source: Antarctica rocks | place: Antarctica: Victoria Land, Pudding Butte nord | collected 2016-01-03 | reverse complement strand
AATGGACTGTACAAATTAGATAAGAACAGAAAGCGAACTGTCGCGCGCTGGATTTTGTTTTTGCAAAACGATTTGGAGTACGAATATCCGTATTCCACGCTGCGGCACAAGTTGCGGCGGCTGATGACCTTTCTGACATTCAGCAAATTTGCTTGTTTCCACGAACCGGCCTTGAAAGATTTGGGCGATTCCGAAGTGTGGCCGTTTTTCAGAGTTGAAGATTACGAACGCGCTTTGAGTTCGCCGAAACTATTGCGCGGAAGATCTGCTTGAAAATAGCCCTTGCATTCCTTTTCACCATCAAGTAAGATACTCGCTTGTGCTTTTACCAACTTCGTTGTTTTCCGGCACTCCTCTTTGCTACGTTCGCGCACAGCGCAACGCTTTGACTTTCCCCGATGTTCGCGGCGCTTTTTCGCTGCACTCTCAAACGTCCCATTCTCAACTGACGCAATTAACCAAATAGTTCTACGGCGAATCGAGTACTCGATGGCGGCGTTTTCGCGCGCGGGTTCGGTTCGCTTTCCCTTGTTTTCGATTCTCTGACAGGAGATTTTTTATGGCCCGTTCCTCAACGGCAAACGGCACAAATGGCAGCGCCACAAACGGCACTTACGGCGCCGATGGCGTCAATCTTTTCGATGAAGCGTATCGCGTTGGCGGTCTGGCGACGATTGGCGCCGGTCGCCCGATTTTGCGCTCGACACTGGTGCAAACCGCGCAAAGGCGTGCCCTGACGCACGCCATCGAAGGCATCCCGATTCCGAACATGGTCGAGATGCAGTTGGAAAGTTATCAATGGTTTCTCAATACCGGCTTGCGCGAATTGTTTTCCTCCTTTTCGCCGATTGAAGATTTTACCGGCACGATGTCGCTGGAGTTCTTGGACTACAGTTTGGGTGAGCCGAAGTTCGACCCGGACGAGTGCCGCCAGCGCGACCTGACTTATGAAATGCCGATGAAGGTCAAGGTTCGCGTTGTCAACAAAGAAACCGGCGAACTGAAAGAAAGCGAAGTTTATCTGGGCGAACTGCCCTGCATGAGCGAGCGCGGCACCTTCATCATCAACGGCGCCGAGCGCGTCGTTGTGTCGCAGTTGTCGCGCAGTCCGGGCGCTTACTTCAAGGAAGAGATCGCCTATTCAGGTCGTCGATTATTGCAGATGCAGATCATTCCGCACGAAGGCGCCTGGGTCGATGCCGAAGTCGGCGAAGAAGCCGCTCACAAAGACATCGCCGTCATGTTGGGCGTGAAAATCGGGCAGTCGAAGCGGATGCCGATCACGACTCTGCTGCGCGCGTTTTCCGGCATGGACGTGGCGCAGCCACACGCCGCTAAAACCGAGCATCTGGCGCCGAGCGACCCCAAGCTGGCCAATCGAGTACTCGCAGAGCAGTTGATTGATTACTCGACCGGCGAAATGGTGGCCGAAGAAGGCGACGTTATCGACGACGCGTTGCTGGCGCGCATCCGCAAGCTGCGCGACAATCCCGAAATTGAGGTCGCCTCGCAGCGTTTGCAAGCTGCCACATCGCGTCAAATTTTAGATATTTTCGGCACACGCGAAACGATTACCGAAATTGCGGCGGAATCTTTTTCCGAACCGGGAACGACGCAGGGCGAACTCGATTACAACCTGTTCCTGTCCGCCGACTTGATGGATCCCGATGCCAAAAAGCCGCTGTCGAAAGCTTACTCGCACATCGATGCCGAAACCATCGAGAAGATTTTGCGCGTCAACCCGTCGACGATCGATGTTTATCGCATGCCGGCGATTATGACGGGCGCTTTAGTACTCGATAAGGTCAAGGAAGAGCGCGGGCGCGAAGAAGACTCGACGACGATGGAAATGATGGCGTTGTCCGAAGTCCACAAGAACCTGCGACCTGGCGATCCGCCGACGCAGGAAAGCGCGCGGTCGCTGCTCAACTCGTTCTTCTTCGACCCCAAGCGTTACGACATGGGACGCGTCGGTCGCTATAAGTTGAACAAGAAAATCAGCGGCAACGTGCCGGACAGAGTTCACACCTTGACTTTGGACGACCTTGTTTTCGCCATCAAATACTTGATCGAACTGGACAAGGGCGCTGAAGGTGGTTACTCGACGGATGACATCGACCACTTGCGCAACAAGCGCGTACGCGCTGTCGGCGAGTTGCTGCAAAACCAGTTGCGCGCCGGAATGCTGCGCATGGAGCGCGTTGCCCGCGAACGTTTGACTTCGTTGGATCGCGAAAGCGTAACTGCGCAGGCTGTCATCTCAATCAAGCCGATTACGGCTGCTGTGCGCTCGTTCTTTGGTTCGGGTCAGTTGTCGCAGTTCATGGACCAGACGAACCCGCTGGCGGAACTGGCGCACAAGCGTCGTCTTTCAGTTCTTGGGCCGGGCGGTTTGTCTCGTCAAAGCGCGAAATTGGAAGTGCGCGACGTTCACCACAGTCACTATGGCCGCATCTGTCCGATTGAAACTCCTGAAGGTCCGAACATCGGCTTGATTGGAAGTTTGGCGACGCACGCGCGCATCGATGAATACGGCTTTTTGTTGACGCCGTACCGCGTGGTGAAAGACGGCAAAGTAACGAGCGAAATCGTTTATCTGTCGGCAGATGACGAGGAGCACGCGACCATTGCGAGCGCGTCCGGCGGCGTGGCCGAAGATGGCACTTTGACGGACGAACTGGTGCAAGCGCGTCGCGCGACCAGTCACCCGCAAGTCCCGCCGAGCGAAGTCGATTACATGGATTTGTCGCCGCTGCAGGTGTTTTCGGTTGCGACCGCGATGATTCCATTTTTGGAAAACGACGACGCGAACCGCGCCTTGATGGGATCGAACATGCAGCGCCAGGCGGTGCCGTTGGTGCGTCCGCAGGTGCCGCTGGTAAAAACCGGCGTCGAAAAGCGCGGCGCACTGGATAGCGGCGCGGCTGTGACAGCTGATGTTGACGGTGTGGTCGTTGATGTGACGGCGAAGGGAATCGCGGTCAAGAGCTACGACGGCGAAGAGTTCTATCACCCGCTGCGCACGTTTGTGCGGAGCAACCAGGCGACGTGTATTCACCAGAAGCCGATTGTGGCCAAGGGAGATCGAGTACTCGCTGGACAAGCGATTGCCGATGGCCCGGCGACAAAGAACGGCGAACTGGCTCTGGGTCGCAACATGACGGTCGCGTTCTCGCTGTGGGAAGGCTACAACTACGAAGACGCGATCATCTTGAGCGAACGTGTCTCGAAAGAAGACGCGTTGACTTCAGTTCATATCGAGAAATACGAAGTGGAAGCGCGCGACACCAAGCTGGGGCCGGAAGAAATCACGCGTGATATTCCCAATATCGGCGAAGACCAACTGAAAAATCTGGACGAGAACGGCATTATTCGCGTCGGTGCCGAAGTGTTGCCGCAGGATATTCTCAGCGGCAAAATCGCGCCGAAATCGCAGGGCGAGCTGTCGGCGGAAGAGCGTCTGGTGATTGCGATTTTCGGCAAGAAAGCCGAAGAATCGCGCGACGCCAGCTTGCGGATGCCGCACGGCGAAAAGGGAACCGTTGTCGCGGTGCAGATTTTCGCGCGCAACAAATACTTTTCGCGCCAGTTGTTCGATAAGCTGCGCCGCGAAGGTTTGGGCGAAGATCGCGCACAACGCGAAGCGACGTTCTCGTTTGTCAACGATCCCGAACGTCCCGAGTGTCCGGTAACGGGCGGGCCTTTGGACAAGCAGCCGGGCGATGAATTGCGCGCCGGAACCAACCAGATGGTGCGCGTTTATGTCGCTCAGAAGCGCAAGATTATGGCGGGCGACAAGATGGCTGGTCGTCACGGCAACAAGGGTGTTGTTTCGACGATTTTGCCCGAAGCCGATATGCCGTATCTGCCGGACGGAACACCGATTGACATTATCCTGAACCCGCTGGGCGTGCCTTCGCGCATGAACATCGGGCAGATTTTGGAAATGCACCTGGGCATGATCGGCAAGCACTTCGGAACCGAGTTCGAGAACCCGATTTTCGATGGCGCGCGCGAGCCGGAACTTTATGACGGAATGCAGCGCATGGCCGACCAGCTTCGCGCAACGACGATGCTCAACTACATTTCGACCGAAATGAACTTGGGTGTCGAAGCGAATGAGACCGCCGATTTGGACACGATTTCAAACCAGTTGACCGAAGTGTTGAGCAAGCTGGACGACGAGCAGTTGAACAGTTTGGGCGAGCAAACCGGTACGGCAGCGGAAGAGTTCGGGCGCAGCGACAAGAACCGCAAAGCCGATTTGATCGCGCAACGAGTACGCGAAATCACGTTGCAGCGCACTGGCTACGACCCGGAAACCGGCAAGTGCGTCTTGCGCGATGGACGAACCGGCGAAGCTTTTCAACAGCCGGTCGCAATCGGCCAGGTTTACATGATGAAGTTGCATCACCTGGTTGAAGACAAAATTCACGCGCGCTCGACCGGCCCATACTCGTTGGTGACGCAGCAGCCGTTGGGCGGAAAAGCGCAGTTCGGCGGTCAGCGTTTCGGCGAAATGGAAGTGTGGGCGCTGGAAGCGTATGGCGCGGCGCACACGCTGCAAGAGATCCTGACGATCAAATCGGACGATGTGGCGGGACGTGTCAAGACGTATGAATCCATCGTCAAGGGCGATAGCGTGCTGGAACCCGGCGTGCCGGAATCGTTCAAGATTTTGGTGAAAGAACTTCAGTCGTTGGCGTTGCAAGTCGAAGTCGAGGACGAAGACGGCAACGTGATGGAATTGAAGGAAGTCGAAGACGAGATGGACAGCCCGCGCGGGTAGTTCAGGAGGCAGGCGGCAGCGGCAGAAAGCAGGAATCGAGTACTCGATCGTTATATGGTGTCGTTCTGAGAGCAGCGAGGAATTTAATTCCAATCAGATTCTTCGCTGCTCTCAGTATGACAAAAATTTCTTTTTCTCTGTGTCCTCTGTGTCTCTGTAGTTCAGTTTCCTGAAAGCAAGAGCGATGAATAAAACGATTTTCGCGGTGTCTGTCGCTTGTGTTCTTGGCAGTGTTCCGGTTGCGGCAAATGCATCGAATCAAGCCGCTGCAAGTGCTGCCAAATCGACTTCGCCGCAATGCGCCGCGACATGTTGCCGACGGTCGCGGCGCAGGTCGGCGGCGAAGTTGGCGTCGATTGATCCCAGCGTGACACCGAAACCTGGCGTGGCGTCTGCCGATGTGTTGGCGCGTACTCCTAAAGGCGCTCGCACTCTGGGGTTTGCGACGGCAGCGCTGGGGACGGGCGGCGCTCCGGTTTTGCTGCATATTCATGCCGCGCCGCGCAAGCCTGTACCAGGCACCAGTGACACGTCGTATGACAACATCCAATTGGATGTTTACTCGCGCATGCGCAATGGCGGTTTGAAGCATTTGCGCTCGTTCGAGTGTTCAGACGATGTCGAACAGGGAGGGAAAATCTTGTTCGACCGGGTGAGGTTGCTGTGGTTGCAGCCGCGCTTGAAACGAGGCCCGATTTTGCGCTTGAGCCACGGCGAGTTATTCGTTTTGCCGCAAGGCTGGAGCGGGCCGCTAAAGACCCTCGATCTGTACTCTCACCCGCACGGAGTGGGAACGATCAACTTTTTCATGGACTCGACCGATTCGCGCGGCTACGCTCGCGTACGCGTTGATGACTCGTCGGCTGGCCTCGATGTGGTGACCGGCCCGAATGGCGGAAGCGCGGATGCCGCGTCTTCTTATCTGTACTGGAATGGACAGGACTTTGTGCCCAACAAGTCGGGACATTAACTTTTTTCTGCGCCTCAGCGTCTTGCAGTTTAATTTCCCGAAATCGAGTACTCGATTATGTTCAAATGGAATCCTTTTGCGGCCAAGCAAGAAGAAGCGCCCGTGCAACCGGTGGCTTCAGCGGCGGCTTCGGGCGATGCGTTGCCGACCAACGAAGCCTTGCTGGAAGCGATTCAAGATGCGCGTCTGGATACTTTGATGGGCGATATGCGTCCGATGCACCGCACTCTTTTGGAAGCGCAGTTGTTCGTGCCGCTGCATGAGGCGCCTGTTGAAGAAGCGGGCGGCATGCGCTTGCGTTACATGACGTTTGAGGACGACCGCGTGATGTGCGTCTTCACCGACAAGGGGCGGATGCGCGATTATTTTCTGTCCGGCGGACGCGAGGAAGGCGTTCACATCTGGTTCGCCAGCGGACAGGAAGTGTGCGGCATGGCGACACGGTCGGAATTGGACAAGGTCATCATCAACCCGAACTCGGACATTTTGTATGCGATGCCGCCGCTGGTTTTTCGTGTTCTGGCCGAAGGCTGGGTTCCGGGCAGCATCAGTGATGAAGCGATTCCCTCTGGTGAGGTCATTATCGGGAAACCGATTTCGGGTTTGCCGGACGAATCGATGCTGGAAATCTGGCGCGATGTATTAAAGGAAAACGGCGTGGCGGAAGCGTATTGGTTCAACGCCGTGATCCCCGAAGCCAACGAGTTGCGCTATGCGTTTGCAATTGATTGCGCGCCGGAACAGTTGGCGAAAGTGGAAAGCGATTTGATCGGCGCGTGGCTTGGAAAGTGGCCGGTGAATACGCCGCTGTTTGTCTGTCAGTTAAAAGACGATCCTCAGTCGCGCATTATCCGTGAAGGCGGCGCCAAGATTTTTCCGTGAGAAGGAGAAACAGCCTTTGCATCGGTTTCTTTAACGAGAAACGGCTTGTTGACGAAGAATCGAGTACTCGAACAAGTGCGACTTAACAGGCGGTCGCGGCGCAGGTCGTTGGTGAAGCTGAAGGTGATGGTTCAACGCGCTGGTGCGTTTGGATAACAGCGCGGACGTTTCGATCTACGAGAAATATGGCGAACCGTTGTATCCGCAACTGGCTTTGTGAAATGGAGGAAGAATCATGCTGAAAAAACGAATGAGTTGGACGAAAACCGTTGCTGTGTTAGGTCTGGCCGCTTCCCTGAGCTTTCAAGCGTTGCCGGCGCGGGCGCAGTGGACGCTGGAAGGCTCGATATTTCAGAACAATTCGTACTATGGTGGCTGGGTCAACCCGTATAACAACACCATGACGCAGATGTACCAGTCGAACATGAACCAGATTTACAGCCAGGCGATCAATCGCTCGCAGTTGTTTACCAACTCGACATATACGAGCGGCATATTGAACAGTGGCGGTGGGCACGTCAGCAGGCGCGAATCGGCGCGAGCGCGTCGTCTGCGCCAGATCTCGGCGCGCGAAAAAGCCCTTGCGTCGCGCTTCGATAAGTATCGCGGCACGATGTTCAAGGAATCGGGGACTTCGATTGCGCCCGCCAAACTGGCCGCCGTTTTTGCCAAAAACATCGGTGGTTCGGAGCAGGATTTGAAGAAAGCGTTTCAAGTGCTGCTCGATGTTTACAAGCAGCGCGCAAAAGAGCAGGGCGCACCACCCAACGACATGGCGCGCACACTGGCTTACTCGGTCGCCGCGAATTACATCTATTTCAACGGCAAAGCCGGGCTGGACGAAGGGCCAATCGGCGTTTTGCGCGGCAAAATTCGTGTTGCGCTGAACGAAGATGCCAAGTTTCGTGCTCTGACCGACCGGCAAAAACAGGAGATGAGCGAGACGATGGTTATCCTGGCGCATCTGGTCGCGGTTGGCGTGGAGAGCATCGCCGAAAAAGCGCCCGCCGACAAGCGAACCGATGTCAAAGCCGGTTTTCGCCAATTGGCCGGCGTCAATCTGAAAGGTTTGCTGGGCGTTGACCCCAAACGCGTTTCTTTCGATAAGAGCGGTTTGGTTATCCAAACAGCGTAGTTTTTAATGGACTTTTTGCATAAATGGCCAAACCTGGCATTTGGAAGTTTGTCATTCTGAGTGCAGCGAAGAATCTGACGGTAATTAGATTCTTCGCTGCACTCAGAATGACAAACTCTTTATTTCTCTTCCGCAAACGAGTATGAACAGAACAGCCCAAACGGCGTGGAAGATTGCCTTAGCGACTTTGCTCTCAGCAACGAGCGGCCTGAACTTCGTGTCACCGGTTGCGGCGAAGACGACGCAAGCCGCGCAAGCGGATTTGCCTTCGGCTGTAGAAACGAAAGTTCCCGCCCTCGTCCGTGCCCAATTGCCGCGCCGCGCGACAACTGTGTTTTACGTGAAGGCGCGATTGGAAAATCGGGATTTCTGCTGCACGCCTGGAACACCGCCAAAGAGGAAACAACGCTCGATTTTTGGGTGTGGGCGCCTGATGTGAGAGTTAATCGTCATCGCAGGGCAAGACCCGCCATGAAGTTGCAGCGTATCAACCGTATCGGTATTGGGCGCGTCGCTATCATTTCGGACAATTACAGTGTAAGAACGGCGCCGTTGAATGCGCAGACCAATCGCGGCGCCGTGATTTCCTTGAAGTACTACGAGGAGCAGGTGGCGGTCGCTTACACAACGATTCCGATGCTTGTCGTGACGCTACCGAATGGGCTGAGCGGACAAGCAATTACGCAGGACTTTTCGACCGAAGGCCAGTCGGAAGGCGGCACTTATTTCGAGCCGCGCATCGGTGCCAACGGTCAGGTGTTCTTGGTGAAGGTGGATTACAGCCCTATCAACAAGATGCAAACCGAGACGCGCTTCAGGTGGAGTGGCCGCAAATATGTGAGTGAAGGGCGCAGCGTGGAAGTACCGATGCCGCCCGAATAAGGATTGACGAGAACGCGTATCGAGTACTCGATCCAATCGTTTAGCAGTCGTTTGACAATGTTTTTAAGCACCCCAGGGAGCTCTCAGAATATGGCAGATCAAGCACAATTTTTAACCGTTCCGCCGCTGGAAACAGCGGGCATGAGCCGCGAACCAAGCCGTGAAGGACAAATGGATCGCAGCAGCAACAGCAGGGGCAAGGAAACGCGCCAGGCGCTATCGTCCACCGCGTTCGACTTGCTGCGCATCAGCATCGCCAGCCCGCAGGACATTCGTTCGTGGAGTCGCGGCGAAGTCAAAAAGCCGGAAACCATCAACTATCGCACCTTTAAGCCGGAGCGCGACGGCTTGTTCTGCGAGCGCATCTTTGGCCCGACCAAAGACCTGGAATGCTCATGCGGCAAGTTCAAAAAGTCGAAGTTCAAGGGCGTCATTTGTGACCGCTGCGGCGTCGAAGTGACGCGCGCCAAGGTTCGTCGCGTCCGCATGGGACACATCGAACTGGCGTCGCCGGTCGCGCACTTGTGGTACGTGAAAGGCGTGCCCAGCCCGATGGCGCTTTTGCTCGATATGTCGCCGCGCTTTCTCGAACGCGCTTTGTATTTCTCGCACTGGATTGTGACGCGCGCCGACCAGGGCAAAATCTCGAAAAACATCGAGCGCATCCGCGACGCGGTGAACGACGAGTTGCAGGAAATCGACAACTCGCGCGATCTGGAGCGCAAGCGCGCGATTGATGTTTACGTCGAAGCGCAGCAGCGTTTGGCTGAAGACGACGAAACGATCACCAAAGAAGATGTCGAGCAGGCGCGCAAGCGGGCCGAAGACGCTTCTGGCGACGCCTTCGCCGACGAGCGCAAGAAAGAATTGACGGACGCGTTGGGTTTGTTGGCCGAACTGGAAAAGCGCCGTTTGTTGGAAGACAAGGAATATCGCGGCTTGCAGAAGTTGATGGAAACCATCACGCGCAAGCTGGGCAAAGGTTTTGACGACTTGTTCCACGCCGGAATGGGTGCCGAAGCCGTCAAGAAACTGCTCGAAGATATTGACCTGGAATCGTTGTCGCGCGAATTGAAGAAGTCGGTGCAGGAAACGCAGACCGGCGCGAAGAGACTGCGCTTGATCAAGCGTTTGGAGATCGTCGAAGCGTTTCGCAAGTCGAAGAATCGCCCCGAATGGATGATTTTGGAAACTGTTCCTGTCATGCCGCCCGAACTGCGCCCGATGGTGCAGTTGGACGGCGGACGCTTTGCGACATCTGACTTGAACGACTTGTATCGTCGCATCATCAACCGCAACAACCGCTTGAAGCGCATCACGGAAATCAAGGCGCCGGAAAGCATCATCAACCACGAGAAGCGTTTGCTTCAGGAATCGTGCGACGCCTTGATCGACAACACGCGCCGTCAGCGTCCGGTCACGGGTTCGAGCGGTCGTCCTTTGAAGTCGCTGTCCGATATGTTGAAGGGCAAAGAAGGCCGTTTCCGCAAGAACTTGTTGGGCAAGCGCGTTGACTATTCCGGTCGTTCGGTTATCGTCGTCGGCCCAACTTTGCGCTTGGATCAGTGCGGTTTGCCCAAAGAAATGGCGCTGGAATTGTTCAAGCCGTTCGTGATGAAGCGACTGGTGCAGAAAGGTTTCACGACCAACATCAAGACGGCGCGCCGCATGGTTGACAGGCTCAAGCCCGAAATTTGGGACGCTTTGGAAGAAGTCATCGCGCACCATCCGGTCATGCTGAACCGCGCGCCGACGCTGCACCGTTTGGGCATTCAAGCGTTCGAGCCGAAATTGGTGGACGGCAAAGCGATTCAGTTGCATCCGCTGGTTTGTCCGGCTTTCAACGCCGACTTCGATGGCGACCAGATGGCGGTTCACGTCCCGCTGTTTCCCGCGGCGCAGGCCGAAGCTCGCATTTTGATGTTGTCGAGCAACAACCTGTTCTCGCCGCGCGACGGCGCGCCCGCGATGGCGCCGATGTATGACATGGTGTTGGGTTGCTACAACCTGACGATGCAGAAGAAGAATACCAAAACGGCGGCGCAGCTTTCCGAAGACGAGTTGCACGCTTTGCCGCACTTCGCCAACGTCGCGGAAGCGATTATGGCGTATGACAGCGGTCGCATCGAGATGCAGGACTTGATGGTCGTTCGTCGCACGATTAAGAAGGGCACGAAAGAGGAATCGAGTACTCGATTGACGACGACGCCTGGGCGTTTGGTCTTCAGCGAAATCCTGCCGGAAGAAATTGAGTTCATCAACGCGCCGGTTGACAAGAAGATGATCGGCAACCTGATTATCAAAATCCACGAGGAAATGGGCAACGAGCGTTGCGTTCAGTTCCTCGATGACATCAAGGCGCTGGGTTTCAAGTACGGAACGAAATCGGGCATTTCGATTTCAGTCTCCGACATCGATGTGAAATCGAATCGCAAGGAAATCATTGCGAAAACGGAAGCTCTGGTTCGTAAAACCAACAGCGGCTACGAAAACGATCCGTTGACGATGACGGCGCAAGAGCGCGAACGCAAAGTCCTTCAGGCATGGGTTAAGGCCGCGGAAGACGTGGGTCAGGACGTGTTGAGCGCGATGGACAAGTTCAACCCGTTCTTCATGATGGCGACATCCGGTGCGCGCGGTTCGGTCAAGCAGATTCAGCAGATCGCCGGTATGCGCGGCTTGATGC
>JAABUK010011698.1_pt1 | contig 11347 bp, 1 predicted proteins | sample 5559141 | NCBI WGS metagenome assembly JAABUK01 (sample SAMN10711869, study PRJNA513367) | rock metagenome | isolation source: Antarctica rocks | place: Antarctica: Victoria Land, Pudding Butte nord | collected 2016-01-03 | reverse complement strand
TAAAGAAGATTTAGAAGGGTTTAGGAAGCTAATCGGGTATTTATAATAACTTATTACTATAACTCGCCCTAATATCGTATATATAGTTAATATCTATAGTTATTATTCAAAGGTACTACTTTCTACCTATAATATTATACTTAAGAGGATTATTAGTTACCTAGCTAGAATAACTAAGCTAGGACTATACTATAACCCTAAAGAAGGAACTAAAGGGTTATTAATAAGATTTATAGATTCGTCCTAGAGGGATTATTTAGATACTAGGCGTTTTACCTTAGGGTACGTTTATTTCCTATAGAATAAATTTATTAACTAGTTAATAAAACGCTAAAAGACTATCGTTAGGTTAATCGTAGAAGTAGAGTATATCGGTAAAGTAAATACTATTATAGAGTCGAAATTCCTAGCACCCCTACTAATAGAAATAGGATATATCTAGGAGGATATAGAGACTATTTAGTTTATAATTAACAACTAGGTAACTATTAAAATAGTTATTAACCCTATTAATTACCCTGCTACTAAGTATATTAATTCTAACTATTATATTATTCGCGAAATAGTCGCTAAGATAGGTATACTTTAGATCAATTATATACCGACGGCGGTTATGATTACGGATAGGTTAACGAAGCCCTTAGGCCCTATAAAGTTCATGACCTTTAGTACTATACTAGGGCTCGCGTCGGAGCTAGTATAGGACTATAACGTCGCCATAGTAGTATTACTGACGGTTAGGTAATTAATGGGAGTATTAGATTATAACTATTATTCCCCGTTAGCCTAGTTTATTAAATAGGTCTTGGTTTAAGGCTAGGGCAAGCCCCTTAAGATAATATATAACTAGTAACTACTATAGTTACTACTCCTTAATGAATTATATTAATATATAGAAGAACTATACCTATGGACGTTACTAACGGTCCATATTATAGATAATTTTAAAGTAGGTATATTTATTAATATAGACGTTATGGCCCCTAAAGGGATTAATATACTAGTGTCTCGGCAAGTCGCCTATATTAGTAGCTACGATATAGAGTACCCTATTAATATTTATTTAAGAGATATAAATATAAATCGGTTAGTATATACTATAAAAATAAAGATTATCCCCCTATAAACTACGGTAATTATCGAAGTCTATAAACTTAATCTACTAGCACGAGACTATTTCTTTAAACCGGTAGATACTAACCTATACCTCTTTACCGGAATCGTTAACGATAGAATAAGATTAATATTTATAAAGAATAAGACGGATAAATATATTAAAATCCTTAGGAATATAAAGTTAGGCTAAATAGTCGAGGTTTAATTTAATAACTATTATAGTATTATTATAGGCGATAATAATATTCGTGAGCTCGTTATACGAAGGCCTCTTTAAGAGTATAAAGAAACTTTTATTAAAAACACTTTTAATAGTATAGTTACTACTAGCTCTAGTTTATTACTTCTTAAATAGTCTTTAGGGGGTAAAGATATAAAGAACCTAACTAGTTCCCGACCTTTTATTCTATTAATAAAGGTAATTATTTCGGTAAAGAATAATATCCTCCTAAACGGTATTATTATTCATAGTAAATAACTAGAGTTAATAAAGATTATTAATTAATTCCTTATACTTTAGGTAGAAGGAGGCTTTATTAATATTCTAGAAAACGAATAAATATATATACTACTGCGCGCCGACTAGGAAGATAAAAGTACTTAAAACGGTATATATTTATCCTATAAACAACGAGAGCCGGAAGATTATTAACGAAACCTTTAATAAACTATATATTTAGGGACGGTTTAAATAGACGATATAAACTACTCTATTTAGTTTCCTAGTCTTCGTTATTTAGACTATAAGATTAGACGGTACTAAAAAGGGCCGTACTATTATTAATATTCGAGGTTTAAATACTATAGTTATAGTAGACGTCTACTATTTACCTCTATAAAATAATATAATTAACGCCGTTAAGGGTTATCGTTAGATTACCGTTATCGACGCGGCTAGTTTCTTCTATTAATAGTGTATATACCCTAAGGATAAATATAAATTTACCGTCGTATTATACCGCGGCCAAGAGACTTTTAATATTACGGTAATAGGATTCAAGAACTCGCCTACGTATATATAATAGTAAATAAACCGGATCCTACGTATCTATAAAGTATTCGCCCGAGTATATATTAATAATATTATAATATTCTCTTAGACCCTCGAGGATTATATTTAGTACTTATATATAATATTTTCTTTATTCGTTAAGTTTAATATTTTAGTTAACCCTAAGAAGGCGTTTATCGGTTATCCGTTAATTATATTATTTGGCTAGAAAGTTAACTCGTTCGGGTTATTAACTTCTAAAGAAAAGTTTATAACTATTAAATAACTAGCTTTTCTTTAAACGCTAGTAGTATTCAAAATATACCTAGGAATAACTAGTTAACTAAAAGATTATATTAAAGATTATACTACTTTAGCTAGGTCTTTATAAAATAAGAAAACCGCGCTATTAAATAGAGTACCCCCTATAGGCGCTTAGCGATAGGAATATACTAAAAAGACTAGTTTTAAATCACCTTCCTTATAGGAGATCCGTTTATTTAAAGTTATTTAGAATACCCTTTTTAAGTCTTTCTTTCTATACTATTTCGATAATAAAAAGGAACTATTTATCGACCTTAATATTGATAAGGAATTCGGTTACGGGGTTATAGTTTATTATATTATAAAAAAGCTAAAAGGCCTCTATCCCGATTAGAAGTAGGTTTAGTTTATTCTTTTCCTTAACCGACTCTTTAAGGATATAGAAATACGCTATTAACCTACTAAAATAAAACTAGTAGGAATAATATAAGTATTTATTAAGGTTAAATATATAGTCGAATTAACTCCTAAGATAATTATTTATATTAATTATAAAGCTGCGCTTAATATAGTTAAATAAATAAATATAACTACCTTATCTATAATAAAGATTAATTTACGTATCGTACGGGCCTTAGATTATATTTAGCGTTTTTAAAATATAAAGATCCGTTATAAACCTAGTATTAAATATATAGTACTAGACGCCCTATCCCGACTATAATAAAAGAACGTAGTTAGGGACTTTTTAGAAGGCGAGCTAAATATACTCTAGGTATATATATATAAAGTTTATATATTAATAGAAATAAACGCGTAGTTTAAATAAAAATTACTTTAAGGGTACTAGAATAACGATTATTAGGCTAAAATAAATTATATACTTAACTATAACGTAGAAACCGGCGAGGACGCCGTAGATCTTTCTTTTTCGAAGGGGGATAACGGTTTAATATAATATACCGATAATTTGGCTACTAATCGCGTATATACGCCGGAGCGCCTATATATACCTTCTTTATATATTAAAACTATATTTAACGTCGTATATTCTAGTTTATATATAGGAAGATATAAGTACTATAAGATAATAACTAGGTACTAGTATATATATAAACTAAATAAGAAGTTAGGGGAGTATTTACGATACTACCTATAATACTAGTTATTTAATACTCCTAGGTATAAGCCTTATAAAGTATTATAATTTATTCTTATACCGCCCTCTTCTTTTTATACGATTTTTATCGATTTTATCCTAGCCTTACCCCTTTCGTAGGAAGGATTCGATAATATTATAACTATTATATATAAATTTTCCCGAAAGGTAACCGCGATTCTAGGAAAATTAATATAAAAAGTAGAGTAATAAATATATATACTTTTACGTCGCCTATATTTAGTAGACTAAGATATTCCGAAGATTATTCTTTCCGACCGCGACCGGAAGTTTATAAATACTCTATGAAAGGCTTTATTTAATAAGTTTAGGGTAAATTTAATATTTTCTACCGCCTATTATCTATAAACGAATAGATTAAGCGAGCGCATAAATCAAACTATTAAAATTATATTATGATTCTAAATCGCTACTTTATAAAACCCTAAAGCCTAGGAAAAGGTACTACTTTTTATAATTATATAATATAATAATATATTCTCCTAGCCTATTAATTATACCCTAAATAAGGTAGCTTTCGGTTTTACTATTAATAACGCGTTAGACCTAGGAAGTTAAGAGAATAATATTTTACTAAAGAAACTAATACGTGTTTAAACTTTAGATATAATTATTTATATTTAAATATACGATAAAGAGTATTATAATCGTATTTATTACTTTTATTACTTCCGTTAAAGGGACTAGGCCTTACTACGCCTATATAAAGATTATAATATTCCGGTAAATAAACTTACTAGTCGTAAATACGGTTAATAAATAACTAGGTTATTTAAGGTTTTTAATTATATCGGTAGGCTCGTATACCGCCTTAATATTCCGGAAAATTAAAAGATTCATAACGTATTTTTAATAGTATAGCTAGAGTAATATCTACTACCGGGTAAAGACCCTTTTAAGCGTTTACGACTTATTAACTCTAAAGTAATAGAAACCGAGCGAGACGACTTAAAGCTAAAATAAGAACTAAAATATATCCTCGATAAACGCGTTATTAAAAAGGGGAAGGGTTATACTATCGAATACCTCCTATCCTAAAAAAGCTAGGGATTTATATAAAATTATTAAATAAATATTAAAAACGTTTTCGCGGGCGAATTTATTAAGGAATACGAATAATAGGTTAAATACTAAACTAAATTCTTCTTCTAGGGTCGATAACTCTAGAAGTATAATTATATTTCTCTTTTACGTTATCGCTCTTTACTTATCTTTATTAGGAAATAACCGTTATATTAAATCTACCTATCGAGCTTTATTTAGAGTACGGGTACTATAATAATATTAAAGGGGTATTATACCGAGAACTAGTAAAACTACTCTTTAATAATTTTAAATTATTCGCCTAGTCGTACGTAGAGCTATATAGCCCGAATATCCTAGTATAGTATTATTTATATACTCCTTTATATAGACTTAGGTATATACCCCTCGTTATCGCTACTTCTTAACTAGGTAGTATACTTATATAGGAAAAAGCTTCGGATAATATAAAAATTATATAATTATTTAGCCGAATCGGGACTAGCTCCGCGCTAAAATAATTTTAATTCTAAAAGTACCGCTAAGCGACTTTTATCTAGATCTAGCCTAGATCTAGCCTAGATTTATATTAAGACTTTACTTTATTAATATATACTTAGGGCCCTAGTCCTTTAGTACTAATATTCTTATAACGCTATATATATACGCCTTTATTTTATTAATACTATAGCTCCTATCGCTAACTACCTACGTTATCTCTATACCGCCCTATCGTCTTACCTCGTTATCGCGATTTTAATACTAAGTTTTACGGCTCTACACTAAGCTTTAAGGCTCTACGGGCCTACCCGTAATCGGTCGATAATTTAGAACATATATTATTTACTTATTTACTTCTATATATAGACGCTATTTACGTTATTACCTATATAAGCGTATTAATAAGGGCGTTAACTTCTTTTTTTTAAATTAGGCGATCTATCACGGGGTGGACTTTAATAAGAGTATTACTATAAATATCTACTAAGATAGCGGGCTGAGCCCTACCGCTAGCCCTATCGGGACTAGGGTAACTCTAGGATTCTAGTATATTAGGGCCAAATCCTCTATAAAATAATTAATATCTTTTATACTATATATTATTATATTGACCCCTTGTTAGAAGGGTACTAGTTATAAATAATAGGGTATAATAATTATAAACTCTAAGGGATAAAGCTATAAAGCGCCTTTAAAGCGCTATTAAATATTAAATTAAATAGTATAATAAAACGTATAAATTATAAAGTTATAAAGTTAGCGATTTAATTATATTAGTAATAAAGAACCTAAAGTAAAAGCGCCTAAGTAAGAAATTATCCTATAAGTTTATAGGGCCCTTTAGGATTATTAATAAAATAGGAGTATAAGTTTACCGCCTACTACTACCTTCTATATATAGAATCTATAATACTTTTTATATATCGTTATTTAAATTATATTATCTTCGCGACTATATTAATACGGCGGAATCTTTTATATAAACCCCCGAACTTATTAATAATAATAAATTATAAGAGGTAGAAGAGGTAATTAATAAAGTTAAGAATAAAGAAGATATCTAGTATAAAGTTAAATAAATTAATTAGGGCGAAGAATATAATTAATAACTACTAGATAAAGAGTTTACTAGTACTAGTAAACTAATTAAAGTCTTTAAATAGGCGGGCAGTAAGTATAAATATATAGATATAACTAAAGAGGTTACCTAACCGTATAAAATAATAAGGCGGAGTAAATAAAACCGACGTTAAAAGTAAATATTATTATTTTTATATTAATACTTATATAACGAATATTCTCCTCTATACTTATAATCTTATTATACGATTTTAAGGTATAACTAAATTTAATTTACTATTAAATTATTTATATACGATAACGATAAGATATCGTATTTATAAAAATACTTTTACTTTAGGTATAGTTTATATAGATACCTAGAATATATTATTAAATAGTATATCTAGGTAAGTTTAGCTAGCGCCGATTTAAGAAAAAAAGAATTCGATATCGTTATTATATTATACGAAAGATTTAGTTATTATCGGAATTACTAGAAGAAAACGTAGTCTCCCTAGTATAATCCTTAAGAATATTATCTTCCTCGGGACTCTCTAGGTCCCGTTTATACTAGCGGAAACTCTCGGTCTCTTTTTCGAGAATCTTATTCATCGCCTTTAATTCCTTAATACGTTAATTCGCCGCCGTTAATTAATTTTATAGATTAACGATCATAGTAGGAGTTTACCTACTAGTTACTACCGTCTTACTATATACCTTACGCTACTAGGTGATTTCTTTATTTATTAATTTATATTTATATTCTTCTTTAAGAGTCCTATTACCGATACGGGTATATTAATATATAAACTTTTTTACCTTCCTTTAGAAAGGCTTAAGGATTTATTACTATTAATATACACCGTCTTAAAACTTACGGTCATGATTTACTTTTACGTAATAGTTAATTCTATAGCGATTAATATAATAGAGTGTATAAGGAGGGGATGTACCTCGAATATAATTATTATTAAAATTATAGAAGTAGACCCGGTAAAAGAGCGACGAAGTATAGTAAACTACTACTATATTTAATATCGCGTAGCCGCGCTAATAGCGGACTGGTTATATTTACTAGTAAATTTATATCTAAAATAAATTAATATAAATAAACTAATATTATCGGTAAATAGGAGTTATTTATAGAGTTAGAAGAAAGCTATATATAACGAGAGTATTATTTATATATTAGTTACGATACTAGAATATTATTATAGAGTTAGAGTAATAATATACGAGAGAGGCTAGAGGAGTTACGAAGAGAGAAAATAATAGGCGGGCGAGTTTATTTATATAATAGACCGTCGTATTAAATACCTTAGTATTACTATACGTTAATACGCGCCTCCGCTCCGCTACCTTACTCTTATTAATAGTTACTATCGTTACTATAGTATTTATATTATTACTAATCTCCGGGTATAATATTAGGGTTATACCGCTTATATATAGTACCTTACTACTAGTGTTTTTATAGTATAGTAAGAGTATATAGTAAGGATAGCCACCGTTATTCCGTTACTAGTATTATAGGTACTATAGGAATAATCTAATATATTATATTTACTATAAGTACTATAAGCGCTATAGGAACGATAGCGTATATAATTTCGCTCCGCTATTATAATATATAATAGCACTATAGGGACGAAAGAAATATTACTTATTTAGTTACTATTACTATATATTAGCGCTATAGAGATAGCTTTATAAATATACTATTCATTTACTACTAATACTACTATATAGTAGAGGTAGTTTAGTAGTATTACTCTTCCGTTACTAGTACTATATAATAGTACTATAGGAAATAGTTTTATATCGATCCGCGACTAGTATTAAATATTAGCGTTATAAGACCGATAATGTAAATTAAAAGACTTTTTTTCCTTATCCTCTTATAGGGTTAAAGGTTTTTTAATAAACTTCGACTATTTAGCTAAATACTATTCCGTAACTAGTACTATATATATTATAGGATTAGGTGCGCAGCCTTATATTTAGGTTACCGCTACGGTAACGCCGTTATACTAGATAACTCTTTTCCCTTATTTCCCTTTAGGGGTTTAAAGGTTTTTTAATAAATATCTTTTAATTAAAGTACTTAAGTACCTAGGGACTAAGGTTTAAAGGGAGAGATAATTATAAAATAATAATATATTATATACACCTACGCCCCGCTAAAGGCGCTAGTATATTATATACGCCTACGCCCCGCCACCTTTATAATATTATTATTTATCGATACGGGGTTCTAGCCTTAATATCGCGGGGTTCTAACTCTTAGTAATCCTATATCGAGTTAATATTCCCCCGTTTTATTAGAATCCTTAGAGATTAGTTTTACTATTAAATCTAGGATTTAAAAACCACCTAATAATGAACCCCGTAACTATTTTACGTCTTTTATATTATTACTAAGCCGCTAGCTCTACGCTAGCGACCTTAGGTATTATAATATATTTACGTTAAACTATTAGTTTTTTAGGCCTAGGTTTACGAATTAATACTTTTATAAAGTCCTCGTCGTATACTTCGATCTTATATCAAGGTGTGTATATAGAATATATGATTTTATTAGTTTTATAAAAGATATTAATTATCTATAGAGGATTTGGCCCTAATATACTAGAATCCAGCCAAGGCGCTAGTCCTAATATAGAAGTACCGAGGTTTAATTTAGTAATATTATACTAGAGTCTACCCCGTGATAGAACGCCCCTTTTAAAAGAAAGAAGTTAACGCCCTCGTTGATACGTTAATATAGGGTATCGTAAGTAATAACGTAAATAGCGTCTATATATAGAACTAATAGAGTAAATAAATATATATAGTATATCCCTAGCTCTTAAATAGTCGGTGCGGGGTAACCGCGGGAGTACCGTAGAGTTTTAAAACTTAGCGTAGAGCCTTAAGGATTTTTCTCAATATACTTTTAGATATTAATTCTAGCGATAGTAAAGTAAGGCGATAAGAAGGTATAAAGGTAACGTAGGCGAATAGCGGTAGTAACTATAATATTAATAAAATAGGGGCGTATACGTTTGGCGTTATAAAAGTATTAATAGAGAGGTACTAAGTAGTCGACTTTTTTCGTATATAAAAGTAAGGTCTTAGTGTAAATTTATAGTCTTAACGCAGTTTTTAAATAGCTAGCGAGTTTTAAAGATAATCGTTTACCAGTATTTTCGAAGTTAAAACTATTTTAGCGCGGTGCTAATCCAGATTCGGCTAGTTTTTATACTTAGTCTTTAACTATAACCTAATGAGTATTATATTCTAGATTATTAACATCGTTACCTTCGTCTTCTTCTAGTACGCCGTTATAGGCGGTATATTAATATAGCGTAGCGGTATAAATAGTATTCTAATATAGCGTGGCGTAGTGATTACTAAATAACTTCTTATCGAATAATTTACTATTAAACGGTTTATTAAATTTATCCTTAAAGAGCTTATAGGGCTTATTATCGAGTAGTTTCTAATTATCCTATTAATAGAATTATTATTATTAAAGCTGAAAGTAAGGTAGCTTTTAAAGTAGTATAAGGCCGCGAGAGGAAAAGTCCTCCTAAATTAATACTTTACTATTTACGTCTTTAAGGAATTAATTTAACGTTATTATTACTTTTAGCTTAGGGATATCCCGATATATATTTATATAAAATACGTTCTAAACGGTTAAAAGCTAGGAATATATTAAGGTAATATTTATAGACTTAACGAGGTATAATATATTTTGAATGAATACGTAAGGATAAATGCTCTTTCGAATATCCTAGGGTATATATATAAGGGTAACGATCTTAGCTATAATTATTAAAGTTCTAATTTTAAATCAATTAATAAAGGTAGTATACTACTATTATAAATCGGATATAGTATTACGTAGGAGTTTCTTTTTAAGCTCTATTAACTCGACTAAGTACTATATTAAAACTAAGTTACGAAGGCACGCGGGAATAAGGTTCTTAAAGACGGCGTAAATATTAGGCTTTATATCTACTATATCCTTAAATCTATCTATAAAAACGTAAACGTTTTAGTAGTATACGTATTTACCGGTATTTAGAACTGGGGCGTTATTTCTAGGTTTATACTAAGAGTTAAAAAAACCAACGTCTTCAGCCTTTAACTTATCGTCTTTAATAATAAGTTATAAGAGGTTAGGAAGCTCGATATCATTATCTAGGGTATACTCTTCTAGCTGGTATTACTACTAATTAATAAAATCGGTTAATACTTACTTTATAGCTTGGTTAATAGTAGTAGTAATTATTACTATTAATAATATAGCTTACTCTACGGTAAAGCCTAGTATAAAACCCGGATTAAGGTTACGAGGAGGTATATTTTCTTAAGGCGGTATTAACTCCTACTACTCGGTGTTTAAACTCTTCTAAGAGCGAGTACTATGATTAGAGTTACCTAATATAGTAATAATAACGATAGGCCTATTAAAATAGTCGTTTCTAGAGTCTATCGAATATAAAGAGACCGTATAAGTGCTAGTCTAAAGTAGGTAGGCGTTTTCTCGTATTAAGGTAAGTAGAACCGTTAGGTTACTAGTTAAATAAAATATACGGAAGCGTCTTAATAAATAAAGTAATCGGTATAAGCCGTTACTACTATTTATTAAGGTGTATATACAGAATATATAGTTTTATTAGTTTTATAAAAGATATTAATTATCTATAAAGGATTTGGCCCTAATATACTAGAATCTAGCCAAGGCGCTAGTCTTAATATAGAAGTACCGAGGCTTAATTTAATAATACTATACTAGAGTCTACCCCGTGACATCTTATTATTATATACTTTTTTAAACTCTTAACTTTATTAATATAAACTCGAGGTAGGCCTTCTTTATTTTTAAAATATATATTACTCGTTTAAGAATAAAGATTTTTAGGAAAGACGTAAACTAAAGAAAAATATCTAATTCCGCTCGGTTTATTAACGTAGATTATATTTAGATCTTTTTACGGTATTTAATAAATAGTTATAAGTTTAAAATACTCCCTTAAAATCCTAATAACTCTAAATTATTTACGAATACGAAAGTTTTATACCCGGATAAATAAATAGAGCTAAATACGACTTAGAGAAAATAATCCTTATATAAGAATTTAAATAAAGTATCGAATTTTATAACTATTATAATATAATTATCTATAAATATTTAAAATATATAATCGTTATAGTTTTTA
>JAABUK010011697.1_pt1 | contig 11348 bp, 18 predicted proteins | sample 5559141 | NCBI WGS metagenome assembly JAABUK01 (sample SAMN10711869, study PRJNA513367) | rock metagenome | isolation source: Antarctica rocks | place: Antarctica: Victoria Land, Pudding Butte nord | collected 2016-01-03 | reverse complement strand
CATCATTGAAGTCAGGAAGCCCAATGTTGGAGAAAACAAGCCAGCTGATGTGACCGCTGACATTGCCATTGACACCTCAAGTGAGCCATCACTTGCTCCTGTCAGTATGGGGCTTCTACCAAATGCCCTGAGGGGCACAACTGATCTGGTGTGGCTGTGCTTGTGCTTACAGCAAGGCTGTAGCTACTCACAGCCACTGCAAGCTGCATGCTTACAGTCAGTACTGGTTGCCAGCTGTCATGCAGATAGGGGTATCTTCTAGGAGCAACATTCACAGTGCCTGGTTGACTTGACAAATACCTTGTACACCTGACCCTAAGGGGTGACAGTTAGTTGAATGAATGAACAGTTTGACTAATGTTGTGGGGATTGCAGGCAAACCCTAGGGGAAGAACATCAGATGAATGAACGAATGAATGATTTGACAGGTGCTGTGGGCATTACAGGCAGAGTTCAGGAGATGGCATTAAAATGCATCAACAAATGATTTGACAAGTGTTGTGGGCACTGCAGGCATGAGAGGGGATATCCGCAGTGAGTGGGATGAGACAAAGCAGCATGATGTGCTGTTCCTGCTGACTATTCGCCCTCCATACCAAGCTGAGCTGGCACTCATGCAGCAAGACGGCGCTGAGCCTCACCCTGCTGAGAAGTTTGGCCTGGCGTACGTGCGTGGGTGCGAGGTCATGGAGGTCAAGGATGAAGGTACTGTCTGGTCCATCATTGTGTGTGCTGCTGTTACTGCATGCATAAGCATGGATTACCTCCCATGTATGGAATATGCTGGCTTTGTCTTGCTGCAACTGCATGCGGAGGCATTGCAAGAGTTGTTGGCATGCACAGGTTGCATCCATGACCAAGGGCTGAAGAACTGTTTTGCTGTGCATACAGAACCATTTTCTGGCATACTCGGCTACCTGTAGTGTGTGGATGTTCAAGATTCAAAGGACTTTGTAGCCTTGTCCCACAGCTATCTTTGTTGATGTTGCCAACTATAATTCTGGATATTGCAGAGGGTGGACTCATGAATGACTTCACTGGGAGAGTGAGGAGGGAAGACTGGCACGCTCCAAATGGCTTCAGACGTACATTCACCGTAGCCATGGACACAGCGCAGTACCAGATGGACATCAACCACATGCAGGCTGCTAAGGGGGAAGACCTATATGGCACATTCAATCTTGTCATGCGGCGGAAACCCAAGGCATGGTTTCCCCATTAAATTGCCTGTTGTGTGTTTGATGCTTGCAAGCCTGTGTTTGCCTCAGGTCTCAGTTTTGGTCACACACATGCATCTTTTGCCTGATGGTCTTTCAACAAAGCCTTCAAGATGTTGAGCCTCAAAATGCATCTTGCACTGGCATGCCTCATTGTCATGGATCATTGCTATCAGCAAGCATTTTCTGGCTGCCCAATGAAGTCTCTGATGGTTTTTGCAGGAGAACAACTTCAAGGCAGTGCTGGAAAGCATTCGTGACCTGATGAACGAGGACACAGTGATGCCTGACTGGCTGCATGATATCTTCCTGGGCTATGGAGATCCTGCTCAGGCCAAGTACACCAACATGCCTGCTGACCAGCTCCTGCAGACCATTGACTTCAAGGTACAATCCCTGGCCTTGCTCTTCTGTGGCGCCTGCCAGCCCTGGACTTGACTGTGAAGCAGGGATAGCGCCGTTGCAGCTCGGTCATGCTCAACCGGGCCGACCGGCAGGCCGTAGACTGTTGAGCGGCGGCTTGGGTGCTTTCTTGCCATCTGCTGTGCCGGTCGGCGTTGTGTGTCCGATCTCGGCCGCCGCCCCTTCCTCGCCTATTCCGTCAGCGTAGTGCTGGACTGCTTGTCTTGTCGCCTGGCTGCTGATGAACAGCCCGTGCGCATGTACGCCAAGCTGCGGCCACCACAAATGCTTGATTGTCACAGCCATGACTGCAGAATGCTGAGAGTCAAGTCATGTTGCAGGACACCTTCTTGGACGCTGCTCATGTCAAGGAGAGCTTCCCAGGCAACGAGGTCACTGTGCAGAATGGCACCGAGCTTGCAGAGCCTCAGAGGCCCTTCAAGGTCACCTTTGCACAGCCACTTGCAGAAGCACAGCCAGACAGCAAGGTAAGCACATCTGCTCTTAGCCCTGCAATGCAAGGTCCTTGGTGAATGAGACATCTCTAGCTTCTGCTGCCTGCCTCTTTCAGTCCTCAATCTCTCTGCACATGCCACTGCAGCCAACATGCAGCCACCCTGTTGACTCCTTGTCCGTTTTGTCTCCTCATAAATTGCTCCACCTTCAGCTTCTGCCTTGTGTTCATCCTTGAGCCCTATGTGCATCTTTGTTCAGTAATTGATATTCATGTGCCTTGTACAAGCTGCTGTCATTGCTGTTCGGATGCTGTTTTTGCTGTTTTGCAGTCTGCCAAGAAGCGCAAGAAGAAGAGTGCTGGAGGAGAGGAAACAGAGAATGGGACAGCAGCTGCTGCAGAACCTGTGCAACCATCTCAGACCCTAACAGCTGAATCCTACACCCCACCTGACCCTGGCCCATACCCCCAGGACAAGCCCCCGGAGAATCCAGTCCGCTTCACACCTGTACAGGTGAATGCTTTCATTTACCGCTATATATGTCTTTCCCTGCTTGCTTCCTCATGCAATCTTTGCCTGTGTACTGACCTACTCAGTTATACACCCATGCACCTACCCAACCTCCAACCCGCCGACTCCCTCACCCAACCCCTCACACCCCACCCCTCATCCACACCCTCACCCACCCCCTCGCCCAGCCAGCCAGCCCATAGCAAAGCCTCCTTGCCTGTTTGTGCTCTGCACTTCATGCATAAGCTATCCAGTCACATCACATGCCCCCCACTGCTAACTGCCAACACTGCACCTCCACAGTCTGCTGAGTTCCACTCTTGACACCTAAAGCATCTTTACAATGTAGAAACGTGTTTTAACTGTCCCCAAACGTTTCTGAGTTTTATTTTCCAGTGTAGGGACAACGTTTCTGAAGGCAAACAGACGTTTTGGAGTTGAAAACAGCTGGTGAGTCTGCATACATGTGGATGCCGTTAAGATCTTAACACCTGTTGCTTCTGCATACAGGTGGAGGCAATCAAGTCCGGCGTGCAGCCTGGGCTGACAATGGTGGTGGGTCCCCCAGGAACAGGGAAGACTGACACTGCAGTGCAGATCATGCATGTGCTGTACCACAACTGCCCGGGCCAGCGCACCCTGCTCATCACCCACTCCAACCAGGCCCTCAATGACCTGTTCGAGAAGATCCTGGAGCGTGATGTGCCTGCCAGGTAACATTAATAGTAGTTGCGCTTTCCAGCTCATCATGAGCTAGGTACCTGCGGGACAAGTCTTGTCTCTCCAAAGCTGTCTGTCTTGCGCATCCCTATAAGGTCTATCATATCGAGGCCAGGTCAGTGGTCTTGTCCAACATGTCTTGATTGCTGGTCTGCCTTGCGGTTTTGTGTTGGTGTGCTTGATCTTTGCATACTTTGTATACTCATGAAAGTTGTCGTATATGCAAGGATATAGAAGTATTATACATGTCTTGCCACTGTTATTGTCAGCATTCCCTGTGTGTGGCTTGCTGAGAGACTATGCCAAGGACACACAGCTGATGGCACAGTCATAACAATGTGATGCTACATCACAAATCCACATTTTGGGATTTACATTGCACAACAGCATTGTCATGATGCCAGCTCAGCTGCTACAGATCAGGCAGAAGTGCAAGCCACCTCTGTTCCTCCACTGGCGGTGCTTTTTTACTCCGCCGCGGATTTAAAATGGGATTTTAAATCCGCGGCGGAGTAAATGATATACACATCACAGCGCATGCAAGGTACCACAGCTTGTTACATCTGAAACCTAAGCCACCGTTTTCTGCTTCATCACCATGTCAACTTAAGTCATAGCATGGTCTGACGCGGTCTGACCACTCTCGTGGTATGTCAACATGATTCATAGCATGCTGTGATATGGTATGACACACTCATGACATGTCAAGTCAAGTCATAGCATGCTGTGATGTGGTCTGACACACTGATGACATACAGGTACCTGTTGCGGCTGGGAATGGGAGAGCAGGAGCTAGCGACAGACATGGACTTCTCCAGAGTGGGCAGAGTGAATGCCATGCTTGCCCGCAGGCTGGAATTGCTAGCCGAGGTACGCCACTCAACTGGCTTGAGCACTGCGACACTTCTGCAACAAAAAAAACCTGTTTGGGTTGCCCTTACACTGGAACACATGGCCTAGCTGCCTAGCTTTGATACCTCAGATGTAGACAAAGCGTGTTTTTGTTGCAAGCCCGCAACATGTGTACATGTCGTCTGAGTCCTTCACTGATGCGTTGCAAGTCCAATGAAGCAGCAACTGTGGCGCTAATCTTTTATACGTATGTCACAAACATTCAAAAGCGTATATCATAGCTGCAGCGTATGTTGACCTGTTGGGCACTTCCAAAAGTGTATGTTGCTGCCGCTGACACATACCATTGTGCAGCTGCTGACGTCCACAATGTGGCTGTTCAGGTCGAGAAGCTGGCTAGGCAGTTTGGGGTGGCAGAGGATGTGGCCTACACATGCGAGACTGCCGCCCACTTCTGGCTGCTGCATGTGCTCAGCCGCTGGGAGAAGTTCCTGGCCCAAGCCCAGAAGAAGAAGACTCCCGAATGCATCAAGGTGCGTAGAAGTGCTCTCTGGCTGCTGGTGTATCATGGGACTGCTGTGTGCATTGATGTATGTCACTGCTTGCTTCAGACTGTCAGATTGCTGTTAGACGCATCCTGTCGCTGATAATGAGAGCTTGGTGTGTGGTGATGATGCTGATGTCTGGATCCTGACCGACAATTCCTCATAGTCGTTGCCCAGCGTACATTCTTGGCAACTGACACAAAGTGTGTGTGTCAAAGGTACAGTATGCTCCCCTCCACCACCCAGCATGCTTTGCAACTGTGCACAATGGCTGCTCACGTCATGGTTTTGTTCTGAAGTTCCTGTCGGCTTGTGCTTTGCAGGACCTGTTTCCCTTCAAGGCATACTTTGCAGATGCCCCCGGGACCCTGTTTGCTGGGGGGGAATATGAGGGAGATCTGGAGAAGGCTCGGGGCTGCTGGCGGCATCTGAGGACCATGTTTCAAGAGCTGGAGGAGTGCAGAGCCTTTGAGCTGCTCAAGGTATGCTAGCTTGGCAAGTGGCAGCATTTGCATGTGCAGTCAATTCTCTGCTTAATTGTATGCTGAACAGGACTTAGATTGTGTACAAAACGTGTCAGGATGGATGCATTTTGAGGGTCTGAGAGTCCGGAGGGGGGGGGGGGGGTGATGCACCCGATAGCCAAAAACTCACTCATGCATGTTAAGCTGCTGGGTTGCTTGCAGCACCACATGTCATGTACAGTACCTTTATCGTTCCTGTCCAAAGTTCATGCTAAACATCCACAAACACTGCACATTGTCTGCGTTGTTTCAAAGTCTACCACTCTGGAAGGCTCTTGAGTAGTACACATAACTTACTCAAACTCTAGAAGGTGCCTGCTCTGCCAGCATACATTAGCAGGGCTTGCCTGCTGCTGTTGCACATGAGTATTTGCTTAGCCTGATGAGCTGCACAGCATCACATGGACAGCTGGCCAGCCTGGAGGCAGCTGAAGCAGATGCTGAGCCTTACTCATGGTCCGGGCACATTTGCAGGGTCTGGGCGCCGCCTCAGGACTCTCCTGTCATGATCACCAGAAGCTTCCCATCACGTTGACCAAAAAGCTTCACCCTAATGTTTTTGAACTGTGACCACAACTGATTGTGTAGAAACTGTGACGGCTGCAAGAAGCCAATCATGATTGCCACAAGTCTTAGACTTTTCACATCTTCCCTCTTCACATTTGCAGGGTCAAGCAGACAGGGTGAACTACCTGATGACTAAGCAGGCCAAGATTGTGGCGATGACCTGTACCCATGCCGCCCTGAAGAGGCGCGAGTTCCTGCAGCTGGGCCTCAAGTACGACAACCTGCTCATGGAGGAGAGCGCTCAGATCCTGGAGATTGAAACCTTCATCCCCATGCTGCTACAGGTCTGTGAACTTGCCCTGCAGATGGCTTTCCTACACAGACTGAGTGATCATGCACACTGTGTGAAGTAGTGAACCTACCAGATGCTTGTTGCCTCCGCCTGCCTTGTGATGCTGCATGGGTGCAATAGTTTTGACCTGGGTGATGTCCATCCAGCATGTGAACTCACATGGTGATCAACTGATGCCTGCTGTCAGAGCAAAGCACTCCTTGGTCAGTACATGGTTGGAAATAATAAGGTTTTTATACATCTTTTTTCATTTCTAAAGATTGTTTTTGGTGGTATGCAGAGGCAGGAAGATGGCTACAGCTGGCTGAAGCACGTGACCCCATACATTAGTCCACTGATGCCTGCTGTCAAAGCTGAAACTCATCCATCAGTACATTGTCTGACAAGTATGTCTGGTGGCATGCAGAGGCAAGAGGATGGCTACAGTCGGCTGAAGCAAGTGATCAAATGATGCCTGCTGTCAAAGTTCATCATTACATCAGACTCATTCATCAGTACATTGTCTGATGTTTGTGTTTGGTGGTATGCAGAGGCAAGAGGATGGGTACAGCCGGCTGAAGCGTGTCATCCTGATTGGGGACCACCACCAGCTGCCCCCAGTGGTCAAGAACATGGCCTTCCAGAAGTACAGCCACCTGGATCAATCCCTCTTCACCAGATTCATCCGCCTGGGGACTCCCTACATCCAGCTCAATGCTCAGGTGTGCTGCTGTAGCTCATTCATTTCATTTGACAGCTTACAGTCTGGGGTGTGGAGCCAGCTGTGACTCATCAGGCATCCTGGCTTGGAAGCACAGGCTCATTGAGTGCCAATGCACTGCCTCACAGTGTGTGTCCTGCTTGTGCTGTTCACTGCTTGAATGTGACCTGTGATAGTTTGGAGCTCGAGTCTGTTTTGGGCTGGCAGCCTGTGTGATGAATGTTGGCAGTCCCCTAGGCATGCCAGACAATGCATGCATGCCTCTTGCTCTTCTTCAGTACACTCTTTCTGTCCTCCTTCTGGCTTTCTTTCTTACATACAAGGTGGAATTGCGCAGCACTTCCAGGCAGGACTCACTTGGCCCTCCACAATCTGGCCCCCTTGGTCTGGCCCTTTTGTTTTACTGATCTGATTGCTGAGTGCTGAGTGCAGGGGCGAGCGAGGCCCAGCATATCCAAGCTGTACAACTGGCGCTACCAAGCCCTGGGCGACCTGCCTTCTGTCAGTCACCAGGAGCGCTTCAGGAAAGCCAATGCTGGGCTTGCTTATGACTACCAGTTCACAGGTAGGCGACACCAGCCCATGTCTTCCATCAAAGCATCTTGTGCTACATCATGTTCTATGCTTGGGATTCCACTGTCAGGCCGTCATGCTTTTGCACAAGAAATCTTCATTGAGATTACTGTTCATATGTTCAATTACTGGGTGCCATGTCAGGAAGCTGTGCATGATGCCAAGCATTGTCAGCTCCCTCTCTCAGTGCACAACTCAACATCATGAAGATGGCATTTGAGCTCCATGTACTTGATGTAAGATCACCTGCATCGTTGGCTCATATAATGCTGACTCATGCAATCTTGCTAAGGCAAGTCATGCACTGCTGGCAGTCATCCATGCAATCTTGCACATGTTTGTGGTGCTTTTGTGCACATACATGTCCTCTTGTAAAAGCTACCCACAATGTGCTGCCACACCTCGCTCTCAGGGAGGGAAGGGGGGGGGGGGGCATGTTCTGTATGACTGAGTTCTTTTGTGCTTGTGTACAGTCACACCTAATTTTGAGGCGCAAGGGGATTACTGCTGCTGCTGCTACTGCAAATGACTAAGCCTGTTTGTGCATGCCTGCAGATACACCTGACTTTGAGGGGCGAGGGGAGACTGTGCCACTACCGTACTTCTTCCAAAACCTGGCGGAGGCAGAGTACGTGGTGACGCTGTATCAATACATGCGCCTGCTGGGCTACCCAGCTGAGAAGATCTCCATGTTGACTACCTACAATGGACAGAAAGCACTGCTGAAGGATGTTGTGGAGAGGAGATGTGCGCATCATCCTGCCTTTGGTGTTCCACACAAGGTCAGCACATGTCCATGTGACACACCCTCACATTTGCCCATGTGGGTGCCAGTGATAGTTGAGGAATTCAGCATTTCTTGTCCCATGTGGCTTTGCTGCAAGTATTGATTGTCCAACAGTGTTCATATCAGTGCCTGTTTAAGCCTGTCTATGTAATTGCACAGTCTGCAACTTGAAGAATTACACAGATCACCTGCATGTGTGGAGTGCTGTATGTATGAGTAGCTCCTGGCTGCTTTGTCTTACTGAGGATCACATATCTGCATGTAGTCTCTCTGACAGGTGCAATGTGCTTTTTGGGCCGCTGACCAGTGGTTTGTTTGCTGCCACCCCCCTTGCACCAACTGATGCCTAGAGCAGACTCCTGCCACCATTTCTTGGCCCTCTGCACATGCCTTGCATTCACACCAGCCACCATCTCCTTATGCGCATGCTCACGCCTAGCACACACACCAGCCAGCGCTCCACACACCACATTACACCTGTAAGCTTCTGACAGCCCCTCAGCGAGCCCTGACATGAGTCTGACTACTTGTTGCTTGCAGATTGCCACAGTGGACAAGTACCAAGGGCAGCAGAATGACTACATCCTGCTGTCTCTAGTGCGCACTAGGGCAGTGGGGCACATCAGGGATGTCAGGCGTCTGGTAGTGGCCCTGTCTAGGGCCCGGCTCGGGCTGTACATCTTCGGCAGGGCTGAGCTGTTTGCCAACTGCTATGAGCTGAGACCAGCCATGAAGCAGCTGTTGGCGCGCCCACAGCAGCTGCATCTGCACCCATCTGAACGTGTTGCGGTGAGTCCTGGTCATACTGTACAGCGGCCGTGTGGCATGCTTGGCTTTGCCACGTGTCATGTCGTGTGTTGTTTGCTCAGCAGTGTGACAGCAATCATGGAAGCATTCAAAGAAGCGTCTGACACTGTCTGTAAGCATTGTTGTTGGCTGCTGTATGTGCACCAGTGTGTCTTCAAGGATATATTGCCAGGGCAAACACAGTCTGTTGTTGCATCAAGCCATCAGCATCATGTCATAGATCCACAGCTGGCCTCAGTGCCTGTGTATGCAGATGTTGTGTGTAGTGAACAGCGTCATGACAGATGGCCAATATTGCAATGTTGGGTGCAGTCTTGCCAGAGGAATCTGAAGACCCTGGGCAAGCCAACCATCATCCCTGGTCTGCCTGAGCTGGCAGGCTTGGTAGGGCAGATGGCAGCTCAGTGGGAGGCTCGTGCCCAACAGCAAGCCACGCACATGGACACAGATGCTGAGACTCCTGATGATGAATCAGATGCTGCTGCTGGTCCTGAAACAGCTTCAGCAACAGACGCTGCCACTACAAGTGAAGCGCCAGCCACCACAGCTGAACATCAAGATGCCACAGCTGCTGCAGCCGGCACAAGCAGAGCTGCAGGCAGCACAGCCTCAGCTGTGACTCAAGACAGAACAGATGCGCAAGAGGAAGCCAAGACCTCTGGTGCTGATCAAGGGGCAGCACAAAGCTCAGAGGCTGTTGCAGGCATTTCAGGGGTGATTGAAGCAGATGAAGGTCCTGCTGTTGATGCAAATGCTGATGCCTCTTTGTCTGATGTCGTTGCTGATGCCAAGGCCTCAGATGCAAATGCAGGCGTTAGCAATGAACCAGACATCACTCACATGGACGCTGTGGAGAATCGACGACAGAAAAAGAAGAAAAAGACTGCAACATCGTAGCAAGTGTGATTGCTGGAGATGTTTTTATGTGATGGTCGGAAAAGATCTGAATGTCCTTGTCACATTGAGCAGTTTGAAGTTTGTATCTAGCATGTGTCAGCCAAGTCTGTCATGATTTCGGTACTCTTTATAGGTAGAGCTGCTACACATTTGACTTGCAATGGTTGGTCACTAGCTTTGAGGCGCCCCTTGCTCACCTTAAATGCTGCATCCTGCTGATCATCATCCTAGCATTCGTGCATGCTTTGAGTGATTCACTTTTGCATGCGCATGTTCTATAACTAATGATAATGCACTTGTTCCCCGAGTCGAAACACACTCAGAAGGGCTACACAATTTCCCCTCAGGTTGACCTCAGCATTGTCATGGAACCCATACAAAAGTGTATACTACATTTGAGGCAGCCGCAAAAAATCGACCGTCATGCTTTGTGCAAAATTGCTTTATGTTTGTCCTCATACAATAGCCTTAAAGTTTGAGTGTTGAATCATGCTTGTCTTTCATTTCGCCTCAGGAAGTGTAATACAGTCGTGGGTGAAAACTTACAGAAACTAGCTCAATGTCCACAATCGTAAAGATTTGATCAATGACTCATGGCACAACCAATCAGAATGTATTGAAGCTCGAACTACATTCCTACATACATGGGCATTGGACCAACGAACGCATTAAGCATGGTACTTCATTTTCAGCTGCAGAGGAGTAGGCGGTTTGGCATCTTCCCGATGCAACATGCCTTCAAACAGATCAGGTATGTGTTGTCTAAGTCGTACACGGTTCTGTTGAGCAACCATTGGCTCACTACAATTGACTCGCGCAGCTCGAGCAAACTTGTCAAACTCCTCTTGGAAGCTCAACTTATGCTTCTCATGCAGATGTTGCTGCCGCTCCCTGATCTGCATGTACCACCACAAAGTCTACATAGAGATGGCTTTGGAAACTGTTTGTCTTGACAGTGTCTCAAAGTCTTTTCTTCTCATCATAGATTTCCCAACTCTCAAAGTCTTTTCTGTACAGGGGAACATGTACTGCAGCCATACACACTCAAGCACAAATGGATGCTTTGAAAATTGTGATGACAAGGCAAGATTCAGCATGATATTTGAACCTCGCAAACATCATAAGCAAATTGTGATAGCATGTGACAACAAACTGTGATAGCATGTGACAACACAAACCCTAGTTTGCAAGGCATCTTCAACATTTTGACGAGACACATATCAAGGCAATGCGCCTTTTGGGCTAGTCAAGCACCCACATCTTACCTTATCCTTGAACTGTAGCCTTTCCATTGTCTGCTGCATCATCAATTGCTTTAGTGTTCGAGTGAGAGCTTCCTCCTTGCTATTGGCTTCATGCACGAATCCAAGCTTACAAAAACCTCTTCCACTAGCAGACAACTGATGCCCAAATACTGGGCTCAAGGCATTCTCCAATGTTGCCATAGCGCCATGAGGACCACCTACACAAAGTAGCCAAATATGTTGTGCGTCATTTGAT
>JAABUK010011696.1_pt1 | contig 11350 bp, 23 predicted proteins | sample 5559141 | NCBI WGS metagenome assembly JAABUK01 (sample SAMN10711869, study PRJNA513367) | rock metagenome | isolation source: Antarctica rocks | place: Antarctica: Victoria Land, Pudding Butte nord | collected 2016-01-03 | reverse complement strand
GAAACTGGCAGTGACCAGCAAATGTGCATTTGTCAGGCATGTGGGATGCCTCTGCTGACGTGTCGATATGGTTGTGACCTTCAGGCGAGAAGCAAACATGCTCAAATCCAAGTGCATTTACTACTTCTTTGACAGACTACTTTGCAAGGCTGAAGCAAGCTGAGAGCTGGGCCGATAGTCAGTACAATGATGTATCAGATGCACTTTCAGCTGTTCTGGACCTGGTCCGCCAACATCATGTAAGCCTCAAGTACATCATTGCAGCTGGCATGCATTTTTTTTACTTAGTCGTGACAGGCCTATTGTACAAGGCATAACCCGATGGTTGCCGGCATAGATTTACAAATCCTGCTGAGACTAAGGCCCTACACCATGGGGGGGCATCGGCTCTTGTGTAGCTGGCATGCATTGCGAATATGCTTGTCTGCCTGTTCTGCACTATGGCTGGTGCTCGATGCAATCATTCATGCTGTGCCTGTGAGTTCCGCAAAATGTGAGACCGCAAGATAGATCTGAGGATAGGCCAAGTGTCAGCAAGGGCAAGGCACCAAGCAATGCAAAGGTGCCTTGACCTCAATGCATGTGCGGCAATACCAGGGGAAGGGCGCGAAGCATGGGTGCATCTCATGGCAAACATGGCTGAAGTGAGTGCAAGCATGATGATCTGCAACGCTTGTGCATGAAGGTGACTCTACCGGGACACATCTGTGCAGTTGTAGTGACAACCCTGGTCCTGGAGGGCTGGAGCAGCAAGCTGGATCCAGACCAGTCAATCATGGATGACATCAAGCAAGTTGTGCATGCTGATGGTCATCTGCCATGGAGGAAGTATCTTGCACACCTGACTTCTCAAGTGTAACAGACTGGAGTCCCGATGTTATGTACCATATGCCAATGATGCCTGCCGTAACCACTTATGAGCCAGCAAGTACTTTGTGTTGATGAGAGTGTCCAAGATCTAGAGTACAGCAAATATTGTTCAGGCTGCTGTCCCATGTCTTCGTCTTGCATGCAAGTTGCGTGTTGCTGCTACACAACTCAAGATAAACATTGCTGAAATAGGACTAAGAATACTAAGAATGGACCCTGGTAGTCAACGCATCAGCAATGCACGTGAATCACCATACTACAGCCATGCAGCAGCAAGACAGCTGCGCCACAGCCTCACAGCAGCAACTGTACAGGTATACATGTGGCGATTCTATATGTGGTATACTCAGCAAGCCAACAACATCTTCGAAAACGTAACATGGCACAAGCAATAATCCTCCCAAGATGTCGGGCCCCCTACGACTACATTGCATGCTGCTGAGCTGTCAAAAACAAAGTAGTGCTCGTAATGATTGCACATGAGCATGCTTAAGTAAACAAAGGGAAATGTAAATGCAGAGCCGAGCGATCGGATGGCAAAGCACAAACCGCCGGCAAAAGCTTCGCAGCAAGTAGAGGTTGGATTGCTGCATCGCCGCCTCGATTGTACCGCATCAGTTGGGCCTGGGAAAGAAGGCATCGCGGACCAGGGTATTCATCAGAACTAGGGAAGGCGTCAATACAGGTGTGCTTCTGTCAAAGGGCATCTTGTGGCTACTTCAAGGCTCACTGCTTGGGCAAAGTCGCCTACTGTCCTGGCTTGGGGACCTGTAAATATCTGGCCTTGAGCTTGAACTTTGAGCTTTCGTGTCGTCTGCCGCTCAGCCACTACAGCCTGTTCTTTGGCACTTTGATGGTGTGCCATCTTTTTGGGGCATATTTGGAGGTCGTGTCTTTTCAGTCAGCGGCTTCTGTCAGCGACAGCAATGGGCTGCATGTTCATGAATGCTGCAACTAGACAACGCAAGACGGCCTCAGTGCAGCCTCATCGTCTACCTAAACTCCTTCGCACGCGGGCGACTGCAGTTGTCCGATCTGATGGGCCAAAATTACTTCTGCAGGTCAAAATGCTGTCTTCACAGCTGTATGGCCAAGCTGGACTGTCGGGTCTGATGCGCTCCAGCGTGTCGAGCCCGTTGACCCAGAGCGTTTTGGCTTCTCCTGCGTGAGTCTCCTCGTAGTTTCCTGCTCTTCCCCAAGGTGGCACCAGTCTCAGGATTCATTGTGGCCAAGCAGACACGAAAGCATTCTGAGCTGATGGGAGCACTGTCATTTTGCATATCAAAAGTCAGTTTCTTGTGTGAGGCTTCCTGTTGCTGCTACAGAGAGCGACAATCATTCATGTTGCCGGCTGCAAAGGAGGAGGCCATTGTCCCTGAGAAGGCCAAGAATGCTTCTATGAAGTTCTTTGCTGATCTAGCTGCTGGTGGAGTTGCTGGAGGTATCTCCAAGACAGTCGTGGCTCCCATCGAGCGTGTCAAGCTGCTATTGCAGACACAGGACTCCAACCCCAGAATCAAGTCAGGTGAGTCAAAGCTCTGACCTTCTGCTCATGCTTGGTATCTGACACTCCAAGTCCTGGCAGAACACACCTGCCTTGCTTCAGCAGTAGAGATGTGGTTGATGATTGAGTGGCAATGCATCTGCAGGCGAGATCCCACGATACACTGGTATTGGCAACTGCTTCACCCGTGTCACAGCAGAGCAGGGCTTTGCCTCATTCTGGAGAGGTAACCTGGCCAATGTCATCCGGTACTTCCCTACACAGGCCTTCAACTTTGCCTTCAAGGTGAGCATTGGTGTCCGTCTGTCTAAACTGGTATCCACATCAGTCAAATGTGCATTGAAAGTGGTGATATTTCTGCCCGCTACCTGACCATTCCTGACCCTCCCTTGCTTCCACAGCACAATTGCCTTCAACATGCAGCAACTCAACATCAACTCCTTATGTGCAGGACACCATCAAGAACCTGTTCCCCAAGTACAGTCCCAAGACTGACTTCTGGCGGTTCTTTGCTGTCAACATGGCAGCTGGAGGTTTGGCCGGTGCTGGGTCTCTGCTGATTGTATACCCCCTGGACTTTGCCAGAACAAGGCTGGCTGCTGATGTCGGCAAGGGTGGAGCTGACAGGGAGTTCACCGGTCTGATTGACTGTCTGAAGAAGACAACAGCCCGTGGCGGCCCCATTGCTCTGTACCAGGGCTTCGGTGTCTCAGTGCAGGGTACGTATTCACAAAGCTGTTCTATTTTATGCTGTATGTCACAACCGTTGCCCTACTACTGCAGCATCTGTCTTACAATTTGACAATAAAGTCGAATTAATAAGGCATCTTGTTTCTGCTCATATGTTGTTGCTGTGGCAGGAGTGTGGCGGATGCTAAGCTTCTGTACAACACCTTGTTTGTCATAGTGTTCTTTCAAAATATATTTGCAGCTGATATGAGTGATGCTTTTCAGGTATCATTGTGTACCGTGGAGCATACTTTGGACTGTACGACACAGCCAAGGGTGTTGTGTTCAAGGATGAGAAGAAGGCAAACATCATTGCCAAGTGGGCCGTGGCTCAGACAGTCACTGCAGCTGCTGGCATCTGCTCATACCCCTTTGACACTGTGCGACGTAGGCTCATGATGCAGGTAAGCTGAGCTCTTGGAACTACCTTTGTGTTTGTATGTTCTGCCTGTGAAGAATGTTCGGGATCACCTGCTGGTCTCATCCAGCTTGTAGGGCCTGCTTTGTTGAGCGCCATATCTTCAGGACGCATTTTGAAAGCTGAAACATTTGGTTGTTTTGCAGTCTGGAGGATCTGAGAGGTACTACAAGGGGACTCTTGATGCATGGCGCAAGATTTCATCAGAGGAGGGCACCAAGGCGTTCTTCAAGGGTGCAGGATCCAATGTGCTTCGTGGTGCTGGAGGTGCCTTGGTGTTGGTTGCCTATGATGAGCTGAAGAAGATCATTGATGAGCACTTGTGATCTTTTCACTCCCGGTGTAATATATGCCTGCCAGACAGTTTCATGCAAGTTTTCTGTCAGTTGTGTAAAATGTCTGGCAGCTTGAGAAATTTGTGGTGTGATGATGACTGTATTCAGCCCCATTTCTGCACATTGTGATGTTCAACTTTATGGTCAAACGCTGTGTATACACTGACGTTTACACATACACTAGTGCTAGTACTCAGATTACTTCGCGCGCAAAGGCATAATGAGATGAGGTGAGCCATGCAATGTGGCCTCTGTTGCTAACATGTATAGGGGTTATGAACATCCAAAAAGGCCAAAGCATCCCGTTAATCATGCTAGGGTGCCCGAGTTGGTCTAAGGGGGAAGACTTAAGATCTTCTACAGCTCGCTGTGCGTGGGTTCAAATCCCACCTCTAGCATTTCTATTTTGCCACAAAACACCTCTGGGATCATGCCACTGGCACGATGCTGCACGTACATGCGCTCCATGCTGAGCTGCGCGCCAAAGTTGCAAGGCACAGTTGGCAAATGGTGTTTAATCAATTCAAATGTTTTCGAGCTGCAATGGCATCCACTCAAGTTTCATCTCAATCTCCCCTTGCTGACTGTCCATCAGTGGCCATGTGTCTAGAAGATGCCTATTTTCTACAACATCAGCTACGTCGATTTTTACGAAACCCAGCTTTTTCTTGCCCTCTGGTTTCTTGCCTGCACACAGCACTTTTTTCAGCTGCCACATCGGCCAAATGACCCAGCAGTTCACGGAAACGACCCAGCTTGCACCAGTCCATGCAGTGGACTGTATGAGCACCCAAGACCACCATGCACTCGAACTGGTCATACATGCAGGATTGTCTTGCATGCATTGACCATTCAGAAGCCACAGGAAATGGTCCTCACCTAGAAGAGTCTTGGGCAGAGACATTATACCATCAAAAAACCCCTGCTTGTCATACACAGTGGCTGTGACTGTGGAGGTGGCTGAGATCATGATGTAGTCATACTTGACGTTCCAGCGAGGGCTGGGCTCATTCATGATGATGGGCGAGGTGTGGACCTCATTGTTTGGCACAACAGGATCATCCAGCTCCAGCTCCACAAAGGGGTCCACCTGACCCTCTGCACTGTCCTGCATTTGTGTACTACAGTCAGCAAATGCTACACACAGTCAACATCACCAACCCGCAAAGCCTGCTTGCAGCATACCAGCCAGCTTCTGGCAGATGCACAGTGCTACAGAGTCCAGCTGACACTGCACAATATAAACAAAGATTTTGAAAATCAAGGCCTACAAAGCAACGCAATTGCAACACACTACATTGGCTGCCATTGTGACTACTTCTGCAGGTAGATTGCAAGGTCTGAAGGTATGTAGCATGCCATGATCATGTTCATGGCAGCAAACATTGGTGATGTTGATCCTTGCATCACAGGGGAAAACCAGTACCTCCAGATCTATACAGCGGATGAGAGTTATCGTCAGCACCCCTTTGTGATCCTGAGTCAACCTCTTCTTGGACATGCCGAGGGTCATGTTAGCCTTCTGGGCCCCGGGCTCATTGGCAGCTGCTGCCTTGCCTGCTGCCTTGAAGGGGTGGTACTGCATCTCCAAAAATACCGTTCCCCTGTCAGCCTGCACACCCATCCAACTCAAAGTTGTGGTGCCGCTGTGATCAGTTTCACAAGCTTATGCAGGGCTCAATGCGACCTTTGGACGGCAGGTGTCCTTCTGTCTTGATCAACACAAATGTGCAATCACTTCTGACTCTCTTCATGCATAACAATTATGATCTTATCATCTGAACAGAATGAATGCAGATGAGCTTTTGGGCTGCAGAACAGCCTTTATGTTGCAGGGCAAGTTTGGCAATACACACTGTCAGAACAAACACATTGTCAAACAGAACTACCTTGGGGACCTTGTAGGCCTCTTTCCCCCCAGAGTCACTCTTCTCACTCTTGCCTCCAAGCTTGCCAAATGTGGCAATATTTGCAATCTTCTGGCCGCCTGTGCAAAGCAACCACATGCTCAGCATCTCAAAATTTCCCATTTTTTACACGATCCCAACTTTAAATGCAACAGCAACAGCTTTATGCAGCACTACAAGCAGATTAGGCTTGGTTGCTCCAGAGTTTGTTCAGTAAGACAACAAGGCCACGAATTGGAGAGTCACTGACACAGGCAAGCGACAAATTTTTGCAGCACATCCTTGGCCACCATGGCGTTGCCAACACACAGAGCCTTGCTTGCTGGTGAGGTGCCATCAGGTGCACAACACCCTTTCACCAAACAGCATGGGCCAAGTGGGACTTTCCTAGAGGTAAGGCGCCACCAAGAACAGCATCTGTTACTGAGCAGAGCTACAAGCTGCCACATACCGGAAAGACCTGCTTTGCCCACACCCTTGCCAAGTTTGGCCACTCCCCCTACCCCTACCCCGCCTCCCACAAACTTGCCAAGCCCTGCTCGCTCCGGCCTGATCAGGTCTACTGCTACTGGCACGACAGACTTGGGGTCCAGAATGAAGTCTGCATCGGCCAAGGGAATCTGGGCCACTCCTGTGATCTGTACCACATCACGGCAATGTTACGCTCTGCTATCACCATCATGCTGCATGTGCAGTGGGAATGCTGTCTGGCTGTAGTCTTTGCCAAGTGCTGTTCAGCTTTGCGCACTTCGAAAGCCATATGCGTGTGAGGATGACTGAGTGTCACACTTCATGAGTGCAGTCATCTTGGCCATGAAGTGCCGCAAAAGATGTGGTGTACACTGCATTGGCTGAGTTGACTTGGACCAAAAAAACCAAGCGTGAAACGCATCTGGATGAGTCATGGTTCAAAATTGTCTACCAAAGCATTGGGCTACAGCACGGCTGCCAGAGTTGCAGACCAAGTGGCAAGACTTACAGTGTCTGAGAGGACATCATCGTCCTTGACGACAATGCTGATGGCTTGGGTGTCTGGGTCATCCACAATGAATTGCAGCTCCTCATTCCACTCAGGGTGAGTGTTGTTGTGGATTGTCTCTGTGCGCTTCACGCGCCCAGTCCTGACCGTCAACTACACAGCAGCAGCAACAAGAGTCACCAAACAAACGCACATTACATAGCTGAATCTGATGTTCCCAGACTGCCAGAAGTAAGAGATGGGGTACACATGGGTCACAACAGTACTACACCAGGTTGACTGCAATGTCAAGCAGGGCTGTCTGAGACAGGGCAGCAGATCCTGTTGTGTGGCACTGTAAAGGCTCTGCTTTGCAACCAGAGCATAATTGCCCCTCATCACAGACTGTGAACATGCAAAACTGCAAAACTTCATCAGGCATTTCTAATTTCCAGTACAGACTTGCCCTGGCATGAAGCAGTCTGTCATAACAAACAGGGCCAACTGACCTCAACAAAAGGGTCAATTTTGCCAATGCCTGCACTGCCCAGCCCATGCGCCCTCAGAACTTTGATAGTCAGCATGCCCTGAGGGGGAGGGGGGATCCCACCGCCCTCCATGATGTCAAAGGTCATGCTGTTGGGGTAGATCAACATTGTCCCCAAGGCCTGCAGATAGACTCTGCTTCTCACAACAAGGACTCATGCTACAGACTACAAGCAATCCTACTTGAGATGCAGCTTTGACATGCAAACACATAACTGTATGACAGTGAGTATGGGCCTGTTTCACATGGCAGGTACACAATACACGCTGACAAATCCATTCTGCAGACCTTCCTGTGTTGGATGACTCATGCTGAATTACAGAAGCAAGAAGCCCAGGGCAGAAAACTCACCATCTTCAGTCCAAGGTTGACAGCCAAATTGAGGCCTGGGATGGCCATGAGGTCCGGACTGTTAATGATTGAGAGGGCCAGGTCCACAGTAGGGACCTCCAGCAGTGAGATGTTGACAGCACCCAAACAGGGTATTGTCTCCACCAGGGGCTTCAGTGTTATTCTGGCTCTGGCTTTCAGCTGCATACAAGATACAGTTCACTACATGTTTTGAGTAGCAGGCGCACATCCAGACAGCGTCCAGCATCCAAAAAACAACAGGACTGCATTCAAACATAGATTTAGTGCTTACATGGTCCATCTGCCGCAAAACAATATGTCACTGCTGTGCGTCAGAGCAGACATATGGAGCTTGGCAAGCAAAATTACGCGTAACACAACATCAAGAGCTGCTGACCAGTTGGTGTGGCTACGTTGAAAGAAATGTTTCTTCGAGTTGAATCGGTACGGACATTGGCAAATGAGCAGGAAGAGTCAAATACATGCTGAACAAACGGTCTATGATTGACCAGGCAGGACTAAATGCTGACCAGCATACCTGTATATCCCTGACTTCGACAGGAATGTCCACACAGTAGCCCCCAAAACCAAGTCTTGCTGACACACGTACTCGCGCATTGCTGCCCCACTGTACTGGGACCTCAAGCATGCCCTCTTCAGCCACTGTCTCATATGCCTTCACTCCGCCAAATTTCAAGGGGTATGTACCCAAGTCTATCAACTCTATATTGACAGCTTGAACCACTGGGATCTGCACATAGCTCACAGCATGTTTGTGCTGTTGATTTGCATTTAGTGCACAGACTCATGCATGATGACTGCAAGGTAAGGAAGTGAATTACCCCTTCAAGCGCAGCATCTATTTGGGGCTTGGCCTGCTCAATGGCCATTTTTGCTATGGCCTCGTTGTACACTGGCCACAAGGTCTTGACGGCATTGTTCAACCACATAGTCTGCAGGCAGCAAGTGTTGGACTAGCAGGGTGTAAATTGCCTGGTGTCCCAGTACAGCTGGGTTTGTGCAATGCATACCCTCTCATAGTCTGGCCATTTCGTCCATTCGGGAGTCCATGGAAGCACGTCTGAGGCACTAGCAGGTACTGGCCTGCCCTCCATATCTGGGATTTGAACGCTGTCATCGTGATCAGCAGAGATGTCCAGTTCCTTGTACGTCTCTGTAGCTTTTGTCGTGCTGAAGTAGCGGGCACCAGCCTGCAGGATGTCAATCAGGATACAAGCTTAGTGTGTTAAGATCGTGCAAAATGTGGAGCCAGCTCGTCAGTGCACCCCAGCCATCAACAGGGCATCTGGTACGCCTCTGCCTTACCGTAAGTCCTCCCACGACACCCAGACTACCACCCAACATGGCAGCAAGCGCCATTGCGAGCGCGTCAGGTCAGAGCATACACCGTCTACTCTGTCAGCAATACACGCACTCTATGCTAATGCTTGACAAGTTTGCTCAGGCAGGTATCTGCCTGAATACAATAGGAAACTTCTGCAACTGTAAACAGCCGCCGGCTGCCCGATAGATTGCAGACCTTTTGCAGCGAAATGACAACTTTCCGCGGGTACAATCAGCTAGCGAAGCTGATCATGCATGTTGCATGCTTTGCTCCATGTGCTTGTGGAACTCGCTTGTGCCATGTGACACACTTGGCCTGCACACTTGCATCGCAGCAGGCATTTGCTCCGTGCCGCAGTTGGGCCGCCCAACTGCGACTTTCCTACGTGCCACAGCCGCACTTTCGTTCAGCCAGCAGCAGCAGAATGCCTCTGTGTATGATGTCGAGGTCGCTGTAGCTGCTCCTGCGATCTTTTGTAGCACCAGAAGCTTGCTTTGCGAGTGAGACTTCGGGATGCCCAGGCGCGCCACGCTTACCTATTCTAGCGAGGACGCCCCAGCTGTAGGAGAGTCCCGGGTGTACGTCTATTACTGCAAGTACTCTGGGCAACATACCTTAACAACCAATTGCAACCTCAGCAAAGCTCCCAGGCGTAGGACAGACGGGGCACGTGTAATAGACACCAAAATCTTCACGGCCAAGCTATACACCACAGAAGGAGGCAGCAAGCTGATCAAACGCCAGAGTGGAAACGTTGAAAAGCAATACCGATATAACATTGGAAAGCTACCTGTGGCATACAGAGCAGAGCCGGATGGTCAGTATCTATATGTTCTTGAGGGTGCAGTCACCTCTTACTCCAGCCAGGATCCTGCACAGGGATCTAGTCCACCTGTGCCTCCATGCATTTTGCCTTTGAACAAGGACACAACCCAGGTGTCCCTGGAGATTGACGACAGAGCAGACAAACCCTCAATCATCAAAATTTCAGCAGACCATGTCCGCATTGAGATTGCTGGCGCAATCACAGCACCAGAAACAAATGAGGAGATTCTGGAATTTATGCGAGCTCTGCTGGCAGTGCGGCTGTCTCAAATGTCCCTGATCAGGGGTGAAAGCACACGGCATAAGCTCCTGATGATTCAGAAGGTCAAGCCAGCTGATGTGTATCAAAAGCTGCAGAAGGCATTGAAACAATGACTTACATGTCCAGTGCTCATCGACAAAATAAGACTGACACTCTGTTTAATGATTTGATTGACAATTCAGTCGCCGCTGTCGGCATATAGGGTTTAGGATCCTGCTTTCATCAGAGGGTTGGCTTTGTCTGTTTATACGAGCTGTTTGAGCCTCTGTCTGTTTATCAGTTCAAGCATCCTCTTGTGCATAAGCCGAGAGACCAGGGTTTTTTGCAACCTGTTTGTGCAGGGCTTTGATTGAGCATCACAGTGTCTGTTTGGGGTTTGTTATTGCTGTATATATACAGCAGACGCATGAGTTGTCATTGAAAGTGTCATATCAAAGCACAGTTAGACTAGATTCTGGCGCTTGTGTATGCACAGACCTGTCTAGGATGCATTAACATTGGAAGCTTTGAGACCAGCACTTATTTGCTCCTTCCTATTGCTGAACAAACGCCCCTATGCAACACAGCCTGAACCCCATCTCTGAGCTGTCAAAGGCAGAGTTAAAGTGCCTGACCTGCTCCATAGACACTGCACATGGTGTGTGGCAATTCTATATCTGCATCAGCCGTTCCTGCGGCTGTTGCAGAGGCAACGCTGTCATGGGTGACACCTGTTGCAGTGTAGGTATCAAAGGATTGGCAGAAGGAGCCAGAGTGGCAGCCTGGACTCTGGTAATCCCCTTGGCACTCTCCTGGGCACCCCTTACCTCACTCCCTCACCCTCTGCGTCCCCTGGATAACTTGCAGCGCTGCTAGCAGAACATGCTGTCTATGCTAAGTCAGTCCTCATACACACCATCCTGGAGATCATCAACACTATCATCACAACAGGTGTGATAGTGCAGAAGGTTCCAGCTTAGTCTAGCTAGCTTGACTTTGTGCAATGTGCCACCAGGGCACGACAGGGCCTCTGGATTTCGCGGGGCCGCCCCCATCGGACGGAAATTTTTGTGGGGGCTACGCCCCCCACAAAAATTTTGAATTCGTGTTTTGCTGGGGTTTCCCGCATGCTGTGCGTGCGTTGATGGGGGTTGGTTCAAGACTCGCAATGGCTTGACTGAGCGTGCTGAAACGATGTTGTTGAAGCTGCAATGTTACTGGCTCAATCTCTAGTGCGTCGTCATCCTCACTCTCAAATTAAGTACTTTGTGAAAGTAAAGTACTTTGTGAGCACGTCATTCTTGCTTTTTGGCATGCTTG
>JAABUK010011695.1_pt1 | contig 11350 bp, 8 predicted proteins | sample 5559141 | NCBI WGS metagenome assembly JAABUK01 (sample SAMN10711869, study PRJNA513367) | rock metagenome | isolation source: Antarctica rocks | place: Antarctica: Victoria Land, Pudding Butte nord | collected 2016-01-03 | reverse complement strand
CGCACAGCCTGCACACCAGGCGGAGCGCATCGATGAACAAAGGCTTCCTCAAGGCGGGGCATACGCCCACGCTGTTCGCCGCCTTCCTCTATTTCGACATCGCCTTCATGACCTGGGTTCTGCTCGGACCGCTCGCAGTCCAGATCGCCCGCGACCTGAACCTCAACGCCGCCGAGAAGGGCTTCCTCGTCGCCGTCCCCGTGCTCGCCGGCGCGCTGTTCCGAGTCGTCAACGGCGTCCTGGTCGACCGGCTGCTGCCTTGGCGCGCCGGCATCATCGGCCAGGTCGTCGTCATCGCCGGCCTCCTCGCCGCCTGGTATTTCGGCGTCCATACCTACACCCAGGTCCTGCTCGTCGGCATCGTGCTCGGCGTCGCCGGCGCCTCTTTCGCCGTCGCCCTGCCGCTCGCGTCGCGTTGGTATCCGCCGGAATACCAAGGCACCGCGCTCGGCATCGCCGGCGCCGGCAACTCCGGCACCGTCTTCGCCGCCCTGTTCGCGCCCGGCCTGGCCCTCTGGCTCGGCTGGAACAACGTGCTCGGCCTCGCCCTGATCCCGCTCTCGATCGCCTTCGTCGTCTACCTCGTGCTCGCCAAGGACGCCCCCGGCATCCCCGAACGCAAGACCTTCGCCCAATACGCGGCCGTCCTGGCCGGGGGCGACGCCTGGTGGTTCATGTTCTTCTACGCCGTCACCTTCGGCGGCTTCGTCGGCCTGGCCTCCTCGCTGACCATCTACTTCAACGACCAATACGGCCTCAGCCCGGTCGTCGCCGGATACTTCACCGCCGCCTGCGTCTTCGCCGGCTCCCTCGTGCGCCCGATCGGCGGCGGCATCGCCGACCGCGTCGGCGGCGTCCGCTCGCTGACCATCATGTATGCCGTCGCAGCCATCGCCCTGCTGATCATCTCGCTCAACCTGCCGCAGGCCTGGATGGCGCTCGCCGTCTTCGTCGTCGCCATGTTGGCCCTCGGCATGGGCAACGGCGCCGTCTTCCAGCTCGTCCCCCAGCGCTTCCGACGCGAGATCGGCATCATGACCGGCCTCGTCGGCATGACCGGCGGCGTCGGCGGCTTCTACCTCGCCGCCAGCCTCGGCACCTCCAAGCAGCTCACCGGCAGCTACACCGCAGGCTTCGTCGTCTTCGCCGGCCTCGCCGTCGTCGCCCTCGTCGCACTCACCGGCGTCAAGGCCCGCTGGCGCACCACCTGGGGCGCCGCCTCCACGGCCCGCGTCTAAGGCCGGCGCGATGAACATGATCACTGCCCCCCGCCTGCGGCTCGTCGTCGTCGGCAACGGCATGGCCGGGATGCGTACGGTCGAGGAGATCCTCGCCCGTACGCCGCACCGCTTCGCCATCACCGTGTTCGGCGCCGAACCGCACCCGAACTACGACCGCATCATGCTCAGCCCGGTGCTGGCGCGTGAAAAGACCTTCGCCGACATCGTCATCAACGAACACGCCTGGTACGACGCCCAAGGCATCGAGCTGATCACCGGCGAACGCGTCGCCCAAATCGACCGCGACGCCCGCATCGTCCACGGCGCACACGGCACCAGCCGCCCCTACGACGTGCTGCTGCTGGCCACCGGCTCCAACCCGTTCATCCTGCCCGTCGACGGCCGCGACCTGCCCGGGGTGATCGGCTTCCGCGACATCGCCGACGTCGAAACGATGCTGGCCGTCGCCGGGCGCGGCGGCCGGGCCGTGGTGATCGGCGGCGGCCTGCTCGGCCTCGAAGCCGCCAACGGCCTCGCTCAGGCCGGCATGCACGTCACCGTGCTGCACCTGATGCCCACCCTGATGGAACGCCAGCTCGACCCCGCCGCCGGCGCCCTGCTCCGCGCCGACCTCGAGCGCCGCTTCATCCATGTCATCACCGAAGCCCACACCGCCTCGATCCAGGGCGACGAAACCGTCCAATCCGTCCACCTCAAGGACGGCACCGTCCTGCCCGCCGACCTCGTCGTCATGGCCGTCGGCATCAAGCCCAACATCCAGCTCGCCCAACAGTCCGGCCTGGCCACCAAGCGCGGCATCGTCGTCGACGACCAGATGCGTACCGCCGACCCCGCGATCTTCGCCGTCGGCGAATGCATCGAGCACCGCGGCCTCACCTACGGCCTCGTCGCCCCGCTCTGGGACATGGCCCGCGTCTGCGCCGACGCCCTCACCGGCACCGCCGACACCGCCTACGCCGGCAGCGTCACCGGCACCCGCCTCAAGGTCACCGGCATCGACATGTACTCCGCCGGCGACTTCAGCGGCGGCGACGGCACCGAGGACGTCATCTTCCGCGACCGCGCCCGCGGCATCTACCGCCGCCTCGTGCTGCGCGACGACGTCCTGATCGGCGCCGTGCTCTACGGCGACGCCCAGGATGGCGGCTGGTATTTCAGCCTCATCCGCGACGCCCAACCGCTCGCCTCCCTCCGCGATACCGTCATCTTCGGCCAGAGCGCCGCCACCGGCGCCGACCCGGCCGCCGCCATCGCCGCCATGGCCGACACGCATGAGGTCTGCGGCTGCAACGGCGTCTGCAAGGGCGCCATCACCGCCGCCATCAAGGAGAACGGCCTCACCACGCTCGACGCCGTGCGCGCCCACACCAAGGCGTCGGCCTCCTGCGGCAGCTGCACCGGCACCGTCGAGAGCCTGCTCAAGCTCGCCGCCGGCCCGGCCTACGCGGCCCCGCAGGGCGAGAAGCCGATGTGCAAATGCACCGCGCACGGCCACGACGCCGTCCGCACCGAGATCGTCGCCCGCGCGTTCAAGACCATCCCCGCAACGATGCAGGCCCTCGGCTGGACCACGCCCGACGGCTGCCACGTCTGCCGCCCGGCGCTCAACTATTACCTCCTCTGCGCCTGGCCCGGCGAGTACGTCGACCAGGCCCAGAGCCGCTTCGTCAACGAACGCATGCACGCCAACATCCAAAAGGACGGCACCTACTCCGTCGTCCCGCGCATGTGGGGCGGCCTGACCAACCCGCGCGAACTCCGCGCCATCGCCGACGTCGCCGACAAGTTCGCCATCCTCACGGTCAAGATCACCGGCGGCCAGCGCATCGACCTGCTCGGCGTCAAGCGCGAGGACCTCCCCGCCGTCTGGCGCGACCTCAACGCCGCCGGCATGGTCTCCGGCCACGCCTACGGCAAGGCGCTGCGCACCGTCAAAACCTGCGTCGGCTCCGAATGGTGCCGCTTCGGCACCCAGGACAGCACCGCCATGGGCGTCGCCCTCGAGCGCATGACCTGGGGCAGCTGGCACCCGCACAAGGTCAAGCTCGCGGTCTCCGGCTGCCCCCGCAACTGCGCGGAATCGACCATCAAGGATTTCGGCGTCATCGCCGTCGACAGCGGCTGGGAGCTCTCCGTCGGTGGCAATGGCGGCATCCACCTCCGCGGCACCGACGCGCTGTGCAAGATCGAGACCGCCGACGAGGTGCTCGAATACTGCGCCGCCTTCCTCCAGCTCTACCGCGAGGACGCCCGCTACCTCGAGCGCACCGCCCCCTGGGTCGAGCGCCGCGGCATCGCCTGGGTCCAGGAGCGCGTCGTCGCCGACGCCGCCAACCGCCACGCCCTGCAGCAACGCTTCCTCTACGCCCAGACCTTCGCCCAGCAAGACCCCTGGGCCGAACACGCCGCCGACCCGGCGCCCGCCTACCGCACCCTGGTTCCGGCCGAGTGACGGCGATGGACGGCATGAACCTCCCCCCCGCCTGGCTCACGGTCGCTGCCATCGACGACATCCCCCGCCTCGGCGCCCGCGTCGTCGCCACCGCCAGGGGCGACGTCGCCCTGTTCCGCACCGGCGACGATCGCATCTTCGCGCTCGACGACCGCTGCCCGCACAAGGCCGGCAAGCTCAGCCAAGGCATCGTCCACGGTCACAGCGTCACCTGCCCGCTGCACAACTGGATCATCTCGCTGCAGGACGGCCAGGCCCATTCCCCCGACCAAGGCTGCACCCACGTTATCGCCGTCCGCCTGCAGGACGGCCGCATCCAGCTGCGCCTGCCCTGACCCGCACCACCTGCCCCTATTGCGGCGTCGGCTGCGGCGTCATCGCCCAGCCCGACGGCCGCATCGTCGGCGACCCCGACCACCCCGCCAATGCCGGCCGCCTCTGCAGCAAGGGCGCCGCCCTGGCCGAAACCCTCGACGACCGCGCCCGCCTGCGCGACCCCACCATTCTCGGCGAGCGCGCCACCTGGGACGCCGCCCTCGACCTGATCGCCGCCCGCTTCGCCCGCACCATCGCCGCGCACGGCCCCGACAGCGTCGCCCTCTACGTCTCCGGCCAGTGCCTGACCGAGGATTATTACGTCGCCAACAAGCTGATGAAGGGCTTCGTCGGCTCGGCCAATATCGACACCAACTCCCGCCTCTGCATGGCCTCCACCGTCGCCGGCCACACCCGCGCCTTCGGCGCCGACATCGTCCCCGGCACCTACGAGGACCTCGAGCAGGCCGATCTCGTCGTCCTCGTCGGCAGCAATCTCGCCTGGTGCCACCCCGTGCTCTACCAGCGCCTCCAGGCCGCCCGCGCATCCCGCGGCACCCGCCTCGTCGTCATCGACCCCCGCCGCACCGCCACCTGCGAGGACGCTGACCTCCACCTCCCGCTCGCCCCCGGCAGCGACGTCGCCCTCTTCGCCGGCATGCTCGACCACCTGAACGCCACCGGCGCCCTCGACCGATCCTGGATCGCCCGGCACACCACCGGCCTCGCCGCCGCCCTCGACGCCGCCCGCGACCTCGACATCCCCGCCACGACCGGCCTCGACCCCGCCGACATCGCCCGCTTCTACGCCTGGTTCGCCGCCACCGAGCGCACCGTCACCGTCTTCTCCCAAGGCGTGAACCAATCCTCCGCCGGCACCGACAAGGTCAACGCCATCCTCAACGTCCACCTCGCCACCGGCCGCATCGGCCGGCCCGGCGCCGGGCCGTTCAGCGTCACCGGACAGCCCAATGCCATGGGCGGCCGCGAGGTCGGCGGCCTGGCCAACCAGCTCGCCGCCCACATGCGCTTCGACCAGCCCGGCGCCGCCGACCGCATCCAGCGCTTCTGGAACGCGCCCACCATGCCCGCCCGGCCGGGCCTCAAGGCCGTGGACCTGTTCGAAGCCGTCCACAGCGGCGCCATCAAGGCGATCTGGATCCTCTGCACCAACCCGGCCGACAGCATGCCCCGCGCCGGCCGCGTCCGCGCCGCGCTGGCCGCCTGCCCGCTCGTCGTCGCCAGCGACATCTGCCCGACCGACACCACCAAGCTCGCCCACATCGTCCTGCCCGCCGCCGGCTGGGGCGAACGCGACGGCACCGTCACCAACTCCGAACGCCGCATCAGCCGCCAGCGCGCCTTCCGCGACCCGCCCGGCCAGGCCCGCCCCGACTGGTGGGCGCTCGCCCAGGTCGCCGCCCGCATGGGCTGGGCCGACGCCTTCGCCTGGCCCGACGTCGCCGCCATCTTCCGCGAACACGCCGCCCTCACCGCCTTCGAGAACGACGGCGCCCGCCCGCTCGACCTCGGCGCCCTGGCCACCCTATCGGACGGCGACTACGACGCCCTCGCCCCCATCCAATGGCCCGCCCGCCAGGGCCACGCCCCCGGCGGTCGCCTCTTCGCCCAAGGCGGCTTCCCCACCGACGACGGCCGCGCCCGCTTCATCCCCACCAGCCCGCGCCCCCCGGCAAACCCCACCGACGCATGCTTCCCGCTCCGCCTCAACACCGGCCGCGTCCGCGACCAATGGCACACCATGACCCGCACCGGCCTGGTGCCCAAGCTGCTCACCCACGTCGCCGAACCCGCCGCCTCGATCCACCCCGACGACGCCGCCGCCCTCGGCATCGCCGACCGCGCCCTGATCCGCCTCGAAACCCAGCACGCCAGCGCCGTCCTCCGCGCCATCCATGACCCGGCCCAACGACCCGGCGACATCTTCGTGCCCATGCACTGGTCCGACGCCTTCGCCTCCGCCGGCCCCATCGCCCGCCTGGTCGACGCCGCCTGCGACCCCGTCTCCGGCCAGCCCGAACTCAAAGCCACCCCCGCCCGCGCCACCAAGCTGCCAACCGCCTGGCGCGGCCTCCTGCTCCACGTCGATCCGGTGATCCCAGCTTGTGTCGTCTGGTCCCGCGTCCCGCTCGCCCACGGCCACGCCATCGACCTCGCCGGCCTCGACCACCTCCCCGCCGACAAGCCCGCCTTCGCCCGCGACCTGCTCCAAGCCGACGGCTCCGACCTGCTCGAAATGGCCGACCCGGCCCGCGGCACCTGGCGCTACGCAGCACTCCGCGATGGCCGCCTGATCGCCTGCCTCTACCTCAGCAGCCGTGCCGAAGGCCTGCCGTCCCACAAGGTCATCAGCGCCATGCTCGCCGGCCTCATTCCCGACACCGCGCGCGCAACCCTCCTCGCCGGCCCCGCCACCCCCCGCGACCCCCTCGTCTGCGCTTGCTTCTCAGTCGGCCTGCAAACGCTCCGCACCGCCATCGCCGACCGCCGCCTCTCCAACCTCACCGAAATCGGCCGCGCCCTCCAAGCCGGCACCCATTGCGGCTCCTGCCTCCCGGAACTCAAACGCCTCCTCCGAGAAACCATCCCCGCCTGACGCCTAACCACAGCCCAACACCGTCATGGCCCGGCTCGTCCGGGCCATCCACGCCTTCGCCGGGCCCAACGAAGGCGTAGCAGCGAACGCCCCTTAAGACCCGCTCAAGACGTCCCCGAACAACTGCCAGGCCGAGCCCGTCCACTTCGCCAGTCGCAGCTGCTTGATCGGATGGTAGTCGGTCGGCGACGTGTTGATCTTGATCCCCGGCAGCAGGATCGGGATCTCCAGCTCGTGCAGGTTCGCCGCCTGGCGCATGATGTTCTCGCGCGACAGGTCGTCGCCGCACTGCTCGAGCACCTGCTTGAGCGTCAGCGCATTGCCGTAGCCGAACACGACGCTCGAGTTGGCGAGGTCCATGTCGGGCGCCCACTGCTTGGCCCAGCTCCGCAGCTGGTTCATCCCCGGATCATTCGCCCATTGCGGGTCGGTCTGTTCCTTCTGGTAGGCCCCGCTCATGATCCCGCGCCCGTTCTCCGCCCCAGCCGGGATCATCACGGCAGACGCCGAAAGCGAGACGTTGGTGAGGTAGTGCTGCGCCGGGCGCCAGCCGATTTCAGCCACCTTCTTGATCGCCTGGGCCGCGAATTTCGGCGTCGCCGCGGTCAGCAGCGCGTCGGCGCCAGAGCCCTGCAGCGAGACGATTTGGCTGTCCACCGTGGGATCGCTCACCTCGTAGCTGACCGTCTTGATGACGACACTGTCGTATTTCGCCCCGAGCCCGTCGCGCAGACCGGTCAGGTAGTCCTTGCCGAAATCGTCATTTTGGTAGAGCACCGCGAGCTTTGCCGCGGGATTGGCAAGCATCAGGTGCTTGGCATAGATCCCAGCCTCGATGCGGTAGCTCGGCTGCCAACCCATGGTCCAGGGGAAGTGCTCCGGATCGGCCCACTTCTCCGCCCCGGTCGAGACAAAGATCTGCGGCACCTTCTTCTGGTTGAGATAGCGATGCACGGCGGACTGTGTCGGCGTGCCCAGCCCCTGATACATGAAGGCGACACCCTCGGATTCCACCAGCCGCCGCGTCTCCTCGACCGTGCGCGGCGGGCTGTAGCCGTCATCGACCGAAAGCAGCTCGATCTTGCGGCCGTGAATGCCCCCTTGCACGTTGATCATCTTGAAGAACGCCGCCTCGGTCTGCCCGATCACCCCATACGCCGACGCCGGGCCGCTATACGGCATCGTCTGGCCGATCTTGATGCTGTCCTTCGTCACCCCCGGCATCGGCCCCGCCGCCCGCGCCACATACGGCGCCGCCAGCCCGCCCACCACCGCACCCAGTAAATTCCTCCGAAGCATCCTACCCTCCCGATTTTATCGTTACTTGCCGCAACCGCCGGAACAATGCCGCAACACCCCCCGGCAACGCATAGAGAAAAAGGATCAGCATCGCCCCATACGCGATCCCAGGCGCCGATTTCGACACCAGATTGGCCAGCGGCGGCACCGCCACGATGAACACCCCGCCCGCGATCGCCCCGTAGATCGACGCCGCCCCGCCCACCACCGACCCCACGAACAGCGTGATCGACAGGAACACCGTGAAACTGTCCGGCGACACGAACTCCACCGCCAGCGCCCCCACCGACCCGGCCACCCCCGTCAGCGCAGCGCTCAGCGCGAACGTCCGCGTCTTCAGCAACGCGACATCCACCCCCATCGCCTCGGCCGCCACCGCCTGGTCCCGCACCGCCACGATCGCCCGCCCGTTCCGCCCCCGCATCAACCGCGACACCAGCAGGAACCCGGCCGACGCCAGCCCGAACGCGATCACATACAGGAACTGGTCCGCGCTCCAAGGCAGACCCCAAGGCGCGTCCGGCTTGCTGATCAGCACCCCCTGCACCCCCCCGGTCCACGCCTCCAGCGCCGGATGCTTCAGGATCTGCGGCGTCGCCGTCGCCAGCGCCAGCGTCACCAGCGCCAGATACGGCCCGCTCAGCCGCAACGCCGGCCACCCCACCAGGAACCCCACCACCCCGCACACAACCGCCGACGCCGGGAACGTCGCCCAGTACGGCAGGCCGAACGACGCGATCAGGATCGCCGTCGTATACCCGCCGATCGCGTAGAACGCCCCGTGCCCCAACGAGATCTGCCCGCCAAACCCCATCACCAGGTTCAACCCCAGCACCGCGAGCGCATACGTCGCCACCAGCGTCAGCCGGAACAGATTGTAGTCGCTCAGCACCGCCAGCGGCAGCGCCAGCGCCGCCAGCGCCGCCACCCATCCCGCCGCGCGCCACGCGCGCTCAGACACGGGTTGCCCCGCGCGCTCAGACACGGGTCGCCACCGCGCGCCCGAACAGCCCCGACGGCTTGAGCACCAGCACCGCCGCGATCACCGCCAGCGCCAGCGTCAGCTTCAGCTGCGTGCCCACCAGATAGGCCCCGCCGATATTCTCGATGATCCCCACCAGGAACCCGCCCAGCACCGCGCCGGCCGGGCTGTCGAGCCCGCCGAGCAAGGCGCCCGCGAACGCATACAGCAACACGCCGGACATCATGTTCGGGTCCAGGAACACCACCGGCGCGATCAGCAGCCCGGCCACCGCCCCGATCGCCGCCGCCAACCCCCACCCCAGCGCCAGCATCATCCCCACATTGATCCCGACCAGCCGGCTCGACTCCGGATTATACGCCACCGCCCGCATCGCCAGGCCGAGCTTGGTCCGGCTGAAGAACAGATACACCAGCAGCAGAACGAACATGATCACCACGAACGAGCCCATCTCGTGGCTCGACACCAGCCCGCCGAACAGCGGCGCCGTGCCGAACGGCGACGGGAACGGCTTGATCGTGTAATCCCAGATCCAGCCGCACAGCGCGTTCAGGATCAGCAGCAGCCCGATGAACACGCCCACCAAGGTCAGCGCCGGCGCCTGGGCCACCGGCCGCAGCAACACCCGCTCGACCAGCACCCCCAGCACGAACGACACCACCACCGTCAGCCCGAATGCCGCCCAATACGGCAACCCCGCACCCAGAATCGTGTAGGCGAGAAAGGTCGAGAACGTCGCCATCTCGCCTTGCGCGAAGTTCACGTGATGCGTCGCCTGGTAGATCATCACCAGCGCCAGCGCGACGCTCGCATAGATCCCCCCCGCCGCAACCCCCGACAAAACCTGATGCCAAAGCCCGATCACCGATCAAACCCTCTCCCGCTGGCGGGAGAGGGCAGGGTGAGGGTGGGGCCACAAGCCCCAAGTCCACCCACCAAAGACCCGCCCCTAATACCCAAGATAAGACCGCCGGATCGCATCGTCCGCCCGCAGATCCGCCGCCGGCCCGCCCATCACCATCCGCCCCGTCTCCAAGAGAAACGCCTGATCCGACAGCTCCAGCGCCGCCGCCGCATTCTGCTCCACCAGCAGGATGCTCACCTGCTCCTGCTCGCGCAGCCGCCGCATGATGGCGAAAATCTCGCGCACGATCAGCGGCGCCAGCCCGAACGACGGCTCGTCCAGGATCAGCAGCCGCGGCCGCAGCAGCAGCGCCCGCGCGATCGCCAGCATCTGCTGCTCGCCCCCCGACAGCGTCCCCGCCTGCTGCCCGAACCGCTCCCGCAGCCGCGGGAAATAGTCGAACATGCGCTCGAACGCCGCCCCGACCTCGCCCGCCGGCCGCGTATACGCGCCCAGCCGCATGTTCTCCGTCACCGTCATCTGCTTGAACGTGCCGCGCCCGTCCGGCACCAGCGCGATCCCCCGCCGCGCGATCGCCTCCGTCCGCCGCCCCCGGATCGGCTCGCCCGCGAACCGGATCTCGCCCGCCGTGCGCACCATCCCCATGATCGCCCGCAGCGTCGTCGTCTTGCCCGCCCCGTTGGCGCCCAGCAGCGCCGTGATCCCGCCCTCGGCGACCGACAGGTCGATCCCGTGCAGCACGTCCGCCCGCCCATACCCCGCCCGCAGCCCGGCCACGTCCAGCAGCGCGCTCATGCCGCCGCCCCGGCGCCCAGATACGCCCGGATCACCTCCGGATCGTTCTGCACCTCGCCCGGTAACCCGTCGGCGATCTTGCGCCCGAACTCGAGCGCCACCACCCGGTCCGACACTGTCATCACCAAATTCATGTGATGCTCTACCAGCAGCACCGCCAAGCCGAACTCCGCCCGCACCCGGCGGATCAGCCCGGCCAGCGCATCCACTTCCTCGTGGTTCAGCCCCCCCGCCGGCTCGTCGAGCAGCAGCAACGACGGCTCCCCGATCAACGCCCGCGCCAGCTCCACCCGCTTCTGCGTCGCGAACGGCAGATTGGCCACCACCGTGTCCGCCTCGCCCTCGAGCTGCATCAGCGCCAGTAACCGCTCGAGCCGCACGCCGGCCGCCCGCTCCTCCCGCATCGCGCCCGGCAGTCCCAGGCTCCCGGCGACGAAGCCGCTGCGCCCCAGATGATGCGCACCCACCAGGATGTTGTCCCGCACCGTCATGGTGGCGAACAGCGCCACGTTCTGGAACGTCCGCCCCAGGCCCAGCGACGGCATCCGGTGCCGCGCCAAGCCCGACACGCGCTGCCCCCGCAGCCGGATCTCCCCGGTATCGCAGCGGTAGATGTTGCTGATGCAATTGAACAACGTGGTCTTGCCCGAGCCGTTCGGCCCGATCAGCCCGCGGATCTCCCCCGCCGCCACGTCGAATGAGACGCGGTCCAGCGCCGTCAGCCCGCCGAAGCGAACGACGACGTCGGCCACCTCGAGGATCGCCCTATTCGACTGCTTGATCG
>JAABUK010011694.1_pt1 | contig 11350 bp, 17 predicted proteins | sample 5559141 | NCBI WGS metagenome assembly JAABUK01 (sample SAMN10711869, study PRJNA513367) | rock metagenome | isolation source: Antarctica rocks | place: Antarctica: Victoria Land, Pudding Butte nord | collected 2016-01-03 | reverse complement strand
GTGAAGCAGCATGCCTTTGGTGGAAAGCCGATCTGGGTGAATAGAAACAGCGCACCTGTGCAGGGGCCTGAGCATGATGCACCGTCTGAACAGCCAGGTGAGACACACTGCGTCACACTGTGCTCGTGCCTGTTGCAGTATAAGCTAGTTGAGACCTTGTCAGGGTGTCAATTGCTGCAGCCCTGTCAACTTACTGTGTGAACAAATCTGTCTTGAGAGGCCTGACAGAACTAGTGCTGGTCCTTCTGGCCACCATACAAGACAGCACTGTATGAGCATCTCTCTGCATCATCACCTTCTCTTGCAGCGGCATGAAGCAACCATCTCTCAAAAGATTTCATCGTATCTTGACCTAGCATGTTCCCTCCTGTACTTCACTCTTGTACTAGCTTGTTCATTCTTGTGATGATGGCTCTGCCGATGCGCTTGCCAATGTCATCTTGGCTGCAAACACTGAACGCAATGCTAGACGTGTGCAGCACCCCACACAATCTATCCTTGAGGCCAAATATGAAGTGCAACGTTGATCGCTTTGCAGCATTGTCTGTCACTTCAGGTCTAAATTGCCAAGATGCCATCTCATCTGCAACATCAAGATTTGTCAGGCTCAGGGTTGCCAAGATAGCAATGATTCAGTCTGGCTTTACCAGCATTTTTTTGTAGATTGTGGCTCGTTGCTTCAGTTTGCATGCTGTGCTGTGCAGAGCAGGACAGCAGCCAGGCAGAAGCTGCCGCCGCTGCCCCAGACTTTGAAGATCCACACAAAGCCAAAGCTTGGCAGAAGCTGACACACCTGCAGCAGCGCATGCTGGGTCTCATCTCTGCTGTGGAAGGCCAACTCAGCCTCTCGCACTCGCCAGACTCAGCGCTAGATGCTCAGGCCTCAGACCATCAGCCCACAGCTGCAGCCTCTGGTGATCAGTCAAAGGATACTCATCTTGCACTGACTACTGCCAACCAGCTTGGGATTGCTGGTGACGAGCTGATGCCAGTCAATGACCTGCAGCAGCAGCAAGCAAAAGGAACAGATGGGAGTAGTGCTGCTCAGGATTGTTCCTCTGGACTGGGAGAATCAGAGGATGGCTCTGCAGCTGCTGCAGCAGTTGCCTCTGCAGCTGCTGGGTCTGATGCGCAGGCAGGTGGGGTTGCAGATGCTGAGGAAGCTGCTGGCATGTTGGCCATGACAGGGCAAGAGCATGAGCAGGTAGGCTCCTGTCTGCCTACCAGCACAGCTGTCTGCATTGAGGGTAGTCTTGGCTTAAAGAAGGTGAATTACATTGTGTCTTCCCAGAATACAAAATGCTACATGATGATCTTGCTGTTATGTATTGTTAATCTCCATGCTTGATTGAATTTGGTCATAAGGGCGCGATGGGAAGAAGCTGCAGCAAAGCTGCCAAGTGAATGTGCATGATTAGGTGCTGGCTCTTGCCTGGGCAACAAACATCTGCCATGAGCTTTGCCTGGTTTGTTTGCCTCGTTTTGTATGAGCTGCGCACTGTGCGCCCTTCAGGCATCATTGTGGAAATCATTGATTTGCTCCCTTTTTGGTTGTACAAAAAACAAGAAACAAAAAACTTAGTGGTCATGGTCATACTGCAGGGAAGTCCCGTTACTGCACTTATAACAGCAGCTCCAGGGGATACGCAATTGCTGGCTGCTGCATCTGGGTTCAAGCCGGCAGCTGCTTCCAGCTGTGGCCTGTCTGACTCTGATGTGCACAGAATCTTGGCTCACCGGCGGGCCTACATCAAACAGCAAAGGGCCTTTGATAGGGCATGTGTGGGCAATGAACATGCTGCCTTTGACCCCACCCAGGTGCTGCTTAGCATGCCCCCCTTTGCAAATGCAGCCTGTCTCAGAAACATGAATTGCACTGTAAAGTTGAAGATGAAGTCTCTGCCGGCATAACATATGCAGGCAGTCATGGCATGCAATTGATGCCAGCTTTTCATGCAAGTGTACGCATTCATGACATGCATAACAACGCCACATGTCAGATGGGCTTATGCACTCCCACCTGCCGGTGCCTTCATTCTTGCAAAGTCGTGCTTTCAATCACTCAATCAATCAGTTTACATTTTGTGTCTATTTTGTGTCTTTAAGACTCATCAGGGGAGCCAACAGGCAACAACCTAGCTCAAAACTCTGATTTTGAATACACAAGTCATTGGATGCTGTCCTGTTATCTGCTATGTGACATGTGCTTTGGACTCAGCTTGGCAAATGTCACAATCTGTTAAGTAAATGTGATGTGAGGTGCATGCAGGTAGTGGAGAGCATTGCTGATATGTTGTTGGATGATGTCCTGCAGCAGAGCGCCGCAGGTGAGACATGCATGGCATGCTTGAGCTTGTTGATTTTGCAGCGCCTTCTACATTTCTGACAAAGCTGTCACCAGGATAAGATCATCCTCATGCGTGTACTTTTACTACCTCTGCCTGACAGCGCACTGGCAGTGATGAACTATGTGCAGCCGCAAGACCTGCGTCACAGGTGTTGCGTGCTTTCAGCTAGTTCCTTGACAATCAGAGCTGTGTGTTCTGCAGAATTGGGGGCTGCTTGTGATAGCTTGGCAGAGGACATGTTTGACAGTGAGTTTGTTGTTGGGTCAGGAAAGTCTAGAAGCTTCCAACTTGCTGGCGGACTCAGTCCCTAGGATGCATGTGTCGCCTTTGATCTTGACAGTTGTGAGTAATGCTGAGGAAACCTCACAGGAGATAGGTTGCAATAGATGCCACAGAAGCATGGCAGGATACAGGTGTTTACATGTCGAGAAACAAGCATGTTACGGTCAAACACTAAAACAGGTAGCTGTGCTGAACTTGTGGCCACGAGACAAACTTTTCCATCTTATTGCAATTGTACTAAACTGAAATTTCCAAACCCAATATTGATAGGCACCTGCTGCAAACACAGTCTGACATGCAAATGTAGGCTTGCAGTTTCATCTTGAGTCATACTGTGATCCTACCACAAAATAGCCAACGCCAATCTTTTGATTCCTCTCTCACACTCCACAAGGGTGCAGCTCAGAGTCAACTCATTGCGATGTCAAACAAGTATCTGACGGATCATCCATTGGGAAGAGAAAACAGTGGGCTAATGCAGCACATGAAGTTGGCCGCCAATACAAAAGAAATGTTAGACAGTCACACTGGGTTATACTGATTCTGAAGGAGCAAGACTATGGCGAGCAGTCAAAAGAATCAGCTGCCTCTTGATCTTGCAGGGTGAATACAGACAGCATCCGGCGCAGTTTCTTGACCTGCAAGTATCACAGAACATTCATTGCAATCATCAACACAGGCGCGCCAGAAAGTGACACGCAGCAATGAGCAGATATGTCGCATTGAGTTCTGATATAGGTGCATGTCAACGTGCATTGCAAACTGGCAGCTGAGCTCGCAAGCTTGGAGACGTCAATTGTCCACTTGGAAGGAGTAAGGTTTTTACCTTCTCAGGCTCATCTGACTTTGACAAGGCTGCATTTGCCGATGTCACAAAGAAGTCTGACACATGCTGCAAGAACACACATAGCTTCAGTACTCTTAGATCCATGTTCTGTGCTCACTTGGCAGCAGTAAGCAAAAGTCAATGCCCCTTCGTGGGGTAGGGCCTTAGCCTTGGCAGAAATGTGACTTCATGCCGGCAACCACTGGGGTATGCCATGTACAATAGTCTAACCATGACTAGACCAAATGCTGCAGTATGCAGCAAGCAAAGCCAGCTTGTTTGAGGCCCCGGCTGTCAGCAATATAGTCACATGTTAAATGCAGACCTTGAAGAAGTGTGCTGGCAAATTGCATTGAATAACAATGCAAGAAGCAGCAGGTCCTTGAATGTAATATGGGACTGTAGCTGTAAGACAAACTGACCTTCAGACTGGCATCAATTAGCTTGACACGAGGCATGATGTTTTCCATGCTGTTGTTGATATCGCTGTCTCTACCAGCCTCTGTTGCTGTCAAGACCTCATGGAGATGCTGCAGAACACAATATCAGCCATTGAGTCACAGACAACCAGCCATGTCCAAGCACTGCCGGGGCCTGATTTGCACATGTGCAAGCGGCGCAGATGAACTCACCCCGGCAGCTGCATTCCACAGCTCCCTGGCCACTCGTCTGAACACTCTGACGTCAAGCAGCCCGGCCATCTGTGCCAGCTGCGCTTGATACATATTCGTCAGCGGCTGTAGGCGCAGTACAGTCTGTTCGCTGCCACAGTAGGCCGCGGCTGTCCGGCTGCCGTACTGGCAGTTGGCGTCCAACGACAGCTGCTCATCTAATGCTTGCCGCAGAGACTGCGTCAGCTTGCCATTGATGCGACGCACCAGCTTGTGCAAGACCAAGGCGTAAGAACGCTCTATGTCGACCTGCAGATTCTCAACACAATGTGGCTATTGCAGGTGCAGATGTGTAAGCTGCGAGAGCACAGCTTGGGCCTGTGCATCACAAATTTCTTGACTCATTTGCTGATGCAATGATCACTTGCAATGCAGCTGTTAGACAGAACAAGCTGTCATGGCTGCATTTGTCCAGCTGTTTGCAAAAGTATCACACTTTCTTGAAACTCACGTACTTTGCACACATATGTATGCACAAACTGCAGCAGATCACATACCTGGCACATCTTGAACCTATCCCCCAACTGGCTTTTGTACCCAGCATCTGTGCCCCACCAAGCAGCAGGCACGCAAGCCTTGAAGGCTGCTGTCAGCTCTCCTTGCTTGGTGCGCAGCTCCCGCATGTCATTCAGATAGGCACACAGGCGGGCAGATGCCCCAGGGCCACCATCAGTTGGGCCCTGCCCCAGCTGCATGGACATCTGCCGGCTCTTGAGTGCTCGCAGGGGCTGAATGATCTTACTGGATTGTGAGTTTGGCAGCTCTGCCTGCAGCAAGCACACTTGGGTTCAAACTCCTGGGCAGCCCGGTATAATACTTGGCTTCTCATTGAATTGACGCTGAAAGGCATAGTCTTTTCTTTTCTTTTTTGTGGGTTCACACTGAGCAGCATGAGCTCATATCGTAAGCTCTAGTCACAGCAAAGGAACTGCATGCACTCACCACTCGCAGCCAAAGAAAGCTTGCCATACTTGAACTGCAATGCAAATGTACTGCTGCAGCTGCATTATGTCTTGCACCCAAGACAAAATGAGCCTGTCAGGATTAGCAAGGCAGCCTCAATCTACTTGGCTGCTTGACAGCAACTAAGTGCTCACCAGCAACTGCTTACGGCATCAAAGGCAACACCAACAGCTTCTGGTATATCTGACACCAAGCATAGTGCCCAGTTTGGCAACCCAGTTGATGCTACTACCTGCTAGGAATCGCCATGCCATGCACTTTTGGCAAAGTTGGTATCCAGAGATACTTGTGTGACTGTGCTGAGACAACAGATGTAAGAAACTCATGTGTGCCTGGTGGGTGGTAAGCAACAAGGCATTCGTGACATCCAGTCATCATCAATACCGTGCAAGATTTGCAGCAGCATGCAATGTTTACACATGCTGCAGCGAGGTGAACTCTGGGCTGCCGCCTCTGGAGGCTCCTATTATGATCGCTGAAAAGCGTAAACCTTTCTTTTCTTTTCTTTGTAGCGAGGCGAAGTACCTGGCAGAACTTCTCCAGCGTGGTGACATGTTGCAGAACCACCTTGGCCAGGGCTCGCTCCATGAGGTTGGCATACATGGGATGGGCCGCCAGCACCGCCTTGTGGGCATCCACACTTGACCCAAAAGCCCTGTACAGCTCCACCAGAGACCAGCTGCATAAGCTCTGCAAGCAACAGGCACAGCTTCAGAGGAGGCAGACGGTGACAGGGAACTTCAGTGAAAGCAAGTGGGGAAAGGCGTGAAATGTCCATACCCGCTGATCTGCTGATGCAACCAAGCTGTTGAGAATTGCAACAAGACAGGGGCTGGCAGCAGCTGATGTGCTAACAGCAGCAGCAGCAGCAGCAGCAGCAGCAGCTGACTGCACTTGTGATGCTCTGAAAAAGCCTGTCTGGAGGAAGCTGACTTGCATCATATGCACCTGATGCCCTTTGGCTAACCGTGCCTTGATGATTGATATCATCATGATCATGAGTTGATGCAGAGGCTGTACAGCACAACGTCAGAGGTCACATGGGCAAAGGGCAATTACTGACCTGTCCTGAGGAGTGGGGCTGCCACTGCTCCTGGCCCAACAAGCGAGTGCTCCATTGCAGCAGGTTGCTGCGCACGCCCTTCACCCAGTCCTCAACCACAGGCAGCAGCATTGGCCCGCCACCCACCCCAGCAAAGGCCTGACCTCTACCTGCAAGTAATAAATAATTAACTACAATGATGATCATGACAATGATAACAACAATAATAACAGTAACGACAATAATACTAACAATAATTATAACGCTTTCCAGCTCATGATGAGCTAGCTACCTGCATATGTGCAGCTCAAAGGTCATATGTACGGCGCTGCAATTGGGTATTTGTTCCACAATGTGTTTCATCTCTCTGTGATCCTTTGTGATCGACAAACACAAAGACCATCTAGTAACGCTGCTTCAGGGGTGCACACATTACCATGCGGCAGCATGGTCAAATTATTCTGATCTGTACAGATGTTGCTGTCACATGATCATGATCATGTGCAAGTCCTGACAGGACCTGACAGTCTATGAGGGAAAAACTGGCTTCCACACACACTGGGGCAAATTCAGGCAAGTGTGCCTATTGATCAGGACATCGGTTTGTGCTGCATGCTCAAACAGTGTGACAAAAGCAGTTGGAAAGTTGCAGCTTGGCTGATGGCGGCTGCAGCTATGGCAGCAGCAGAGGCACACACCAATCTTGCCCCCACACCACTGGATAGCCAGGTTGTCCAGCTGATGCACAGCCACCAACAGCCGGAAGAAGGCCTCATTCGGGGCCACCTTCTGAGGGCCGGCTAGCACAGCCTCTATGTCTGGCCGGAGCAACACACAGTATACCCTGTACAAACACCCAACTTGCTGAATATCTTAGGAGAAGATACAGAATCTTAGCAGCTCTGGTGAGCAAACAAGCACCGGCATTCACAAGCTCTTGGCATGAGGTTTCTGCATATCAGACGCTTTCAGCTGTGTAGTATATTCCTGGCAATGGACAGGTCTACTGAAGCCACGTAAGACGGCATCTTGTAACAACCACATAAGCCTTGTGCTCTCAAGCATCAGAGGCGTGAACAGCAGGCGATGCCAGGTCAAGCAGTTAAGGCCATCTTTCTTTGCAGCCATTGCTGCGCTGTCAGCGGCTGTCCAGGTACGGCAAGCCTCCTGACAAGATTGCTACAGTGCCCACCCTGTCCATGCTTGCACAAACCTCAGTCGTGAGACAGGCACCACAGCCATTGCTGTTCTGCATACCTACACGTGACGGCAGGCAGACAGATGGAGCGTGTGCCGAAGGCTTGCTGGTAGGAGTCCGAGTCATCCCCAACGTCCTGCACCAGCTGATGTGCCAATGCAGCCAGCACCTTCACTTCCTCACTCTGTTGCTGTGCCGCCTGATTCCCCTCTACTCTGGGACTCTCTGCATGTACCATGTACCATCTTGTGATCAAGCTGCAAAGCGTGCACCTTGTGTGGTCAGCACACCATTGACTGTGAGCTACTCAGATTGCACGACGCATCTGGTGTCCTTGCACTGGGCATGAGTGCAGCATCGTGATTGATTTATCGAGATGTGGAGAATAGCTTGACCGAGGTGCAGCACTGCTCAACAGGGGACCGCCATTGTGTTATCTTCTGGCACGGTGTTTGCAGTTTTGTAATCATGAGCAAGAGTGGCTGATGTTTTGCCCTGACCCTCTTACCGGCTGTTGTATCAGAAGCAGCCATTGCTGTAATGCAGATGCATTCTTGAACTTTTGTCAACATGCATGCGATGCAATGTCATCAGCAAGCAAAGCAGTATTGCCAAACCTCACAGACCTGATACTGTGCCGGCAGCAAAATATCCTGCGTAACTGCTACATCTACACATGAGATGAACCATGTTGCTATCCAGATTTACGCGCTGTTTTCTCAAAACTTCATTGTCATTGTCATCTAGTGTTGTGTGAGAGGGCAGCCTGCAAAGCAGTACCTAGAGTGGGTGGCTGCAGGTCTGACTTGAGCGTCCTATACCGCCTGTTGGCTGCATTGCGCATGTGCTCCTCAAACAGCGCAGACACATCCCCTCCATTGGGCATTGCACACTTGCTCAGCAGGCTCAACAGCTTCACTGCTTGCAGCAGCAGGGCAGCTTTGTCACCAGTTGCCTTGTCCTGTGTCCTGTAGCTGTGCAGAGCGGTCTCTGCAACACGCATGGAGCGGTCTACCAGCAGATGCAGAGCGTCCTCTGAACCTGCAGGTCAAGACACCAGTTCAGTGCGTCACATTGCTTGCATCGCTAACTGCTTTCATGTCTAGTTTGTAGCTATGCAGTACATGCATGGGCATGTCTACGACCAAATGCAAGGTGGTGGACAGGCCTGACCTTGCAAATGGTTGCGCTGCTGCTGCAGTTTGGATACGGCAGAGACTGGCTGGTCATGCATTGCACTTTTACAAACATGCAATATGATGGTAGACAGTCTGAGGTCTTCCATGTTTGAGGAAGCCAATTTTGCAAGAGGTTTGAATTTTGACTATAAAGTAAGTGACTGCAGGCAGGCAGTACTCAAGACCATGATGCACACTGTCATGCACAGGCAGACAGACACACATGCGGACAGAGTAAAAGACAGTCAGAGGGTTTACTGGAGTGGAGTTTGCTGTGGTGCAGGTGCTGCATGATGGGAGTGAGCTCCCATGCCAGCAGCCGTAGCCATGACTCCTCACATGTGATCTGGCGTGACACTTTTGCCTGCACATGCACACTTTGCGTTTGGGACTTGCAGCTGAAGCGCCCTTTTGTGTATGATAAATACAGCCTAGGGCAGAAGCTGTCATGTAAGAGTCATAGTCAATGTGCAGCAATCTGACAGTAAGGCTGAGACCTGCAGGCTGACGCACTCTGACAGGCAGTTGACAGATGGCCCAGGATGCCATGATCGGTAATGGAAGCCTTTGATGATGATAATAGTAAGAACAATTGCACAGTTTCCAAGTCGTGGTGAGCTAGGTACATGCAGGACAAGTCTTGTCTGTATGTGAGATCTTATGAGCACAGACAATGGTGGGAGTGTTATGACCATGATTGTGATGCCTGATGTGGACAGGAGCACGTTGCTTACCATGTACAGCAGCCGCGCATTCAGATGCGTGACACAGCATCTGTCAGAGAAGGTGCGCAGCAGCCAGATCCAATGCTGCACCTCATCTCCTGCATGACACATGTCCTGGCATGAGATACAGTTCGCACATCAGCCATGACATAAATAGTCAGGTTGTGCTACAATGTTTGCATGACACTGAGCACCGCAATACAGATGTTTGTAGACAAGCAAGCATGAATTGCATTGCGCTGCATTGTACTCACAAGGTGCCCAGCACAAGAAGACCATACGTCACAAAGGTACCAGCAGTACCTTTTGTTGGCGCAGCAGAGAGCAAGGAGTCAAAGGCTCTGCCCAACTCCACTGCACTGCCTGCTGACAACTGCCGGTGGTGCATACTCCCTGTGGAATGACCCCTGCGGTGCATGGGGACCCCTGCAGGCGCCTGAGCAGCCCCTGTGACAAACATTTTGTCAGATGTTGACATGACACAGCATGACAAGATTTGCACTGGGTGCCAACAAGATGTGAATGTCTGCACTGCCAGGCTCTGACAAATGGTCCTTGGTCTGGTCAGGGTGGAAAGCTCTACAGAATGCTGCAAGGCTCTGACACATGGTCCTTTGTCTGGTCAGGTTTGAAAGCTGTGCAGAACACTGCAACCAAAGCTACAGCATGCACTGCATTGTGTCTTGTTCCCAGCTCATGAGAGGGCTACACGCAATGTGGCTCTTTACTGCGCATGTGTGTCACTCAATTAGTGTCTTGCGTGGTTGCCTTGGTCCAGGTCAAGCTTAAGCGCAGGGTAGTAATACACTGATGCACAATAGTGTGTGTCATCATGCAGACTGTGCAAGTAGCAATAGCACTGTGCTGACCTGTGTGATTCTGAGCAGTTGGTGGGTGCACTTCCTGCGCTAGCCCATTGCTGCCCTGCTCAAACAGCTGATTGGTCTTCATGATGTTACTCAGCTGCATGCTACTCTGGGTGTTACTAACCATCCGGCCCACATGAATCTTTGGGCTGCCATCTGTGCTGTCAGCATCAGTCACCCTGGCCAGGGCAGGGCCTGGGGCAGCTGCCTTGCTTGGGGTGGCTGAGCTGTCCTCTGGGACACTCTGCACAGAGTATACATGTGTTGTATATAAGCGTTGTGGTCAGGAATGTTTGCATTGTCTGAGAGGTGCAGGTATGGATTCTCAGGGCTGCCTGTTGCTCTATGCAGCACATTGTTCAAGCTCAAATAAAGCTGTCAATTGGCTCATGCATTATCCAGTGAGGAAACGTCCAGGCCAGTACAATTGTGAACATGTGCATGTCTTCAGCCAACAATACACCTGCTTTCAATACAAGCTCCTTGATGGTAAGTCGTTCATGCTGTATGACCACCATTGCTGGTGATCAAAGCCAAGATGAAAGGGTGATGAGGGCAGCACCTGCAGAGCTGTGTAGGAGGGTGTTGACTTCCTAGTCTTCTTGCTACTGAACTTGTTGCGCCACCATCGAGCCACGCCTCCTGTCTTGGTTGCTGTCTGTGGCTCCACAGCTGCAGGCATGCAAGCAGGTGCATGTCTCAATGGCAAATCCATGACAGAGTACATCAGCTGCGTGTCATATAAGCAATGTCCAGCACATTTTGAGTGCTTGTCAAGCAGCCAGGGTGTGGTATCCCAGGCAGGTTTGTGGCACATGCTGTAAGCCTCTCACAAAAGTGCTGTGCAGTGACTGATGCCAGCTTGTATGCACAGGTTGGGCCGAGACATATGACGACTTCAAGCCAGTCGCTGCATGCAAATGTCAGGACAATGACTCACCTGGCTCATGATAACTTAGTCGCTTTGCTTCTGGAGAGCCCTCTGGCGTTGGAAGTGTGACATTTGTTGCAGACGCTTCACCAGGAAAGGCAAAGCCTTGCGCAAAGCCTTCAGTTGGCAGCTTGGCTTGATCATCTGTGCATACACGCAACAGTTGTTCAGTTATGCAAATCCAGCCTGTTGTTCCTTTGCTCTGACATCTTCTGACTGCCACACTTCAGGGTAAACTGCTATACAGTACCTAAGCTTTACTGCAATTGCTGCCACCTACCTTTCAAGTTGAGAGCCGCCTTCAAGACCTTGTATCTGCA
>JAABUK010011692.1_pt1 | contig 11350 bp, 8 predicted proteins | sample 5559141 | NCBI WGS metagenome assembly JAABUK01 (sample SAMN10711869, study PRJNA513367) | rock metagenome | isolation source: Antarctica rocks | place: Antarctica: Victoria Land, Pudding Butte nord | collected 2016-01-03 | reverse complement strand
ATCTCCTGCTCGGGTCGGGCACGGCACGTCGGGGCGTGGGGCTCAGCCCCAGTCGAAACCTCACTTCGGTCGATCATTCCTGTAGCGTTCGACCAGCGCCGTTAGCAGCCAGACGTCGCCCACCATCCCGGAGACGGTTTACCGAACGCGACGAAACGGGGGACAGCTAATGATCACCCAGATCGGTGTGAGCGGTAGTGCACGGCCCTCGTTGGTCGGCAGGGTTCTCCGCTGGCCGCTGTGGGCGATGCCCCGACTGGCGCTGTGCTACATCCTCGCCGTCGAGTTGGTGACCTTGGTTCTGATGGGCGTGACGCTCGCGCACACCCACCTCACAGCCACCGATTTCGGTCGCTTCGCTGTGCTCGGTGGCTTGAGCATCTTCTACGCCGAGGCCGCTGATCGCGTCGAGCGAGTCAAGCGTTACCTCGGTAGCGACCGGATCTGGTCCAATCACACCTCGGTCTGGGCGTTCGCTGGTGTGTTGCTGCTGCCAGCGGCTTTCGCCGCGGTGCTCGTGGTGGTGGTTTACGCCCATTACCTATTGCTCGGACACCGGCGCCAATCCGCGCGGCCCCACCGGCTTGTGTTCGTCGCCGCCACGATGGTGCTGGCCACTTTCGCGGCCTCCGGTGTCCTCGGCCTCCTCGGTGTCGATGGGCTGAGTAGCGGCCTGACTACAGCGCTCGCCACCGTGGGCGCCTTCGTGATCTTCCCGATGACCAACCTGGGGGTCCTCCTCAGCGGTATGGCGCTGGCCACGAAGCCCCCAAAGATGACCACACTGCTGCCCGATCGGGACACCATCGGCTTCGAGCTGATGACCCTCGCTCTGGGTCTGGTCACCGCGCAGTTCGTGCTCCACACCCCGTGGTTGGCCCCCGTCGTGCTGGGCGTGCTCGCCGGGCTACACCGCAGCTCGCTGGTGAAGGAACTGCGGGTCGCCGCGACCACCGACTCCAAAACCGGACTACTCAACATCGCCGCCTGGCAGTACCAGTCCAGACAGGGGCTGAGCCGCTCTTCGCGCGCCAACCAGCCGGTCGCGGTGGTCATGATCGACATCGATCACTTCAAGCAAGTCAACGACACCCATGGGCACCTCGTGGGTGATCGGGTGCTCCACGAGGTCGCCACCACGTTGGGTGTCGAGCTACGCGGGCACGATCTCCTCGGCCGCTTCGGTGGCGAGGAGTTCGTCGCGTTCCTCGAGGGACCCTCCGCGACGGCTGCTGCCGAAATATCCGAACGACTGCGTCACCGGATCGCCTCACTCACGAGCACCGATACCGTTGTCGTGACAGCATCGATCGGCGTCGCCTATTGCACGCACACACGAAGCGCCACCCTCACCGACCTCCTCCAGGTGGCCGACACGGCGCTCTACGAGGCGAAGTCAGCAGGCCGCAACCGGGTCGGCATCACACATCTCGCCGCCCCGATTCGCCAGCTCTGAGCGACTTTCACGCGGGTGCCGAGCGATCGTCTGATCGGGGTCCGTGACCGCGCATACGTGAGCACCTGAGCGGGTGAGCACCAAGTGGTGGCTGCGATCCTGCGCCGGGGGGCATCGAGTGCTGCTCGGTCACCGCCACCGGCAGCGCAGCGCAGCGGGTATACCCGACTCGCCACCAACACCCAGCCCCGCATAGGCCCCCGTCACCGGGAATTCCTGCGGACAGGGCTTACGGGACACTCGGTGCCAGGACTGACCTCGGCGAATGCGAATTGTTCGAAGTCCGCTGCACTGTGCCGGTGGACGATCGCCCTACGGTGATGAGGCTGCCACGCCGACCCGTCCTGGACTCACGATCGCGTTGCCGTCGTCGTTCCGTCTCTCGAGGACGTGCTGCTCCTGTGGAGTCGACCGGTCCTGCCGATGAGCGGACGATCCGCTGCCGACCTTGGCATGCCGGACGAGTCCAGTCCGCTGCTGAAGGTCGATGTTGACGTCCCTCAGCGCGTTCGGCATGCGTGGACCGGCTAGCTGCCAAGGTCTGCCAGCGTGCGCCTCAGAAGGCGCGATGGCGGGGGTTCGGGGAGGGAGGCGCGCAGTTGAGCCTCAGCCTCCGTTGACTCCGGCTCGTTCCGGAACGAGCCGTCTGTCCCCCCGGTCCTGACCTGGCCGGTCTCGCCCTCGGCCGGTGTCAGGAGCTGGCGGACCGCTGCTCGTCGGCACGCTGACCGGCGATGTCCACCGTCGCGACCCGGGGACCGGGGATCGTGCCGACGTAGTAGTGGTTGGGGTTGCTCTTCAGGGTGTTCATGAACTTGGCCATCTCGACGGCCCGGCGGGCGTCGTCCAGGTTCTCGGCCTCGGCCACCTTGTCCATAAGTCCGTCGAAGGCGGCCTGGTCCATGCGGCGGGAGAGCCTGATCCCGAGCATGCTTGGGAAGATTGTCGCGTTAGTCTCGCGGGCTGCCTGAGCGCTGGGCGCCAGAGTGAGGAAGTTGAGCAGGAAGTCGGGACGCATGACGTAGCGGCCGTTGTGCTGGCGGACCAGGTCGCGGGTCAGCCCGAGAATGCGCGTCTCACTCGTCAGCCACCACGTGCCCCAGCCGAACTCGGTGACCCGCGAGGTCTCGCCGCGCCGGTGACGGCGGCCGTAGACGGCCAGGGCCATCAGCGCGTCGTTGCGGGCGAGCGTCAGGTTGTTGTTCTTGGCGGGCGCGAGCTGGGCGGCGAGCGCGTCTACCTGGTTGAGGTCGACCAGGTTCTCCAGGTCGGCGGCGGACTCGTAGGCGAACCCGAAGGTGGCTTGTAGGTACTGCCGCATGTCGTCCATTGCCTGCGAGCGGTGGAGCGTCTTGTGCGACAGGAACTGCTGGACGAACGCGGGCCAGTTGCGGGGCTGGCGGCGATCGAGGTCCGGGTTGAGGCGGGCGTAGAGGTAGACCCGAAGCATGATCTGTGGTGCCTGGCTGGCGAGCTCGTAGTCGAGGCGGTGCTCGATGGCCTCGACGTGGTTGTGGTGCTCCATGTCCGCTGACCGAAAATGGGAGACGACCTCTTCGAGGACCGGCTCGGTGAGGATCAGCTTGGCGCCTTGACGGCTGGCGAGCAGCAGCGTGTTTCGGGTGGGCTGATCCCCGGCTTCCAGGTAGTGCTCGCTGAGCGCGCGCAGGATCTGGTCCGCGCCGACATAGAGCCGGAAGTCACCGGTCATGTCCTGGAAGTACTCCAGCAGCCTCGGCTCGTTATTGAGGGTGAACAGGAGCGCGTAGGTACGAGAGAGCCGCTGCAGGTACTGGCGCTCATCCTCGCTGGAGCCATAGAGGACCCCGCGGAGGACCGCGAAGGCGCCATCTCCGACAAGTTGGCCATGCTCGCCGGTGTGCCCGAGTTCGGCGAGGGCCTGCCGCAGGCCGTCCGTCACGGTTGCAAACTCCCCGGGCTTCGCGTCGGTGAGGAACGCCGCGAACTCCAGGCCCTCCCGCTCGAACGTGAGCTGGAGGGTGCGGAGCGCCACTTCAGCGGCCTGCCGAATCCCGACGTCCCCGAGGCCCGCTGGTGGCGCTGGTCGGAGGCGCTCGTCGAGGCTCTTGAGGACGCGGAGCCGCAGCGCTTCGTCGGCGGTGTTTTCGTCCTGAATGCGCTCGCGAGTCTCATAGGGCAGGCAGAACGCGCCGTCGGTCTGGTGCATGCGGACAGCGCGGCCACCGGGGTAGGCCTTCTTGCTCATCGTCTGCAGCCGCCGGCCCAGGCGGGGCGCCACGAGCGACTTGACGCTCGGCAGCTCCGCGAGGATGCGGTCGAGCACCTCGGCCTCGGTGCGGAGGATCCCCTTGTCCGGGTCGGTCCCTTCGAGCGCCCAGAGAGCGAGCGCGTCAGTCACTGCGTCGACGAGGCTCTGGTCGCCCTGGCGTCGCTGAATCTCGTTAGATAGGAACACGTAGACCGCTGGGCTGCGGACGTGCTTGGACGGCGCGATCAGCGTCGAGGTGCCGACCTGCCGGAGGTATTCGGTGTAGGGCCGCAGGTGCTCATCGAAGGCGTGGACGGTGGACGAGTCTCCGTTGACGTGGAGGGCTATGTAATCGCCGTCGCGGATGTCGATGGTGACGTCGAGTTCTGCGGTGAGTGCCCGTTCCGCACGGTCGGAGTACTTGACGGTGCGGGACGTGAGGTAGGTCAGGCGCTTCGGCTCGCGGCCGAACTCCCGCAGCCGGGCGACCGTGCGACGGATCTTCGACTCGGCATCAGCCTCGACGCTCGCCTGGTAGTAGTGCTCGCTTCGGGTGCCGTCCTCGTAGAGCGTCCCGTCGCGGGCGTCGGCACCGCCGTCCTTGGTCCCGCCGAGCGGGACGAAGGACGTGCCGATCAACGGGCCGTAGAAGGCGTTGGCGAACCGCTCAAACGGGAACCCCTCCGCCTTATCCAGGGCGATCTTCACCACGTCAGCCGGGATGTGTCGCTGCACGCCGCCTCCTAAGTCGACTGTCCGCCGAGGACCGAAGGGTACGGCCCATGACCGACAAGCCCGTGCTCATGCACACTTAGGGTCACGATGACCCCGTCGCGCACACGCAGCGCCGCGCGATGGACGTCTATGACGGGGCACGAACGCTTGAAGGGGGCATTGCAGGCGATGCTCAGACATCCGCCATGCCGCGGGGAGCGCGCACCCCGAAGCTTGGTACCCGACCACGAGCGGTTCTAGATGGCACGCTTCCAGCAGGGCGTCGATGAGCGAGTCACCACGAACTGTCCGTAGCGTTCGGGTGACCAGCCACGCTTGATGACTAAGAGGCGGTAGAGCTCCGATGAGCTGTAGGTCCACACCCTCTCGGCGGCGTCCATAGGTCGACACGCCTGGGCGCAATGGGGTCTAGCCGGCGAGGTTCTGGGCTACTTGGGTCAGACGCGCTTCGTTGAGGTCGGCACGTAGTTGGCCAGCGCGGTGTCGGTTTCTGCTGCGGTGGCCAGCACCAGAAGTAGCGGCGCGATGCGCGGCGCAATTTTCTGTCGTCAGGGCGGCTTGCATAGCGTCTGAGCGCTGTTCGGCGTGTACGGAACGCGCTTCGGCGACGTCTCCGCGGCGCGTTCCGCTTCCGATCATCGCGCACACAGGTCGGTCCGCACGGTCGGCTCCAAGACCGTCAGCGACGTCGGCACAATTTACCTGAACTCGCTGAGATCTCTGGCCTCGGCAGCGTCACGGAACCGGCGGTCCAAGGCTGACTCGACACGGTCGCGGACACGAGCAACGGCCTCTAAACTCAGAGCGCCCGTTGCCACGAGCTCGTCCAGCAGAGCCTCGCCGTACTCCCTGGCCCTGATGGAGATTCGTATCGCGTTTCCAAGCTCGGGATCGTGGCTCATAACCGGCAACCGCACATCGTGGTCTCCGTCCTCACCGACGAGAATGAGCGAGTGTCGCCGCCCCCCGTCCGGCAGGGCCTGCCAGAGGCAGCGTCCCCAACGAGCCGACAAGGGCTCGTCAGTCACGCCCACGCGCCGAACCGGGAAATACACGGGGTCCTTGCCTCGGTTCGCTCCCCCTGCGGTGGTGAGCAGATCCTCGATGCGCTCGCTGTCAGCCACCTCCGGCTGCACCTCGGTGTAGATCAGCAGGACACCGTCCGAGGTAACACTTTCTTTGTAGAACAGCGGTACGAGAGACATGCCGTGCAACTCAAGCGACTGAGCCTGTGGGTTCTCGTTCTCTGCCAGCTCGATGGCGAAGCTCCACGCGCCCCAGTCTCGGCCGGAGCTCGAGTGCTGCTTGACTCGCCACAGCCCGCCTTCGTCGTCTCGCAGGGCGTTGTCGGGAGAGCGCGCCGATTCAAGCTCGTGGCGTAGATCGTCCGCCAAGTCCGATCCCACCCTGAGATCCAGAGTGATGTTCCGCAGTGGGAGACCGGTGTGGCGGGACAGCCCCGGCTCGGCGCCAACAGGCGCGACGTCCCGGTACTGACCAAGAAGGTGGAGGCGCATGCGGACACCTTGTCACCGCACGCTGACAACTTCGACTCCGACTGCGCCGAGTGCGCCGAGGCTTGCTTGATGGGTCAGAGGGGCGTCCTCCTGATCGGCGTCGGGCTTTGCGCCCTTGGTTGCACTCGCCGTCGGTGGCGACGATGTTGTTGTGGTGCAGGAGCCGGTCAAGCGGACTGACCGCGAGACCGTGTTTAAGCAGGAAGCGGCCCCATTCCAAGAACGTCTTGCGCTGCCGGTGGGCGATCTCGTTCGGTCTCGCGCTGCGCATCGATCGTCGTCGCAAGGGGATCGGCGGATTCTGGCGGTGGTCGCAACACGACGTGTCAGTGAGTCTATTCGGGTGGAGTGTTCGGGTCGTGGTGGGCGGTGTTGCGCTGTTCGTTGCGGCGGCGTTGGGCACCGGTGGTTCCCGAGGCGTGCCCGCCGCGGGCTCGGTAGGCCCTCTGCCGACAGGCCGAGGAGCAGAAGGTCATGCGCCGCCCTGCGCCGGGCAGCGGTCGTGGCAGCCTGGCGCCGCACTGCCCGCACATAGACATACCGATAACGTAACGCGCCACATTGTCGATGTCGAGAGGTGTCAGCGGAGGGGTGGGGCTGTGCTTACTGCTGCAATAGCTCACCGATCTGCTCGATCGGCTTGGCGAAGCCGAGCCGTTTGCGGGGCCGGTCGTTGAGTTCTTGGCAACCCAGTCCAGATCCGCGGCGCTATGCACCGACAGGTCGCTTCCCTTGGGTGCCTCTGTGTTTGTCAAGTGGCCGGGCGGGGCGTCGTAGAGTGGCTGCTGGCGGGCCCGGGAAGTGACTTGTCCGAAGAGCTGGTGGTCGGGGTTGAGCCAGCCGCGCTGGATTGCAGAGTCGTCCCCGGGTGTCCTCCCGGGTTCGCCGCCCCGCGCCGTTCGTCGGTGATCATGGTGCGCCAGATGTGGTCGGCGAGGCGTCGTTTCAGGCACCGTCGTGCTTCGCGGGCTGTCTTGCCCTGGGCGATCTTGGCGTTGTAGTAGGTGTGTCCGCGGCTGCTTGGTGTTCGGATCTGGGGGATCGCGACGGTGTGTAGCGCGGCGTTGAGCTGGCGGTCTCCGCCCCGGGAGAGGCGATGGCGGGCTTTGTCGGCGCTGGCGATCTCGATCGGTGCCGCACCGGCGTAGTTTGCGAACGAGGCCGAACTGGGGAACCGGCCAGCGCGTCCGGTCCGCCCGATGAGACGGCCTGCGGTGATAGCGCCGATACCAACGGTGCTCGGCAAGGTGCTGCCCGAGGCTGCGACACGCTCGTTGATCTGCTGGGCATTGGACTTGAGGAGAGCATCGACGGAGCGGATCTGGGTGATCAGGCCGGCGGCGATCTGCTTACGGACCCGTTCGACGTCACCGGCGGGGCGGACCCTGCGCAGCAGCGCGGCGGCGGTGCTCGCCGACAGATCGCTGGGGGCCCCACCGGCGAGCAGTTCGCGCAGCAGCGCGTGGAGTTGGTTCACCAGCCGCACCCGGCTTTGCGTCAGGTTCATCGGAGACTCATCGAACAAGGCCAAGGCGTCGGTGATGCCCTCGGGTTCGAGCGGACGACTCTCGCCTTGCAGCGCGGCCACGCTTGCCGCAGCGGCAGCGTCGATCTGGTCGTTCTTGCGGCCACCACCACGCGAGAGCTGCCGCACTCTGGCGGTTGCGGTCGTGGGAACATCGACTACCTGCTCGCCGCGGGCCAGCAGCCACGAGGACAGGTGCCGTCCGAGGCCCTCAGCGTTCTCCACCGCCCACCGCCGCTGCTCGAATTGCCGCGCCCACGCCAGCATCCGGCGGTAGTCGGCCAGGCTGGCTTCGATGCGCAGCGAGGCGACAGACCGGTTCGTGCGCGGGTCCACCGCCGTCGCGGTGTGCGTGCTCTTGTGTGGGTCAATACCGATAACCATCATCGCGGGTTGCGCCTTTCTCGTGCTGCCAGTGGATGGTGAGTCGCGACTGACAATCCGACTTCGAGAGAGCCCGCTGAGCACCTCGTCATCACGCCTCTGTTGAGTCAAGCCGCGAACGGACACCGGCCGGGGCGACACACCCAAAGCGAGCCAGCCCGAAGGCGGCAGAAAGTACTCGAGTCAGCCCGGCTGGCGTCCTACGGCACGCTACGGACTGCCATCCGATCACGACACCGCTGATCCCATACAAGTCGGGAAGTACTGGCGTAGCAGGCCGTTGGACGCTCCTATGTTTGTCAAGCGGCGATGGTGGCGTTCTCGAGTCGGATGGCGGCCTCGATCCGTCGATAGAGGCGTCGGGCGAGCGCGCGTTTGACGGAGCGTCGGATGTCGCGGTGTGTCTTGCCCTGAGCGGTCCGCTTGATCTCGTAGGCGATGGATTCGGGATGGCAGCGTAGGCGGGTGATGGCCACGGTATGCAGCGCCCGGTTCAGGGCCCGGTCACCACCGCGGTTAAGGCGATGCCGCGAGCGTTGCCCGCTGCTCGTCTCGATGGGCGAGACGCCAGCCAGGGAGGCAAAGGCAGCTTCGTCGCGGACGCGCCCGTTGTGGGACCAGGAGATCAACAACTGCGCGGCGACGACAGGGCCAACGCCGGGCTCGTCAAGCAAGGTCGGTCCCGCCGGGTGCTGCTTGATCAGCTCGAGTAGTTGAGGATCGAGCTCGGCGAGCTGGACCGAGAGGAACCGCACCCGCGCGGTGATGGACTGCAAACTGAACACCGACAGACGCAGTTCAACTGGCGCTGCTGGCGGGGCCTGCAGCAAGCCGGACCTGGTCCACCCAATAAAAACGGGATCCACCCCTACCTGCTCACCCACCACTGGCTGGACTTCGGCGAGCTGCCGCGCCAACCGGTCGACCTGGGGACGCTCGGGTCCGGGCTGAGAGTGCAGGTGGGGTGGGTGGCCGTGGCCGGCTCGCTCGCGTGTGCCCGGTTCACCACCGCCGACGTCACGGCCTGACCGCTACTGCCGGGTCGGCTGAACGGTCATGTTCTGCCCGGTGCCGTCGACGACGAGGTCGGAACCCTGCACGCTGACCCCGGTGGTCGTGATGCCGAAGGGCTGCTGCTCCAGCGGGATCGTCCGGGAGATCTGGGCGAGCACCGCCGGCGCGACGATCGAGGGCAGGCGGGTCTGGTTCGACCCGGGGGCGCCGAGCGCCGCGTCGGTGGCGCGGACGACGAGGTTGCCGCCGGAGACCGACAGGTCCACGTCCACGGTCACCGTCTGGCTGAGCAGGCCGGCCAGCGACACCGTGCCGACGAGCTGGGCGGAGCCCGGCCCGGTGGAACCCGGCGAGACCTGCAAATCGGGGACCTTCAGCTGGGCGCCGAGGGTGGTCTGGGGCACGCGGACCACGGTGTCGGCCCGCCCGACGGTGAAGGTGCCGACGTTGCCGGAGAACACCTGGGAGGCCGGCAGCGCCACGTCGTGCAGGGACGCCGAGACGGTGACCGGGCCGAGGTTCGGGGCGTTCACCCCCACCGCTGCGACGTCGACCCGCGTGTAGCGGCCCGCGGCGAGCTGGGTGAGGAAGGGGAACCCGGTGATCGACACGCTCGGGTCGACGGCCAGGCCCTGCTTCTGGTGCAGCGCCGTCGCCACCTGCTGCTCCGCGTAATACTTGGCCCCGAAGTCGGCACCAACAGCGACGACGACGAGCAGGACGAGGAACACGAGGAAGGCCTTCACCCCGACCATCCTGCCTGGGGCGACGCGCGATTCGCTCAGCCGCGCGGCTCTAGCAGCTCGAGGCGGTTGCCGAAGGGGTCGTCGACGTAGCACCGGTCGTGGCCGGGGAAGTGGTCGTCCCAGGTGACGGGGTGCCCCGCCTCGGCCAGCCGCGCGGTGAGCGGCCGCAGCCCGTGGACGAGGATCCCGGGGTGGGCCTTACGGGGACGGGGCGAAGGGGGGGACCTCGGCGCTGGGGGTGCTCGGTGCGCAGGACCTACCCTCGAGCATTACCCGGGTGAAGAAGCTCGCCGCGTCCTATGCCCCGCTCAGTGACGTACCCGTGATCCCCACCTTCGAGATCATCGCCACGACCGCCAGCTCCGAACCCGGTGACGACGGGAACTACTCGTCGGAGTCGACGGTGACCTCGTTGCGGCCGTGGGTCGAGCAGGCCAGTGCGGCGGGCATGTACGTGATACTCGACCTGCAACCCGGCCGCGCCGACTTCCTCGACCAGGCCCACCGCTACACCGATCTGCTGCGGTTACCCGGGGTCGGGCTGGCCTTGGATACGGAGTGGCATCGGCCCTAACCAGGAAGGACGTTATGGGTTACTTGTTGATTCTTCTCGGACTTGTCGTGCTCGGTGTCGCGCTCGCGGCCCTGATCCGAGGACACCGCGGGTGGGCCCGAATCCCGCACCGAAAGACCGCCGTGGTGACCCTGATCCTCGGCGTCCTCGTCGTGGGCGCTGGCGGTGCTCTCACCCCCCAGCCCCCCTCGGGCACCACCGCGAACACTGCGATCTCCACCGCACGGTCCGCGCCGTCAGCGACCTCGACCATAACTACGACGGCAACGACTGCGAACCCGAGCAGCACGACGCCTGCCGCGGGCGGTACCCACACTGCCGCTGCTCCGGGACTGCCCGACACCAGCGTGTGGGACACCCTCGCTCAGTGCGAGTCGAGCGGCAACTGGGCCACCAACACCGGCAATGGCTTGTACGGCGGCGTGCAACTCGACCAAAGTGCCTGGCTGAGCAACGGCGGTGGGGCCTACGCGCCGCTGCCCAGCGAAGCCACCCGCGAGCAGCAGATCGTCATCGCCGAGAAAGTGCGCGCCGACCACGGGTTCACCCCATGGTCGGGCTGCGCGGACAAGCTCGGCCTGCGGTAACGGACGGCGCCGGCGACAATTAGCGTGCACCCGCCCGGTGCCCGGAAAACCCGGGACGGCACCACTGCACACCCTCGCCACTGCGGCCAACCGCAGGCGTGGCGTCCTACGTGAAAGTGATCCGCGAGGAGCCACCCGGCGCTGTGCTGATCACTGCCAGTCAGCAAACCCGGTTACCGGTGCGCCCCAGTGAGGCAGAGGCACAATCCAGCACCGCACCACCAGGTGATGAAGGCGGTAACGGGTAAGGATGCTGGGTATGCCCCCCTGCGCACCGGTGGACCCGCCCATGAGGAGGATCAAAAGTTCCCGAATCCGGTGACCGGCGAGCACACTCCCACTCCCGGCTCTCGTGGTGTCCTCAGATTGTGGCGTTGGTGTGTTGCAGGGTCCAGCGGCCGCCGCGTCTGTACAGGCTGGTGGCGGTCAGTGGGGGGATGTCGATACGCCAGAAGGTGGTGTGCGCGGTGTGCAGGGTGGTGACCAGGACGGCGCGGATGACAGCCGGGTGCGTGATCACGGTGGTGCGCCCGGACACGCTGGCGGTGTGACTCATCCATTCCGCCACCCTGGTCAACAGGG
>JAABUK010011691.1_pt1 | contig 11351 bp, 11 predicted proteins | sample 5559141 | NCBI WGS metagenome assembly JAABUK01 (sample SAMN10711869, study PRJNA513367) | rock metagenome | isolation source: Antarctica rocks | place: Antarctica: Victoria Land, Pudding Butte nord | collected 2016-01-03 | reverse complement strand
TTTTAGCGTCTTATAGTAGCTGTATTATTTCAGCCCAAATACTTACTCAATTAAGCTTAGGTTGCATATGCCTGATTTTCAAGCGATAGTAACTCTAATTATAAAATCGGCCGATGGGAGCGCTTGCCCACAATTATTGGGGTAACTATAAAGCAGTTTTCCGAATTTTTAACAGACGACTCCAGATACAACGCAGGTATTTGGGATTCATCCCCAAAACGCTACAAGGAAGTCATCGTAATGCTTTCGGTAAAAGACTCATCAACTGGTATTATTATAGCTCGTTTTTCCGAGAACGAGATAACACAGGCAATTGAATTCTCTTCTAATATCGCTGAAAAATTTAATGTGCCAGTGAGCGATTTTCTGCCACCCAACTTACTTAAATCCCTGTAAATCACAGCGCTGCATCTAGCACCTCGTCGCCATCATCGGCCATCGTTTTGGCTAGCTTCTCGATGTTAAGACTCCGTGCCGAGGCGTCGAAAATCCCGCGGTAGGTACCGCGCTTTTCGTAGAACCCGGCGTGGATGCCGCTTGCCACCATTTCGCCTTTTTTCATCACGTAGATGCAGTTGCAGACCACGATTTGGGCGAGGTTATGAGAGATAATGACCATCGTGCGGCCCTGCCTGATGGCATCGGGTAAGATGACGAGCGGATTTTTGAGGAAGAGCCGGACCATGCAGCCATGAGGCCGCATCAAGGGCATCAAGCGCTGAATTATTTACTCAAAACTCACTAAACAACAGAATTGAGGGCGAAAGAGTTAGACAAGCGGCTCGTGGCCAAGGCTTCTCATTTGGCCGCAGTCAGGCAATCCGTTCACAAATCCGAACCGTATTTCGTGCCATGAAAAAATTACTCCTTAGCGCGGCGGCGGCCTTGCTGCTGGCAGTAGCCACCACCCCAGCAACTCAGGCGCAATCTATCCGCTTCGGCCTGAAGGCCGGCGGCAACCTCTCCAACCTCTCGGGCGACCTCGTCAACCAGAGCCAGTACAACAACCGCTTTGGCTTCCACGGCGGGATAATGCTCAACTTTAGGCTGGCCAACGACCTGGTGTCGATTCAGCCCGAGGTGCTGTACTCGCAGAAGGGCTTTAAGTACGCCGACCAGTCGTACACGGTACTCGGCAACACCTACCGCAACACCGGCAGCGTGCGCTACGACTACCTCGACGTGCCGGTGCTGGTGCGCCTGAAGGTGAGCGGCGTATTCTTCGAGCTGGGCCCGCAGTACAGCTACCTGTTGAACATCTCGACCGACCGCACCCAGACCTACAACGGCGGCGTGGTGGGCACCGCCGGCTCGGGCACCAGCAACCTCGACAACGTAAACCGCAACGAGCTGGGCTACGTGGGCGGCCTGGGCTTCCAGTCGGGCACGGGCTTTATGCTGGGCGTGCGCTACAACGGCGCCTTCACCGACTTTGCCAAGGACGGCTACAGTAACAACGAGTTTAAAAACGCCCGCAACTCGGTGTTTCAGGCCTACGTGGGCGTGCTGCTGGGGGGCAAATAACCAATTATTTGGCAACGAAAAGCCGCTGGCCCACCGGGCGGGCGGCTTTTTTTTGTGTGCGCGCCCGGTAGGCCAGCGGGCCGAGCTAAGTCATTCGTAGCCAAGCGGCGGCATCCATAGATTGGGGGCAGGCATTGGTCGGGCCGCGGGGGGTAGGCGTCTGGTGCCGGGGTAGGCAGGTACTATTTGGCGGGGGCAGGGAGTTTAGAGGGTGGCAGCAGCACGCTGCTCGTGGGGCCGGGCTCCGCGTCACTGGTTTATTTCTCCGTAAAAACTCATGGTAAAAGCCGCCTTTTTCGCTTGCCTGCTGGCGCTACTGGCCGTTGCCACGCCGCCCGCCACCGCCCGCCCCGCCCACGCCAGCTGGCCCTTCTGGCTCTCGAAGCCCGAGCGCCACGGCCAACGCAAGCTGGCCGGCGACTACACCCACCACTACGGCACCTACCGCAACCACAGCCGCCAGGACGGCGGCGGGCCGTTCAGCTTCCTGCAGGGCAGCGGCCACTCGACGGCGCGGCACAAGGGTTCGCTGCACTACAAGAGCGGCCGTCGCCGCACCACGGGCCTGTTTTAAGCACCTTGGCTAGCTCAAAAAGAACGTCATGCTGAGCCCCACGAAGCATCTTGGCCGCACCGCTTGGATTACTAATCCTTGCGGCGTGGTAGAGATGCTTCGCGGGGCTCAGCATGACGTTCTTTGTTAGCCAGTTAGCAGGCGCGGCGCGGGCTAGCTGTCGGTTTTGGCTTTAATTTTCACCTTGCCGTTCTTCTCCTTCACCTTGCCATCCTGCATGGCATCGGCGCCGTGCTGGCGGCGGTTGGCCTGCCTGGCTTGCATTTTGGCAAATTGGTCGGGAGTGAGTACGGCTTTTAGCTGGTCTTCATACTTGGCGCGGTTGGCCTGCATTTGCCCGCGCATCTGCTTACGGTCGCCACCGGCCTGCATCTGGCCGCGCATGGCCAGCATTTCCTGGTCGCGGGCCAGCATGATTTGCTGCACCTTGGCCGACTGGTCGGCGTTGAGGCCCAGCTGCTGAGTGAGGCCCTGAGTTTGGCGGGCGGCCATTTCTTCGGGGGTGCGCTGGGGGCGGCCACCAGCCTGGTCGGGGGTAGTTTGGGCCGAGGCGGCGGTGGCAGACAGGGCGAGCGCCAACAGGGGCAACAGAAACTTTTTCATGGAATAAGGAAGGGTTTAACGAAAAGAAGGGGGGTAGGGAAAGTAGCCGGGGCCGGCATTTATGAAGGGTTAGATGCCGGCCCGGCCGCTAGGTTTAGTGCGATGGATTAGCGGTGGTAATACTGGGCTTCCCAGCGGGCGCGCTCCTCGTGGCTCACGCGGTAATTTTGGGCGTAGCCGTAGTTGTGGCCCATTTCCCAGCGGTGGCGCTCTTCCATCGTCACCTGGTGGTTGCGGTCGAAGCCGTGGTTCTGGTTGCGGTCGAAGTGGTCGTCGCGGCGGTCATTCCGGTGGTCATTGCCTTGTTGGTAGCGGCCATCGTGGTCGTTGGCGGGGGTAGGGGCGGCAAACGCGCTGGTGCTGGTGAGCAGGGTGGCGGAAGCGAGGGCGGCGAAGAGGAAGGATTTCATGACAAGGAAAAGTAAGGTATTGAAAGTGAGATGATAGCTGCGCCGGCGGCCTAGACGTCGGCGGCTGGTTGAGGATGCTTTTGCAAACAGCCGGCCGCAAATGCGCGCTGCGGCCCGCGCAGGCCCTTTCACCGCCCAAACCCCGACCAACGCCCCGGTTGTGCCGATTGAGCGCCCCCGCAAACGCCCCCGCCCGGCCCGCCGGGGCGGGGGCGTTTGGCTACCGCCTACCTTTGTGGCCCCAAGCGCTCTCCCACCCTACCCCCTTTTTAGACCCCCAGCCCCTTTTTTATGGCCCGAGTGGAAATGACGATGCCCAAGATGGGCGAATCCATCATGGAAGGCACCGTGCTGAAATGGCTCAAGCAAGTCGGCGATGCCATTGAGCAAGACGAGTCGGTGCTGGAAGTAGCCACCGACAAAGTGGATACCGAAGTGCCCGCCCTGCACGCCGGCACGCTGGCCGAGATTCTGGTGCAGGAAGGCCAGGTAGTGGCCGTGGGCGCGCCCATCGCCCGCATCGAAACCGCGGCCGGCGCGGCCCCTACCCCCCCCGAAAATCCCGACGAGCTGGAGGAAGCCAGCGCCCAGCCGCCCCTGGCCGGGCCCGACAACAGCCCGCTGCTACAGCCCGCCCCGGCCGGCGACGAAAGCGTGCCCTACCTACCCAGCCCCAACGCGCCGGCCACGATGCCCCCCGCCAACGAGGCGCACCCGGTGTTACCCGGTCGCTTTTACTCGCCGCTGGTGCTCAGCATCGCCCGCGAGGAGGGCATCAGCATGAGCGACCTGGAGCGCCTGCCCGGCACCGGCCAGGACGGCCGCGTGACCAAGAAAGACATTCTGGACCACGTGGCGGCCGGCAAGCCATCGCTGGTACCCACCCCGGCCGCGCCGGCTCCACAACCAGCGCCAGCCCCCGCCACCCCGGCAGCCCCCGCGCCGCCCCAGCCAGCCGCGGCCCCTACCCCCGCCCCGGCGCCCAAGCCCGCCGCGCCGGCCCCCGCCGCGCCTACCCCCCCCGCGGCCACCAAGCCCGCGCCCTCGGTATCGGGCGGCCAGGAGTTGGTGGAGATGGACCGGATGCGCAAAATGATTGCGCAGCGCATGGTCGATTCGAAGCGGATTTCGCCGCACGTCACGAGCTTCGTGGAGGCCGACGTGACGGAGCTGGTGAACTGGCGCAACAAAAACAAGGATGCTTACAAGAAGCGGGAGGGCGAAAACCTGACCTTCACGCCCATCTTCATCCAGGCGGTGGCGCGCGCCATTCAGGATTTTCCGAACATCAACGTATCGGTAGAGGGCGACTACATCATCAAGAAGAAGGACATCAACATTGGCGTGGCGGTGGCGCTGCCCTCGGGCAACCTCATCGTGCCGGTAATTCACAATGCCGACCAGCTCAACCTCAATGGCCTGAGCAAGAAGATGAACGACCTGGCCAACCGCGCCCGCCAGAACAAGCTCAAGCCCGAAGACCTGGCCGGCGGCACCTATACGCTCTCGAACGTGGGCTCGTTTGGCAACGTCATGGGCACGCCCATCATCATGCAGCCGCAGGTGGCCATTATGGCCGTGGGCGCCATCAAGAAGAAGCCGGCCGTGATTGAAACGCCGCAGGGCGACCTCATCGGTATCCGCCACTTTATGTTCCTGAGCCACAGCTACGACCACCGCGTGGTCGATGGCTCGCTCGGCGGCCTGTTCGTGCGCAAAGTAGCCGATTACCTGGAGCAGTTCGACCCGAACACGACGGTATAAGTACTGCCAGCAACGCTAAAGAAAACGTCTGTCATGCTGAGTTTATGAAGCATCCTGTCGCACTGGAACCAATCGTTCAAACGTGATAAGATGCTTCGTAAACCCAGCATGACAGACGTTTTTATTCCTTCCCCACTATGAAGAATATCCTGTTCATTCTCACCCTGGCCGTATCGCTGGGCCTCATTTTTTTTCTTTACTGGCGGCTCACCGTTACGCAAAATGCGCTGGCCGAAGCGCAGCGCCAAAGCGCCGCCTGCCAGCAGGTGACATTTCAGTTGCAAGCCCAGCTGAGCGCCGACGAGAGAAGCGCGGCGGACCACTTGACCACCGCGCCTTCGGTTTCGCGCTAATTCGTTTTTTGTTATTTGTTTTTCGGCTTAGTACGCTGATAACCAGCTGCCGAAAAACGAAAAACCAACAACGAAAAACAGTCTACAGCGCCGCTTTTGGGTCGAGCAGCAGGAACATAAAGGCGTATTGCCGGGCCACATCATGCAGTGCCTTGAAGCGGCCCGAGGCCCCACCGTGGCCGGCGTCCATGTCGGTGTGCAGCAGCAGCAGGTTGTGGTCGGTTTTGGTGGCGCGCAGCTTGGCTACCCATTTGGCGGGCTCGAAATACTGTACCTGCGAATCGTGCAGGCCGGTGAGCACCAGCATATTGGGGTACTTGTGGGCCTTCACGTTGTCGTAGGGCGAGTACGAGAGTATGTAGTCGTAAGCGGGCTTGTTGGCGGGGTTGCCCCACTGCTCGTACTCGCCGGTGGTGAGCGGAATGCTGGCATCCGACATGGTCGTGACCACGTCCACGAACGGCACGGCCGCGATAACGCCCTTGTAGAGGTCGGGGCGCATGTTCACTACGGCACCCATGAGCAGGCCGCCGGCGCTACCCCCCAGCGCGAAGAGCCTGGCGGGCGAGGTGTATTTCTCCTTGATGAGGTACTCCGAGCAGTCGATAAAATCGGTAAACGAGTTCATCTTGCGCATCATACGGCCGTCCTCAAACCACTGGCGGCCCAGCTCCTGCCCGCCCCGGATGTTGCAGAGCACGTAGGCAAAGCCCCGGTCGAGCAGGCTCAGGCGCGCCGACGAAAACGTGGGGTCCATCGAGAGGCCGTACGAGCCGTAGGCGTATTGCAGCACCGGGCCCTGGCCGTTTTTGTGGAAGCCTTTCTTGTAAACAATGGCAATGGGGATGAGCTTGCCGTCGCGCGCGGTCACGAATTTGCGCTCCGTCACGTAGTGTTGTTTGTCAAAACCACCCAGCACCGGCTGCTCCTTGAGCAGCGTCAGCTTGTGGGTGGTCATGTCGTAGTCGTAGGTGGTAGCGGGGGTAGTAAACGAGGTGTAGGTGAAGCGCAGCAGCGGCGTATCGAACTCGGGGTTGGCGCCGATGAAGGTGGTGTAGGCAACTTCCCGGAAATCAACCACGTGCCCAATCTCGTCCTTAAAATTGATAACGCGCAGCTGGCGAATACCCTCCTCCCGCTCGTTCAGCACCAGGTAGTTCTTAAACAGCTCCATCTGCTCCAGAAACACATCCTCGCGCTGCGGAATAATCTCGGCCCAGCTGTTGCGCCCGGTGCTGTTGAGCGGCGCGGCCATCACCCGGAAGTTGGGCGCCTCCCAGTTGGTAAAAACGTAGAAGCGGCCGTTGGCGTCCTGCACGTCGTAGAGCAGGTCGGGCGTGCGCGGCGCAAACACCGTGAACTCGCCCGTGGGGTTGCTCGCATCCAGGAAGCGGTACTCGGAGGAGAACGCGCTGCCCAGCTCAATACCGAGATATTTCTTTGACTTGCTGCGACTTACGTGCAGGCTGAAGGTATCGTCCTTTTCCTCATACACCAGCACGTCCTGGGCCGGCTCGGTGCCCAGCGTGTGGCGGTACACCTGGTAGGGCAAGAGCGTGGTTACGTCCTTTTTGGCGTAGAAAACCGTCTGGTTATCGGCCGCCCACGCGGCATTGCCTTCCACGTTGGCAATTTTCTCGGGGTAGAGCTGGCCGGTCGTCAGGTTCTTGAAGCGTAGCGTGTAGAGGCGGCGGCTCACGGTGTCGGTGCTGAAGGCCAGCAGCTCGTTGTTGTCGCTCACCTCGTAGCCACCGATGGCGAAGTAGCTGTGGCCCTGGCCCATCTGGTTGCCATTGAGCAGCACTTCCTCGGCGCCTTGCAGGCTGCCGGCCTTGCGGCAGTAGAGCGGGTACTCGCCGCCGGTTTCGTAGCGGGTGTAGTAGTAGTAGCCGTTGTCGCGGAACGGCACCGACTCGTCCTGCTCCTTGATACGGCCCTTCATCTCAGCAAACAGCTTGTCTTCCAGCGGTTTCACCGGCGCCATTTGCTGGTCGAAGTAGGTATTCTCGGCCTTGAGATAGTCGAGTACCTGCGGGTTTTCGCGCTCGTTGAGCCAGTAGTAGTTATCGGTGCGGGTGCCGTAGGGCGAGACGAGCGCCTTGGGCTTGCTGGTGGCAATGGGGGGGGTAGGCATAGAGTGGGGCGGCGCAGACTGCGCCTGCGTGGCGAGCGCCGTGAGGCAGAAAAGCCCGAAAGTAGCCAGTTGTTTCATGAGTCAGCGTTAAAGGAGCGAATCCAAATTAACAGCAGAATACCTAAATGGCTTGCACTAATCACACATTTTACAAGATGTTACGCAGAAATTGCCGGTACTGCGGGGTAGCAAGTAATCCATTGTGCCCGCCGCTATCCTAGTGCATATACTATTGGCAGCAAGCAGGTTGCAGGTAGTAGCAAAGCATGGTCGCGCAACCTGCGAAGCTACTCGTTGAGCATTTGGCTGGCACCCAGCAAACTGCCGTACCTTGTTTGTTCATTCACGTTGGCTTTGCAATGGACGTTATCACGCTGAAAACCCCGGTGCTGGACCGCCTCACGGAGGAGGAGTTCGCGCAGTTTTGCCTCGACCACCGCGACTTGCGCATCGAGCGCAACAGTAGCGGCCAGATTACTATTATGCCCCCCGTATTCACTGAAAGCGGCTTCGCTAATAATGAGTTGTCTCGCCAACTCGGCAACTGGAACCACCGCGCCCGGCTGGGGCGGGTCGGCGACTCCTCGACTGGCTACACGCTGCCCGACGGGGCCATGCTCTCGCCCGATGTATCGTGGGTGGCCGAGGCGCGCTGGCAGGCGCTGCCCGATGCCGACCGCCGCCGCTTCGCCCACATCTGCCCCGATTTTGTAATGGAGCTGGCCTCCACGTCGGACCGCCTGCCGGCCCTGCTTACCAAAATGCACGACTGGCTGGGCGCGGGCGTGCGTCTGGCCTGGCTGGTAGTGCCCAGCACCGAAACCGTCCACGTATTCGAGCCGCCCTACCCCCCGCGTCTGCTACAAGGCTTCGACCAGCTACTGAGCGGCGAGCCGATATTGCCCGGCTTTGAGTTGGAGCTGAAGGAATTACGATTTTCTTAAACAGATAAAGCAATAGGCAAAAAGAACGTCATTCCGAGCGCAGCGAGGAATCTTGCTCGCATCGTGGAACGAAGTCCGAACGACTACGAGTGAGATTCCTCGCTGCGCTCGGAATGACGTTCTTTTTCGCAGCTTACTACGCAAAGAATAACCTTCTACTCCAGCGCCTTCAGCGCCTGCTCCAGCGCCGCGATTTTACTCTCGGCATCGGCCAGCTTCTGGCGCTCGCGCTCCAGTACGTCGGGCTTGGCGTTGGCCACGAACTTCTCATTGCTCAGCTTCTTCTGCACCGAGTCGCGGAAGCCGATGGCGTATCCCAGCTCCTTCTCCACGCGGGCGCGCTCGGCGGCGGCATCCACCTGCATGTCGAGCGGCACGAAAAATTCGCTACCCCCCTGCACGAAGCTCACCGCCCTGGCCGGCGCTTCAGCCACGAATGACAAGCTGCTGAGGTTGGCCAGCTTGCGCACCAGCGGCGCGTAGGCCTCGATGGCGGCCTGGTCATCCGCTTTCACGGCCAGCTCCAATTGCTTGGTGGGGCCAATGTTTTTCTGATTACGCACGTGGCGTACGCCGGCCACGATGGCCAGCGCCTTGTCCATACTGGCCAGCACGTCGGCGCTGCCGGGGGGGGTAGGGACCTTGGGCCAATGCGCTACGCACACGTAGTCGCGCTCGCCGCGCTCGGCCAGCTCGTGCCACAGTTCCTCGGTGATGAAGGGCATGAACGGATGCAGCAGCTTGAGCAGCGTTTCGAGGAAGCCCACGGTGGCGCGCAGCGTTTCGGCATCAATCGGGTGCTGGTAGGTGGGCTTCACCATTTCGAGGTATTGCCCGCAGAAATCGTCCCACAGCAGCTTGTACCCCGTCAGTAGCGCGTCGCTCATCCGGAACTTGTCGAAATGCTCGTCCAGCACCGCCACGGTTTCGGCCAGCTTGGCCTCAAACCAGCTCACGGCCTGCGCGTTGGCGAAGAGCAGCGTGTTATCCACTTCCCAGCCTTTGACGAGGCGGAAGGCGTTCCAGAGCTTGTTGGTGAAGTTGCGGCCCTGGTCAATCAGCTTCTGGTCGTAGAATAAGTCGTTGCCAGCCGGCGACGAAAACAGCATCCCCGTGCGTACCGCGTCGGCCCCGAAATCGCGGATGAGGTCGAGCGGGTCGGGCGAGTTACCGAGCTGCTTGCTCATCTTCCTACCCTGCGCATCACGCACGATGCCAGTCAGGTACACGTTTTTGAAGGGCACCTCCTTGCGATATTCCAGCCCGGCCATAATCATGCGGGCCACCCAGAAAAACAGGATTTCGGGGGCCGTTACAAGGTCGTTGGTGGGGTAGAAATAATTGATGTCGGCGTTGTCGGGGTCATCGAAGCCGTCGAACACCGAAATCGGCCAGAGCCACGACGAAAACCAGGTATCGAGCACGTCTTCCTCCTGGCGCAGGTCGCTGGCTTGCAGGTCGTTGTTGCCGGTTTGCTCGCGGGCCAGCTGCACCGCTTCTTCGGCATTGAGGGCCACCACGAACGAGCCATCGGGCAGGTAGTAGGCCGGAATGCGCTGGCCCCACCACAGCTGCCGCGAGATGCACCAGTCGCGCACGTTCTCCATCCACACCCGGTACATGTTCTTGAACTTGGGCGGGTGCAGCCGGATGGTGTCGTTCTCCACCACTTCGAGCGCGGGCCTGGCCAGGTGCTCCATTTTCAGGAACCACTGCAAGCTCAGCTTAGGCTCAATCACGGCCCCGGTGCGCTCCGAGGTCTGCACGATGCTGGCGTACTCCTCGATTTTGTCGAGCAGGCCGGCTTCCTGCAAATCCTTCACGATGTTGCGGCGGGCGGCAAACCGGTCCTGGCCCACGTACAGCTCCGCCTTTTCGTTGAGCGTACCATTATCGTTCAGAATATCAATAACCGGCAGGTTGTGTTTCAGGCCCAGCTCGTAGTCGTTCAGGTCGTGGGCGGGCGTCACTTTCAGCGCGCCGGTGCCGAAGTCCATTGTTACATATTCGTCTGCAATGATTGGGATTTCCCGTTTTAGCAGTGGAATTATTACTTTTTGGCCAACTAAATGCTTATAGCGTGGGTCATTTGGATTGACAGCCACAGCTACGTCAGCCATAATAGTTTCAGGCCGAGAAGTGGCTATAGTGATGAATGCATTTTCTCCCACTGCCAGTGGCTGTCCGGTTAACGGATTCAGTGCTACACCGTTATTTATCCAACTACTTACAGTTCTGTATTTGAGGTGGTACATCTTGGCCTGCGTGTCCTTAGCAATCACTTCCTCATCCGAGATGGCGGTGCCGCCCAGCGGGTCCCAGTTGACCATGCGCACGCCCCGGTAAATGAGGCCCTTGCGGTACAGGTCCACGAATACGCGCAGCACGGCCTCGGTCAGCTTGGGCTCCATCGTGAAGCGCGTGCGGCTCCAGTCGCAGGAGGCGCCGAGCTGCTTGAGCTGCTCCAGGATGATGCCGCCGTATTTCTCCTTCCAGGCCCAGGCGTGGGTCAGGAAATCCTCGCGGCTCAGGTCTTTCTTATTGATACCCTGCTCCTTGAGCATGGTAACTACCTTGGCCTCGGTGGCGATGCTGGCGTGGTCGGTGCCGGGCACCCACAGTGCTTCTTTGCCCTGCATCCGGGCGCGGCGCACCAGCACATCCTGGATGGTATTGTTGAGCATGTGGCCCATGTGCAGCACGCCCGTCACGTTGGGCGGCGGAATCACCACGGTGTAAGGCTGCTTACGCGGGTTGGGTTGGGCTTGGAAAAAGCCCCGCTCCTGCCAGCGCTGGTACCATTTGGCTTCAACGTCGGCGGGCGAATAGGTTTTGGCGAGAGACATGTGGTCGGGGGTCTGCTACTAAGTAGCAAAAGTACGGCGGGCGGGGTTGGCGGTAGCATAAGCTTATTTACCTCCAGACTAACCGCACTATGTGCCCTCGGTGTAAATTTGAGATTTACGTTCTTTTCAGATGACCCTGCTTGCCCACTTGGCGGAGGTGCCAGACTTTCGTCGGCAGAATAAAAACTTTCGCCACAAA
>JAABUK010011690.1_pt1 | contig 11354 bp, 13 predicted proteins | sample 5559141 | NCBI WGS metagenome assembly JAABUK01 (sample SAMN10711869, study PRJNA513367) | rock metagenome | isolation source: Antarctica rocks | place: Antarctica: Victoria Land, Pudding Butte nord | collected 2016-01-03 | reverse complement strand
TGCAGCAGTACTGGGTGAATCTGGATCCAGAAAGCCAGGATGACGTCATACCCAGGCTGCCACATGGGGATCCCATTTTCGAGATCAATCTGGTGCTGCTGTCTGCAAGACCAGGAGGCAAGCGGTGAGTCATTGGTTTGTCTGCACAAATGTCTACAGCTGCTGTAGATCGTTTATCTACACTTCAGCACTCGTTGTTGCTGCTGTGCACAGGGTATCCAATGGGTTGCATGGCGTGTCTAGAGACGACCAGGCAGTTGTGTTCAGGAACATCTGTCCTGGTTTGCTGCCAGCAAGTAAGTTCATACCTATGGGATTTGGTTTATGTAGGGTCTGGCATTGGACCTCGTCAGGGTCTGGCATTCAGCCAACTTAGGGCCTGGCAATAAGCCAAGTTAGCGTCTGGCATTGAGCCGACTTAGGGTCTGGCATTGAGCCGACTTGGGGTCTGGCATGCAGGGCAGGGGCACTGCTGACCCAGTACGTCTTTGCTCAATGGCAGAAGCTGGCCACATCCGATCAAATGCATTGAGTCAACTTAGGGTCGGGCGTTGAGTCACTTTATAGGGTTTGGCATGCAGGGGAGGGGGACTGCTGACCCGACTCATCTACGCTCGTTTCCAGGAGCTGGTGACATCTGGGCACATGCACGCCCTGCCCACCCTGCTGCCTGGTCAGTGGCACGCCGGCCTGAAGGCCGTCAAGAGCATCCTGCGCCGCATCTTCATCAAGCGGGACAGGGCCTGGAAGTCCTACACCAAGGTGGGACCCTGTCTCTGCCGTATACAGCGATAAAAACAATGATGTGAGTATGTCATTCGTCAGAATACGAAGAAGAAGGAAGTCCTACACCAAGGTGGCCCCTTGTCTCAGCCATATACAACAATCATATTAATGATATGAATATGTCATTTGTCAGCATAAGGAGAAGAAGAGGAAACAGATTATAAGTTTAGGCCAGCCTGGTCTGTCCTGCTACCAAGATGCAGACGGGAGCTTCAAAAGACGCAACTTTGTATCAAGCATTTGACCTGTCATCCAGCGACACGTGCTTGTCCTCTTCTTCTTCTTCTTCTTTTATTCTTCTTCTTCTTCATGACTCATTTCCTTGCATCCATGTCACAGGCTTGGGCTCCAGTGGGGATGCACAAGTACCACTCCTTCATGGAGTACGTGCAGCTGTACCCCGAGTACGACTTCATATTCCTGGGAGACAACGGCCAGGGGGATGCCATGTGCGCTGACCGAGTCATAGAGAAAGCTGGTGAGTCATCTGTGACTCAAGGCTCTTTTCCGTAAAAAGGAAATTGTTGTTCCAGAAAGAACATTGGGAGCTCAGGCTCTTTATTGAATAGAACTCACCATCAGCTTGCTTTTGCCGCACACCACATACACCTGTTCTTTCGAGCCGGGATGTTCGATGAGTCACAATTAGTTCCACAACCCAGACTGCAAGGGACTAAGTAAAATAAAATGAAAACAAAACAGGACCTGCATTGATACTGCTCTGCCTCAGCTGTCTGCCTTGCCTGTGATTCAATGCATTGCAAGATCAGCCAGACTTTACACCTTTCCAGCCTGAGACATGCGATTGCAGATACGAATGGGTTGATGCAGTCAAGAATGGACAGCTCCTCATACAGCAGCATCTGCTGCAACCTTATTCACAATTATACTATTCTCATTTATTTATTATTTGTTGATATATTAAAACATGTGATTGCAGATACCAATGGGTTGATGCAGTCAAGAATGGACAGCTCCTCGTACAGCAGCATCCGCTGCAACCTCCTTATTCACACTTATACTATTGTTATTCATTTACAGTTTTTGTATATATTCAAACATGTGATTGCAGATACCAGTGGGTTGATGCAGTCAAGGAAGGACAGCTCCTCCTACAGCAGCATCCGCTGCAACCTCCTTATTCACAATTATACTATTGTTGTTTATTTTCAAATTTTTATATGTATTCACATGTGATTGCAGATACGAATGGGTTGATGCAGTCAAGGAAGGACAGCTCCTCATACAGCGGTACCCCCCTGGGGGGCACCTGCAACCCCATCTTCCATGGAGCCCTCATTCACACTGTCCAGGAGCAGAAACACACCCTCAGGTACCAGCCCTGCCAAATCTCCTGGGAGAATTGTTGACTCACAATCATGGTTAACTCATGCACCTTGCACCATAGTTTCAACGCAGGCAAAAGGACACCCAACAGTTTTGTCAAAACTACGACAGCACCAAATTTGTATTGATTGTCACTGTCATTATCATATTCAGTTACTGTTATCATCGCGATTAACATTTTCACTCTTGCTGTAAACATTCCGTACCCAACACCATATGTTGCTGGTTTTGAATTTGTGACTCCATTGAGTCCACAGTCTTGACACCCCACCCCAACACATGGTGCAGGGCTGTGGAGAGTGAGGACGCAACAGAGACAGAGGCACTGCTGAGTGCTGCCGAGCAGGGGCAGGCCGGCACCGGCAAGTTCTTCTACTTCACCACCTTTGTGCAGGCCGCCCTCATAGTGCATGAGCTGCACCTGCTGGACCTCGCCAGCTTACGCCAGGTAACCCTGTGTATTATTATTTAATATTATTATTATTATGAAAAATCTGTGGTTTTTGATGCACCTCACTGTGTTACTGTGTACTCTGGGGTTATGTTTCTTTGTATCTCTGTGTACTTCTGTGAATTCTGGGCTGTATTTCTGTGCATTTTGGGCTATGATCAATCTATTTGTCAAAGAAGCTTTGCCAGTTTGCTGTGCAAAGTTGATGAGATTCAGCCTCTGACATGCTGATCTGATCTGTGACATCATAGCGGCTGCAGTCACTGCATCCCTGGGTGATTCAGTTTCTAGTTCCATGTATCTCTTTGAGCTGTTGTGTGTTCAGTTGGGGGTCTAGAGTTACTTGCAGCCTGTGTATGACAGTATATGCCTGTGCATATTCAGGGTTGAGGGGTTAAACTCTCGCACAGCCAATCGTCATTGTCTTGTCAAGAGCTGCTGCTGCCTGATGCTGTGACAATGCACAGTCAGTCCCTGACAATCAACTGCATTGTGATCACGTCGTGATCAAGCGACACATTTCTGTCAATTGTTGCATAACCAGCACAGCAGTGCTGCCTCTGTGTGAACAAAACCTCAATGACCCCATTATTTTGCACAACTTGTGTACCCCAACACTGGCACAAAATGCCGACCAAAACGGTTTATTGCAAGTTTTGCTGCGTTTGGTTGTGTTTAGCAATTGTAAGTCTGCAGGTTGCTTTGGAAGCCCAAGAGGACTTTTACAGGCTGATGGCGCGAGGCAAGCTGGGCCAAACCGGCTTCAGAACATGGCTGCGCACATCTGCCTACACCATCCAACAGGTGACTCACTTCTTGTGTGCCAGGTTTCGTCTTGCTGTGGTGCTGCGCCGGTAGGACAGTATGTTAGGCCTGAATGGTCTGGGGTTTAGGGTTTAGGACTAATCTGTGAAGTTTGCTGCCCATCAGAAACATGTTTGAGCTCCCAAATATTGCTGAGTATTGTCTGGCTGAATATGCTTGCTGGTGCTGCTGCATGCAGTGACAAGTTTGCATGGTGCACATGACACCAGGGTGTGCACAGGGACTCTCAAGCTACAGCATGAAGTCATACGCATGCTGCAAATGCAATCATGATGCATATGGCTTGAGAGGCAAAGTTCACAGGTCATGCAATAGTTACACACGAGACAATGCTTTCAGGTAAGACTGCTGTCAAGCATATACCATTGTCTCTGTTTGAGGGTCTTTCAGCCAGAATCAGGTTGCATTCTGTATCATTGGTCATGTGATTCAGCGACTTGTGACTTGAGTGTTGTTGCGCTGTAGGCATTGAACCGAGACGTGGCAGAGGTGAATGAATTGTTGCCAGAGCAAGATAGGCTCGAACTGCTTGACATGGTCCAGTCGAATATGACCCGTCAAAACAAAAGAGAAGTGTAACATGGTCTTCGTTGCAGTGTATATACTGTACTACAGCTGTACCAGCAAGCATTTTTTGTTTGCAGTTGCAGGCAGGACAGGCACATGTATGCCCATGTACATTTTAACATGAAATGCAATAGACCACAAAAGCATCGGTGTGGGCCGTACTCAGCCAGTCTGGCAGTGCACCGAATTTGTGTATGCGTGCATACAATTTGCCTGTGCACACAATTTTAGGGCAACCAAGTTACATTAGACTGCTGCAGATTTATGCATCGTCACAAAACGCCACAGACCTGTCTGGAACACTGTTTTATTGTGCACTGCAAATGTGAAATACACGCTGGTTGAACTTGCAAACTATTTATTATGTTATTATATCAAATATTATTATATCCAAAAAAAGATCCGCGCTGCCTACCTGGCAGTGCTCAATGCTACTTGATACTCCCGAACAGAAGCCATACAGAAGAAATAATTTAGAACAGTGTCAAGCTTGAGACAACATTTGTCTGCAAGTTCCAATCTGATACAAATGCTGTGATATAAATGACATGCCACTATGAGCCCATGTATAAGCCACATGACATAAAATCACACAGGTCGTCAGAAATGCTGCATGTTGACTGCAGCAGTCAAACTGCAGCTGTCTGTCTTCTGTCACTGTTTGATCACATGGTTTGGTGCCATCACCAGTTCCAGGAGCAACAGTGGCCCATACAATTCTCTCTCACTCTCAATTCACTACAAAGTCCTTTCTGGGTGGATCTGTCACCCAGTATTTGACTCTGACAGCATCAGAATTGTCAACATCTATCCTTGGTCCAGAGAACCAATGCCTCGCTGACACCAGCCAAGCTGTCAATGCTGCAAGTAAAATGCTGCCAACGGCAGTTGAAGTGTAGTTATTGTTGGTTACGCTCACTGGAAACGCTTGTGGCAGCATGAAGATTGCTGAAGCAAACAATAACCAGATACAGGCCACTACCGCGTTTGTAACACTCCACCTGTACAAACACACGCGGAGGGTCAAACTTGAGTTTGTTGGACAAGGTTGTAATTTAGGAAGGGCAAATGTGATGGGTGCACATACAATGTGCAAAGCAAATGTAGGTGGAACAGCTACAAACCCCAACGCACAACACCCGGTACATCAAGCATTTTGGAAAAGCATAGTCAAACAAGATTATCGCAGAAAAAGCCTAAAAGTACTCGTCCAGGGTACCCTTGAAACTGTTCAGCGGATGTGTTCATGGGTGTAAGTGGTGTAGAGTCTTATCAAGCATTGTAATGCATAATCCAAAAAAGCTTTGTTTACTTTTGGAAGGCAGAGGTTGGCCAACAAAAAGCTGATCTAAATACTTGCGCCAAGCAGATTCTATCTACTGCAGTAGCTTGCTTTGTGTTGGAGCAACTCTGCAGTCTGGTAAGCAAATCAAGACACATTCACAGGCAGGTCTGCAAGTCAGTGAATGGGCTTGCAAGCAGCTAGGCAAAGAGTTCAGCAGATGCATGACAGCTGCAAAGCCTGCATCAAGTAAGGCACAGAAAGGTATTCGGTATAAAGGTGCAAGGTATCTGCGTTGTACAGACAGAGCGCATGGTCCTAAATGCATGAACAGACAAGGGTGGCAGGTGGCAGTACCTGCCCAGACTGAATGGCCCAGGCTCAAAGCTATGATGGGCAAACACAATTCGGAAGCCTATAGGGAGGGCATAGGCCAGGCAGAGGCCTGCAGTGGCAATGGAGCTGGCTGTGTCAAAAGCTGTTGCGCCCCCAAGCATTGGCAGACCCAGAAGGAAGACTGCAAAGGTCATTCCCCATACTGCACAAAACAAAGCGGTCGTAGTGCAAAACTTGTTGTCACAGTGGATATAGAGGTGGTAAGCAAGCTCAAGCTGCGAGACCATTAAGCAAGGCTGATGCAAATGCATGCTGCCTAATCAAGATGAACTGAGCAGCCGGGTGTAACACTGGGCTTCTCATCAAATCGGTACCTAAAGGTGTAGTCTTCTCTTTTCTTTTTGTGTCTTTAAGCAAGATGAGCTCTCTAATAAGGGAGGGGAGGGGATAGATTGGGGATTTGGGAAGGGGTGTGAGTTGGGTTTAGTGTTTGGAGGGCAGCGCTATCATACAGTTAGCTGCAATGTATTCATCAGCGTCAGACACTGAGGGTGTCCAGATGTGTGGGTGATCATGATGTTCTGTTTTTAAAAAAATGTTTTAGAAAACACACAGTTCACCCTGCAGCTTTGCGTAATGCTGGGCATGACGGTACACATCTGCTTTTGGGCTCAAGAATGGGAATGCACCACTGGCAAGGTGAGCATGGGGATACAAGCAACAATACATGTTGGTACAAGCAGTGATACATGTGGGTACAAGCAGTGATACATGTGAGTACAAGCAGGGATACACGTGGGTACAAGTAGTAATACATGCAAATGCTGCACAATCAATGCTTATATGCTTCTAGCTTCTGATCACCTGCATGGATAGGAACTCCATGGTCATCCACCGTCTGCCAAATCCTCCAGAAGGGAACAGCTTGATCTCGGGAGAAACCATACAGCATTCTGCAACACAGAGCGCACTCTAGGTGGCAGGTCTGAGCAGGAGTGCAAGGCTTTGTACCTCAGCTTACAATGAAGCTGTGAGAGTGATCACAGCATGGTTTACACAGTGTAAAATGCAATGTACACTGTATCTACACTGTATTGCTGTGCTGCAGCGTCAGCACCTTGGCACCTTGCAAGCAGAGTAACAACATGCAACAGATCTAGCAATAGATTATGAGCAGGCTCAGCTCTGCAAGGGGCAGTCTGAGGTGAAGCCAAGAGACTGAAGGCTGTATGAGAGTCAGCCAGGTCAAACCAACTCTACAGCGGATGCATCAGACAACAGGTGCTCAGTTGTGTCATGATCAAAATCAAATGGCAAGGCACAGCTGGCGTGCAAACCCAATGCGGGTACTATTCTTGTCAGATTTTCTGTATAGTGTTGCCTGCCAAAGCAGCAGAAAGATCAGGCAGATGTACCGAGGAGCTGAAGTGACGGTGTGGCAAAAGGGTTTAGAGTTTAGGGTTTAGAGAAGGCCTAATCCCTAAAGAGTGGCAAAAGAGTGGCAAAAGTGAGATGTACCGAGAAGCTGAGGTGACGGTGTGTATTGCACAGAAGAAGGAGCATCCCAGGGGTAGCAGCAGCAGCAAGACTGCTCCGACCCCTGAGCCATAACGGGCATCAAAGATGTCCCAAAGAATCAGAGCAACAGAGTTGACGTTGACCAAGCTCCCAGATGGGTCAACAATGCTTTGCACATCCTACATTGCAAGACATAACACGAGTCACATCATGTCTGCATGAGCAGCCACAGTAGTGTAGAAAAGATATCAAGGTTAGCATAGTCAGGAGTCAGAAGTCTTGGCATTGCAGCAGTGCCAATGACCTGAGTGGTTGGATCACCACTTGCTATCAAGCAAAACAATGAACGTAGACATGTGTACATTGTTCTCCAAACACCAAATGCAACTGTATTGTCAATGCGAGCAGAGCATGTGAGTCAAGGTGCAACAACATAAGCTGACCTGTATACAGAGGGTGAGGGCCAGCAAGTAGACGAGCCCAATGAGAAAGCTTGCTACTAGTGTATACGGCATGGGTTTGCCTGCGGTGGTGTCGGCTGATCTGGTCTCCTCCATCATGTGCGCTACTGAGTCATAGCCCATGAGAGGCCAGCTGGCACCTGACAGACCTACCAAGACTGTATACACATTGCTTGTGATGCCATACGAGCCAGCAGACTGCAACACACACACAAACACAACCAGTCAGCCCGTGTCTTGACAAGACAGGAACATATGTGTTGACAAGGCAGCATGTGCTGCGTGACCCGGCACTCCAACCACATGGGCTTGACACACTGGCATGGTCATTGCTGCACATGCTGCTATGCAAAGCCAGCGGCTTGCCACAGCTACGTCATGCTCATGGGATGCTGTAATGTTACTTGCAGAGGGTTTGCGTACCCTGAAGTCTGTAAGGACCCAGACCCACTTTTGCTGTTTGGGGGTCAGAGCGAGCATAAAGGCTACCATGGTGAACGTTCCTGCATGATGCATATGTTCGTCACAAGGCTGTCGAAGTGTGCAAAAGGAGTAATGTTACTGAATCCTGACACAGCAAGTTTTGAACCCTAAAAATTTAAGCCCTAAATCATTGACTGTGTCGTCATTGCTCCATGAGCTCACAAAGCTTGGCGGCGCATGGCAAGATGCTCTATACCACACTAATGGCAACATATCATCATTCACACCAAGATTTCAAGGTCACAGCAAATGTTATGACAAGTCTGCCAACTGCCCCTGATGTATGTATCATGCAAACATGCCAGCCTCAAGCTGCCCAACTGCATTGTCACAGTGCATGATGCATGTGTTGCATGGAGTGCCAATGCAGACGCTTACGCATGCAGCATACGGGATGCACATTGTGTATGACAGCAGGCAATTTGCCAAAAGCCTTTTGGGGAGACATTACTGAAACAGCGTGACCCCGATAGAAGCTGACCTAGCACTTGCCAAACAGCTCCAATTTTTGCCACGCGGACAAGGACTTTCAATGGAGCGGAATTGATAGTTGCACTAACTGCCAGCACCCCAGCATAGATGTACAATTGCTGCACAGCACAGTCTTTTATTGATTTGTGACATTTGGCAATACACATCAACATGGCTCTTGATACCTTGCCTTGTGCTGACACTGTGGCTTGCAACTGAATTCGAGACATGTTGCAGATTTTGCAAGGCAGAACTGAGTATGCATGTTGTAGTCTAATTTTGCATGCAAGACAAACCATGACAGCGACATGAAGTGTGGCACCAGGAAACAGTGTCACAGTCGTGAAAGAGTGTTACCATTCCACTGCTGGGGTAATAGCCATTGTCGTTGAGGTCTCGGGTAACAAGGAACAAACATGCCGCCAAAATTTCTACAAAGACAAATGTTGAACCAGCCACTATGGCCACCTGCAGAAGGCACAGACTATCACAAGACTGTAATGTATGAGCCAAGCAATAACCAAAGATTGTGACAAAATACACAGGTGGCAGAATGAATGCAAACATGGTGAGATGATTGATCATGCTGCACAATCAACAGCAAGTATGCTGACAATGCACTGTGAGATTTCTTGCCATTAGCAGCCCATGCCACAGGAGTAGGAACAAAAGCATGGTCTTCCCAGGTGTGCTGTACATGGGCAATGGCATATGTGCAGACGCTGTGTTGATTGTGTGACCGGGGGTGACATCATGTAGCATACCTGGCCAAGCAGGTTGATCCAACCCACCATCCAGCTCGCAAAAGGCCCATGGTTGCCGCCCAGCATGAATGACCAGTAGTACAGCCCCCCAGACACAGGAAATGCTGAGGATAGTTCACTCATAGAGAAGGCAGCCAGCGTATGCAGGCTGCCAGCACAGACCCAGCCCCACACAAGTACAACAGGGCCGCCATAGATGAGTCCTTGACTGTACAAGCCTGTAGGAAGGCTGTCTTTGCGTGCAGCAGCCAAGGCGCAATGAGTCACGATGCTATAATAGTACAGAACCTGATAAGAAGAGCTGCCTTTACCAGTGATGCAGGTTGTTGGGGATAGGATGGACAAGGCAATCATGAAGCTGTGAGTCCAATGTAGAGGCCGCCGCAACTTTTGCCTGATGCCGAGTTCCAACAGCCGCCTGGTGCCCGTGTCTTTCTCTGAGAACATCGCAAGCAGTGCAGGTGGAGTACATCAGGGAGGCCACGAACTAACGTTGAGCATGAACATCCGCTTCAACGCAGCCTCCCTTCACGTCGTTGTACGTGACACTTCTTTGATGGTTGATTGGATTTGATTGGATAGAAAGCTTTTAGCTTTTCTCGGTGATCAAAACAAACAGGGTATGATGGTTGCAGGCTGCTCGAGTTTGATCGGGGTGACGGCTAGTATGCTAGCAAGTTCTACGTGAACGATTGTCAGGAGCCTGTGATACGTGACACTGCAAGTGTAGATTTGCTGCGGCACGACTACTGCAGCGTTGACAAAGGATTGCGAGTTAATTACAAACAATTTTCTGCATCATCAATGGTTCATCATCAGACTCTGCAGTACAACTAAAATTGATTGTCAACATTTGCCAGTCATTAGCGCTGCCTGCTCTGCAGCTGCTCAGTCCCCACATCAAGGCCGGCCACTGATTGATGGCAGGTTCCTGACAAAAGTACTGGCTTTGCAACAAATATCTTGCAGCCATTAGGCATGTTCTACCAGCACAGAAACTCATAATTACTCTCTGCTCTTCCCCCCCCTCGCCACGCTGCAGCAGACTATGAAACAATGGCATGCATCCCTCAGAAGTACTCCGCCCGTGTGATTGACTGAAAGTAGATATGATGATTGCAAGCTCAATGATTGTTTACCAGCAACACAGCAGAAGAGCAGTTGATGTGGGTCCCACATTGTGGAATGATCTGTCGTTCATCTACTGTATCCTAAATCGGATGTTTGGCATGTACCTACATGGTACATGGGGATCGACGATTGAGCAGATCCTGATCCAATCTCTAGTCACACCCTACGTCCCTGGTAAATCTTGCAGAATTTATCTTCATGCCAGCAAGCAAAACAGCTCACAGTCATCAGGTCACCCTGCGCCATAACAATGCAAGCCTTGAGCAGAAACAGGATAGGCGTAACCCTAAATAGTTGAGCAATACACGACAATCTCAAGTGTCTTAAGAAAGCGCGGTGAACAACTATTGGACAGACCAAAGTTGAGGAGTTGCAATGCTTTCAGAACGCAATAGCTCAGAGAGCTGGTGAACCTTGGCTTGCTTGTTCTCTTCTGCATGTGATACTATATACATACAGTGTGCATACAGTATGTATATTTATATACACCACGATCTTTTAGTTGTTGGTGCGGCGGGGTAGTTGTGTGCTTCTGGAGTGGGGCCTTTAGCCCTTGCTCTTCATTTGTCTTAAATTATTGTCTAGATTATATCTCTGTCGCTGTTGCCTCCTTTTCAGGTTATCATCTACTCTGATGCCATGTGACACACTGTTCTGAGCTCCTTAGCATACTTCAAAAAGCTTTAAGGCATGCCTTGCATCGGGTCCTCTGGATGTGTTGCTGTGTGGTACTAGTGCATGCAGCCTGACAGCAGTTACAGTTTTCTGTGTCTCACCTATGTCAAGTGTTGCAAAACTGCTTGTAGTCATAGTCTGCAAGACTTTCCCCTTCCTCAAGCTGTGGTTTATCTAGGTCAGGAAGAACACCTAGCTCAAACGTCTGATTGATCCTTCCACCTGCTCAAGCTTTGGCACGTGCTTTTACAGAGTGC
>JAABUK010011689.1_pt1 | contig 11355 bp, 10 predicted proteins | sample 5559141 | NCBI WGS metagenome assembly JAABUK01 (sample SAMN10711869, study PRJNA513367) | rock metagenome | isolation source: Antarctica rocks | place: Antarctica: Victoria Land, Pudding Butte nord | collected 2016-01-03 | reverse complement strand
GGGCGGTCGGGGAGCCCTCGCCGCGATTTCGACTCGATCAATTCCCGCCGGGGGAAGCGGCGGGCCGGGCGGCCGGGCCGGAAGCCGGGGCCTGCTGGGGGCCGCCGGGTGCCATGCTCGGCGGGGTCCCGGGGAGGTTGACCGGGAGGTTCTTGGGGGCCGGGCCGCCGCTGGCCTTGTAGCCGTAGTTCAGCCACTTCAGGACGTCGGCGGAGATGTCGACGCTCGGGTCGGCGAAGAGGATGGTCCGGCCCATCGCGGCCATCACCGAGTTCGGCTCCGACCCGGAGGCCGGGGTGTCGGAGTACTTCACGACGAAGGCCATCCCACGCTGCTTGGCCACGCGCCGGGTCATGGCGGCGATCTCGTTATAGATCGTGGCCATGGTCTCGGCCTCTTTCTGGGTGAACTCGCGTTCGGCGTTCTCGCGCCCGGCCTCGAACTGGGCCTTGAGCTGGGTGATCTTGTCCTCGCACTTCTTGGCGTCGGGGCTGCCCGGCGTCAGTCGGCCGTAGAGCTCCTGCTCCTTCTTGGCATCGGTGGCGATGGCCATCAGGGCGTTGTGCCGGTTCAGGGCCTCGGCGCGGATGTTCTCGTTGGCGACCTTGAACTTGTCGTAGTCCTTGAGGACCTTCTCCATGTCGATCGAGCCGATCGCATTGGACTTGGGGGCGGCCGGGGCCGCCGAGGCGGGCGTCGGGTTCGAGGCGGTCCGCACCTTGGCGTCGCCCTGCTGGCCGAATGAGGGCGAGACCAGGCCCGCGACGCCCACCAGGCAGAGGCCCATCGCCAGAGTCTCACGAGTCGGTCGGAACATCGATCCCCCCTCCATAGTGCGGGCCGCGAGGTCGCGACCTGGAACCGTCCTGGGTCCTGGGTGCGGGCATCGCACCAGCCCCGTCCTCCTCCCCGATCCGTCGGGGGGGGGCATTCATCCTGTCCGCGATCGGCAAGAGGATCGTCGGGCGGTTTGCACCCGCCATCCGGCCGGCCTCAGGCCGAGCCCCGGGTGGTTGCCTCTCGCGGATCGCCGTTCGGACGGCAATCTGCCATGATCCCGGGATCGGGTCAAGTCGAACCGATCCAATGCCGGGGGGTCGGACCGGGGCGCGTGACCCGAGGGCCTCGGCGGGATCGCGATCGACCTGGCGCAGGAAAAAGCGGCGGATGCCGGGCATCCGCCGCCTTCGTGGTTCATTTGAGCAACGAGATTCCCGACCCGGAGGGATCAGCTCCCGTCGTGGGTCAGCGTGAACTCGTGGAAGCGGACCTTCTTGGGCATCTCGCCCGTGGCGGAGAACAAGCTGACGAGCAGTTCTCCGAAATGTTCGGTGCGGACGCTGTAGAAATTATGCTTGCCCTCGCGGCGCGACTCGATCAGGCCCGAGACGCGCAGCAGGGCAAGGTGATGGCTCACGGCCGGCTGGCTCTGGCCCAATCGGGTGCAGAGGTCGGTGACGTGAAGCTCGTTATTCTGGGCGAGGTAGAGGAGGATGCGCAAGCGGGTCTCGTCGCTGAGGAGCTTGAAGACCTGGGCCAGCTCGCGGACGGCCTGCTCGGAGACCGGCGGCATCACGGTCAAGGTCTGACCGCCGCTTTCCCCGGCCTTCTTGGTTGCAGTCTTGCGGGCCATGATGAAATATCCAACCTTTCCCAAGGAAACAGAGCCTGGGGTTGGCCGGCGAGCCGTTCCGAAGGCAAGCCGGGCGGATCGAATCGTGCCCCGGGGGGAGCGAGGAGTCGATGGAGCCCCGGAGTCGTCGAAGTGGGATCGAGCGCCATGCCTCGCTCCCATGGGCAGCCATCGGCAGGACGGGGAGGGAGCCACGCCTGGCAGCGATTCTTCCCATGTAGATGAACTGAAGCACTTCACATGCCATCGAAGCGTGCGATCGACAAGTGGAGAGCATGGAGGGCCGAGTCAGGACCCTTCGGCGAGGAGGCCGTAGCGGACCAAGCTGGCGCGGAGGGCGGCCTTCCCTCGTTCATCGGGCGGGAAGAGCGGCAGGCGGAGTTCGCCGTTGCCCCGGCCGAGCAGGGCGAGCGCGAGCTTCAGGGGGATCGGGTTGCTGGCGATCCCCAGCAGGTCGCGGCAGAGCGGGAAGAGCTTCAGGTGGCGGCGGCGGGCCTCGGCGAGGTCGCCGGCCTGGAAGGCCTGGATCAGGCCGATCACGTCGCGAGGGACGAGGTTCCCGACGACCGAGACCACCCCCTCGGCCCCGACGGCCAGCATCGGCAAGGTCAGGCTGTCGTCCCCGGAGAGGATCGTCAGGTCGGTCCGGCAGATCAGGTCGCTGACCTGGTCGAGCGACCCGCTGGCCTCCTTCACCGCGACGATCGGCCCGAGCTTGGCGAGCCGCTCGATCGTCTCGGCCTCGACGTTCCGGCCGGTCCGGGAGGGGATGTTGTAGAGGACCTGCGGGAGGTCGCACGCCTCGGCGATCCTGGCGAAGTGGGCGTAGAGCCCTTCCTGCGTCGGCCGGTTGTAGTAGGGCGAGACGAGGAGGGCGGCGTCGGCCCCCGCCTTGGCCGCGAATTTGGTGAGGCGGATCGCCTCGGAGGTCGCGTTGGAGCCGGTCCCGGGCATCACCTTGGCCCGCCCGGCCGCCTGCTCGACGACCGTGGCGATCACCCGCTCGTGCTCGTCGTGCGAGAGCGTGGGGCATTCCCCGGTCGTGCCGACCGGGCTGAGCACGGGAGTCCCCTGCTCGACCTGCCAGTCCACCGAGTCGCGGAGGGCCTGATAATCGACTTCGCCGTCCCGGAACGGCGTGACCAGGGCGACGGTCACGCCCGCGAACATCCGACCCTTCGAAGCCATCCCGACCCCTCTCCCCGATCCCGGTTGCTCGGCAACGATCCTGACGGTGGACGACTATACGCCCGTCATTGGCCACTTGGAAGCCCATATTTCGGCGAATCTTACGTCACTCGATGGGTCAAGGCCTCGTGGATCGCCGCATTCATGGCCCGGACGGCCTCGCGGAGTCCGGTGAAGACGGACCGCGCGATCAAGCTGTGTCCGATATTCAACTCGGCCATCCCGGCGATCCGGGCGACGTCGGCCACGTTCCGATAATTCAGGCCGTGACCCGCGTGCAGGGCCATCCCGGCCTTGCGGACCAGGGCCCCGGCCTCGACGAGCGATTGCAGCTCGCGGGCGGACTCGGCGGGCCCGACGGCGTCGGCGTATCGGCCGGTGTGCAGCTCGACGGCGGCGACCCCGAGGGCGGCCGAGGCCTCGACCTGCCGGGGACTGGGATCGATGAACAGGCTGACCTCGATCCCGGCGTCGCGGCAGCGGGCGACGGCCTCGGCGACCCTGGCCCGCTGGCCGACGACGTCGAGGCCCCCCTCGGTCGTCAGCTCGGCCCGGCGCTCGGGGACGAAGGTGACCTGTTCGGGACGGACTTCGAGGGCGATCGCGACGATGGAAGGCTCGACGGCCAGCTCCAGATTCAGGCGGCACTGGACGGTCTGGCGGAGCAGCCGGAGGTCGCGGTCCTGGATGTGTCGACGGTCCTCCCGAAGGTGGACGGTGATGCCGTCGGCGCCGCCGAGTTCCGCCTCGCTCGCGGCCCAGACCGGGTCGGGCTCGCGGCCCCCCCTGGCCTGGCGGAGGGTGGCGACGTGGTCGATGTTCACTCCCAGGCGCGGCATCGTGGGGCCTTCCTGAATCGGCGGGGGCCGGAGTTCGGATTCGTCGTCGAGAGGATTGTGACCATTCTACGGGTGATGTCCACTCTCGGGCGTGATCGGTGTTCACGACCGAGTCGCCTCACCGCGCCTTGACCGGCTTGAGCGGCGACTTGGCGAGGACGAAGGTCCGCTCGCCCCCGAGGGTGAAGGCAACCTTGCCCTTGCGGTTCGGCCCGGCCCCGTCGACGCTCACGATCCGGCCGATGCCGTACTGAGGATGCATCACCGAGGCCCCCGGCTGGAAGGCCGTGAGGGCGTCGTCGGAGGGCAAGGCCGCCAGCTTCGGGCCGCCTCCCAGGAGGTCCGACGCCGTCATCATGCGGAACTCCGACGGCCTCGCCGAAGACTTTGGCCACTCGGACCGGGTCCGCTGGGGGGCCTGGAACGATCCCGACGACGGGCCCCCGGCGAGGTCGCGGATCGTCAGCGCGTCCTCGGGCAATTCGGCGAGGAAGCACGACGGGATCGTCGCCTGCCTCTGCCCGCGGAACTCGCGGATCCGGCAATGGCTCAGGTAAAGCTCGCGTTCGGCCCGGGTGATCCCGACGAACAGGAGCCGGCGTTCTTCCTCCAGTTCGTCGTCGCTCTCGTTGGCCCGGGAGTGCGGCAGGAGCCCCTGCTCCAGCCCGACGATGAAAGCGACGGGGAACTCCAGCCCCTTGGCCGCGTGCAGGGTCATCAGGGTCACCGACCCCCCGTCGTCCTTCCAGCGGTCGACGGCCGAGGCCAGGCTGACTTCCTCGAGGAAGTCGATGACCGTCCCCCCGGCATGCTCGCGGTCGAACTCCCGGGCGGCGGAGATCAGCTCGTCGATGTTCGCCAGCCGGTCTTCCCCGGCCGGGCCGTCGGCGGCGAGGGCCTCGCGGTAGCCGGAGAGGGTCAGGAGGCGACGGATGACCTCCTCGGCCGAGTGGTCGCGGAGGGCGACCAGCTCGTCCATCAGCATCCCGAAGTCGCGGAGCGACCGCGCGGCGCGGTCTTTCAACCCCGGCACGGCCGAGGCCTCGCGGGCCATCGCCAGCAGGGGGAGGTTCAGCGCCTCGGCCCGCTCCTTGAGCTTGTCGAGCGTCGTCTTGCCGATCCCCCGAGGGGGGACGTTGACCACCCGGCCGAAGGCGACGTCGTTCTTGGGGTTGGCCATCAGGTTGAGGTAGGAGAGGACGTCTTTGATCTCCTGCCGCTCGTAGAACGACACCCCCCCGACGATCTGGTAGGGGATCTTGGCCGAGCGGAACGCCTGCTCCAGCCCGCGAGTCAAGGCCGTGACCCGGCAGAAGACGGCCACGTCGCGATGACGGTACTCCCCGTCGCGGACCAGCCCGACGATCTTCGAGGCGACCCCGTGGGCCTCCTCCGTCTCGGTCCCGTAGATGGTCAGGGCGACGGGCGACCCCTGCGGGTTCTCGGTCGTCAAGGCCTTCGGCTTGCGCTTGAAGTTGTGCCGGATGAGGGTGTCGGCGACGAGCAGGATGTTCTTGGTGCTCCGGTAGTTCCGTTCGAGCTTGACGACCTTGCAGCCGGCGTAGTCGTGCTCGAATTCGAGGATGTTCTTGAGGTTCGCCCCACGCCAGCCGTAGATGGATTGGTCGGGGTCGCCGGTCACGCAGAGGTTGGGTCGGTCGACGCAGAGGGCCTTGATGATGGCGTACTGGGCCAGGTTGGTGTCCTGGTATTCGTCGACGAGGACGTAGCGGAACCGGGCGTCGAGGTCGCGTCGGACGTCGGGGTGCTTCTTCAGGATGGTGACGAGGTGGACGAGGAGGTCGTCGAAGTCGACCGCCGACGACGCTTTCAGCCGCTCCTGGTAGCGGGCGTAGACGCGGGCCGTCACGGCCTGGACGTGGTCTCCCGCGCGCTTCGCCATCGCCTCGGGAGTGACCAGGTCGTTCTTGGCCCGGCTGATCGCCGAGTCGATCCGCTCGGGCGTCACCGAGGCGTCTTCCAGCTCCAGCCGCTCCATCGCGTCCTTGACGGCGCGGAGGCGGTCGGACTGGTCGAAGATGGTGAAGCCGCGGTCGATCCCGACGAGCGGGGCGTAGCTCCTCAGGAGCCGGGCGCAGAGGCCGTGGAAGGTGCCGACCCAGACCCCCGAGCGGGGGGCGAGGGCCTCGATCCGCTCCTTCATCTCGCCGGCGGCCTTGTTCGTGAACGTGAGGGCCAGGATGTTCCCGCCGCCGATCCCCCGGCCGAGCATGTAAGCCACGCGGCGAGTGATGACCCGCGTCTTGCCCGACCCCGCGGCGGCGAGGACCAGGAGCGGGCCGTCGACGTGCGTGACGGCCTCGCGCTGCGCGGGGGTGAGGTCGGCGAGGAGATCCATCGGGCTGGCCATCCCTGGAGGGTCCGTGCTCGGGCGAGGGGTCGGCTCCAGTCTACCCGAGATCCCCCGACTTGCGAATCCGAACGGACGGGCGGTTGGCCGGGCGGGCCGAGGACCATTACAATCGGGCGGGGGATCGTGGCCGGGTGGGTCCGAGGGTGTTCGGCAGATGGAAATCCTGGGGATCGGCACCGACATCGTCGAGTGCCCTCGGATCGGCAAGATGGTCGAGAACCACGGCGAGCTGTTCCTCCGCCGGGTCTACACCGACCGGGAGGTCCGCTACTGCCAGTCGCGCAAGCACGCAATCGAGCATTTCGCCGGGCTCTGGGCGGCCAAGCAGTCGATCCTCCGGGCATTCGGGCCGGGCTGGAGCCGGGGGGTCTCCTGGGCCGAGATCGAGGTCCGCCTGGACCCCTCGGGGCAGCCCAGGGTCCACGTCGCGGGCGAGGCCAAGGCGCTAGCGATCCGCAAGGGGATTGGCGACGTCCTCGTCTCGATCGCCCATTGCCGGACCTACGCGACCGCCCACGCCCTGGCGATGGGGACGGCGGCGAGGCCGCCCGTCGCTTGAGCCGGGTCGCCCCGCGCGAATCAGGCCAGGAGGTCCGCCCGGAAGGTGCGGAGCCACTCCAGGAGCGGCTTGGGGGTCTGGTTCGGCCGGACCAGGCCGCCGTGCGGGTAGAGGTGCGGGCTCGAGTCGTCGAGCTGCCGCCAGGCGACCGAGCGGACGAACGGCTTGGCCACCGCCAGGGCGATCCAGCGGGCGGCGTTGCTCGCCTGCGAGGCGTCGGTCGGCGGCGAGGGCCACTGGTCGACCTCGACGTTGACGTGCGGGTCGGCTTGCGGGTCGAGGGCCGTGCCGCTCGGCATCACGATCGACAGGTAGAGCGGGTAATTCAGCATCGCGTAGAGGTCGAGCATCCGCGAGAAATCGAGGAGGTCGCGGAGGTGGCTCCCCGGCGAGGAGTACCCCGGCGCGATCTCCAGGGCGATCCCGGCCATCCCCAGCTCGGCCCTGGCCAGGTAGTCGGCCAGGTGGAGCGGGCCGAGCTGGAACGTGCTCGTCGCCATCCACTCGGCCCACGGGCGATCGAGCCCGACGAGGAACTGCGCCGAGGGGTCGGCCTGGCGAGCCACCTGGAGCAATCGGGCCGTCAGGCGGATCTGGTCCTCCTCGGACATCCCGAGGATGTCGGTCGAGCCGGGCCGGTTGATCAGGTGCCAGAGGGGAATCTTGCCCCGGTATCGGGTCACGGCCTGGCGGACGACGTCGACGGCCATGCCGACGATCGCGTCGAAGTCGCCCGACCAGAGCCAGATCCAGTCGGGGAGCGCGCCCGACCTCAGGTCAATCAAGGGGCCGGCCTGGATCGCCAGCTTCTTCCGGGTCGCCCAGGCGAGCTGCGAATCGAGCTCCTCCCAGCGGTTCTTCCCCTCGGTCGGCGAGATGGCCTTCCAGGGGCAATGGAGCTGGGCGGTGTTGAACGAGGGGACGATCTTCCCCGCCCAGGCCAGGCCCGAGAGGTCGCCGTCGAGGCCGATGGCGAGCTGGGTGGGGAGCTTCCCGGCGGCCAGGCGGTTCTGCAAGACCTGCCCGACGTAGGCCTCGACCAGCGACTGGCTCGCGTTGGAGGCCAGCGCCAGGCTCTTCTGGGCGGCGGCATGCGAAGAGGCCGGGTCGGCCCGGCCGAGGCTCGACTGGACGAACGAGCGGAGGGCGTCTCCGACGAGCTGATCCAGCTCGGCCGGGACCTTCAGGCCCATCTGCTTCCAGTCGGCGAGCTGGTTGCGGACGTCGTTGAGCTTCCCCCGGGCCAGCTCGATGGCCAGGTTGTACGGCTCGGGCCGCTCGCCCAGGGTCGCCGTGCCGATGAACTGGGCCCCGACGCCCTCGACCTGCCAGGGGGCGAAGAGTCGGCCGCTCTCGGTCGTGCTCCGCTGGCAGATCATGAGGTCCTTGCGGATCTCCACGCCGAGCCGGCTGGGGGTCCGGTCGAGCCCGGTGACGTACGACTTGCGGAGGTCGGCCAGCCTGGGCGCGGGCAGGGGCGAAGGGAACCGGAACTTGAGCTGACCCATGGGACTGCGCCCCGTGACTTCGGAGAGGATTTCGGACGGGCCCGGCGATCGGGGTGACGCGTTCAATGAGGGCCCGAAGGGCCTCGCCAGGCCTCGGGGTTGACCAGGTTGGGGGGCTTCCGCCCTTCGAGCACGGCGATGACGTTCTCGGCGGCGATCCGCGACATCCGGGCCCGGGTCTCGACCGTCGCGCTGCCGAGGTGCGGCAGGAGGACCGCGTTGTCGAGCTTGCCCAGCCCCTCGGCCATCTTCGGCTCGCGCTCGTAGACGTCCAGGCCCGCCCCGGCAATCCGGCCGGCCTTCAAGGTCTCCACCAGCGCGGCCTCGTCGACGACGGGACCCCGGCTGGTATTGATGAGATAGGCCGTCGGCTTCATCAGGGCCAGGGCCCTGGCGTCGATCAGGTGGGTCGTCTCGGCCGTCAAGGGGACGTGGAGGCTGACGAAGTCGGCCGAGCCGAGCAACTCATCCAGCTCGACCCGCCGCGCCCCGAGTGCGTCCAGGGGCGGATTCTCGCGACGGCCCGCATAGAGCAGCGGCATCCGAAACCCGACGGCCCTCTCGGCCACGGCCAGAGCGATCCGCCCGGGGCCAACCAGCCCGAGGGTCCGGCCCGTCACCTCGCCGCCGAGCAGGTAGTTCGGCCCCCAGCCGGGGAAGGCGTCGAGCCGCATCACCCGGTCGCCCTCCGCCACCCGGCGGGCGACGGCGAGGATCAGGGCCCAGGTCAGGTCGGCCGTCGCCTCGGTCAGCACGCCCGGCGTGTTGGTGACGAGGATCCCCAGCCGGGTCGCCTCGGCCACGTCGACGTTGTTGAAGCCGACCGCCATGTTGGCGAAGATTCGGCACCCCTCGGCCGCCCGGAGGACCGAGGCGTCGACCGGGTCGTGCAGCATGCTCAAGACCGCGTCGAAACCCGGGACGCGCCCGACCAATTCCTCACGCGTGAGGGGCCGATCGTCGTCGGCGACTTCCACCCGATCGGCCACCTCGGCGATCAGGGCCGGTGCCGGGTCGGGAATCGGTCGGGTGATCAGGACGCGGCCCGGCAAGATGGCGGCCCTCGAATCCATCGGTCGACGCCAAAGCGGCGTAGCCCCCGATCGAGACAGCATAGCCGCGCATCGGACCCCGTGCCAGTCACGAGCCGGGGATTGGTCGGTTGGATCGGTGCGTGCTGGCAAGGCCCGTCCTGACGATGAAATCGCCCCTTTCGACCGAAAGTGTGTTCGAACGACCCTCGCGATAGGGAATGTAACGAATAGAGGGCCGAACCTCCCTCGCGACCGCAACCCCTCCATCGACCGAAGGAAGGCCACGATGACCACCCCGTCCCCCGAACTCGTCATCCCCGAGCGTGAGGCCGCCGAGGCCGATCGCCGGTGCCGGGCCTTCGCCGTCGAGCTCGACGCCGCCAGCGAGATCGAGATGGTCTTCGTCCGCCACGCCGCCCGGATGTCCGTCCGCATGGAGCGCTGCGCCCTGCACGCCACGGCCATCGACAGCGTCCGGGTCCGCCTCGCCATCGCCGCCGTCGAGATCCCCGACGGCTGCACGACCCAGGAGGCCGAGAACCTCCGGCTCGACGCGGCGACCCTGGCCCTGTTCTGCCCCTCGGCCGAGGCGACGCTGGCGAGGAAGTACGAGCAGGCCGCCGAACGCGGCTTCTTCCGGGCCGTCAAGGAGTTGCGCATCGTCCAGCGCGACGAGCGGGCCCGCGAGCGTCGCGAGGAGGAGGGCCACTCGGCCGAGCCGTTGGGTTCGTCTTTGCCCGGCGAGTTGAGCGACGAGGAGTTCGACCGGATCTACGCCCGGGCGGTGTCCGAGGGGCCCCCAAGGTCGGTTGTCGGCCGGGTCAAGGTCCCGAAGGTCGGCCCGGAGGTGCCGATCGCGACCTTCGAGCGGCGCTGAGGCCGGGTCGGGATGCTCCGAGAGCGGCGAAGGCGATCGTCCCGGGTTCGCGGTGCGCGCCGACGGAAGTCCCGTACGGTGGGCCTCGTGGCACTCGACCCACCCTACCGAAGCTAATCGCGACCGCCTGTTTCGTCTCCATGACGGCGACGCCGAAGGACCGCTGGCCGACCAAGCCCCGCTCAGATCGGCATGGCGAATGCTGTACCAGGTTATCAAAAGGCATTGAGGGCCTGGCCCACCGGCCGGAAGTAGGATCACCTCTTGAGGGCGTTTCGATGAAGCTGAGGCATCAGGTGTTGCTCGGCCTGGCAGGCGGCGCGGCGGTCTCGTTCGGGGCGCGGGCCTGGCTGCGGTCGAGGCGGCGGATCGAGCTGGCGGGGCGGGTCGTGATCGTCACCGGCGGGAGCACCGGGCTCGGCCTGATGATCGCGAGGCAGGCGGCCGGTCGGGGGGCGAAGGTCGTCATTGCCGCCCGGGGCGAGGAGGACCTGAAGGCCGCCGAGGCCGAGATCCGCGACCTCGGCGCCGAGGTCCTCGCCGTGCCGACCGACGTCTCCGACGAGGGACAGGTCCGCAACCTGGTCGCCCGGACGATCGAGCGGTTCGGCAAGGTCGACGTCCTGGTCAACAACGCTGGGACGATCCAGGTCGGCCCCGCGCAGTCGATGACGGTTGACGACTTCAAGCTGGCAATGGCCACCAACTTCTGGGGCGAGTTGTTTCCGATCCTCGCCGTCCTCCCCCACATGCGGGCCCAGGGCGGCGGCCGGATCGCCAACGTGGTCTCCGTCGGCGGCAAGGTCTCGGTCCCGCACCTCCTTCCTTATAGTGCGAGCAAGTTCGCGCTGACGGGCCTGACCGAGGGGTTGCGCTCGGAGCTGGCCCAGGACAACATCCTCGTCACCGGCATCTATCCCGGGACGATCCGCACCGGCGGCCACACCCACGCCCACTTCAAGGGCGACAAGAACGCCGAATACACCTGGTTCGCCCTCTCCGACACCATCCCCGGCATCTCGGCCTCGGCCGAGTCGGCCGCCCGGTCGCTCTGGGAGGCCGTGCTCGTCGGCGACCCCGAGGTCATCGTCGGCTGGAACGCCAGGCTGGCCATCCTCGCCCACAACCTGTTCCCTGAATGGACGGTCGAGGCCCTCGGGCTGGTCAACCGCGCCCTCCCCTCGGGCGAGGGGACGCACGGGCCGTCGTCGAGGGGCGAGGAGCTTTCGGGCAAGATCCCCGACGCCCTGAACCGGATGATCCCGCCGGGGACCCGCCCGAGGGTCGGTTGACCGGTTGACCTCCGGGCGGGGCCGACCGGGGCGAAAGGTCGACCGACCTGC
>JAABUK010011688.1_pt1 | contig 11355 bp, 9 predicted proteins | sample 5559141 | NCBI WGS metagenome assembly JAABUK01 (sample SAMN10711869, study PRJNA513367) | rock metagenome | isolation source: Antarctica rocks | place: Antarctica: Victoria Land, Pudding Butte nord | collected 2016-01-03 | reverse complement strand
TAAATCGCTTCATAATAGTGTAATATACTAAAGATCAATTAATTACAAATAATTACAAAATAAATTTATTGTTAAATCGGTTTTTAGAGGTGCCCTAAATTATATCTCTTGATTAACTTTTTAAAAAAAAGCATTTATTTATTCAACTACAAAAGCAGTTTGATAAAAATTATTTTGAGCAGCAACAGGACGAAGCTTGACATAAAAGGCCTCAGTAAAAATTTTAAATGCAAAGAATTCGTGGTTTGCCACATTAAATTCATCAAATAAGATAATATCACCTTTATTTAAATACCTGTAAAGCTGCGACAAAACAAAAATAGTTGAAGAAAATAAATCTGCATCCATGTGTATAATCTTCTGTTTTATTTTCAGGCTATCCCCTGTCTCATCAAGAAACACAGGTAATGTATCCTGAAAAATTCCTTTGATAAACTTTGCTCTGCTGTCGCTTAGGTCAGGTATGCCGGAAGACATGTCTCCCTTTTTATAAAAAGCGCCCCAGTTTTCAGGAAGTCCTTCAAAAGTGTCAAATCCGAAAAATTGAGAATCAGGGTTTGTATTGTGCGTTGCCCACCATCTAAAAGAATGTGCCTCTGCAACTCCGAACTCTAAGTATATTATCTCTTTCTGAATATAATTATAGTGAGAAATAACACTTTGATAGAGTTTATATCTTTTATCGTAATTTCTTTTTAATGAATAAAAATCATTAATAATTAAACCTTTTCTGTTTGATTTTATCCAGTTTTCTAAGTTGTTGAAGTTGGAGATAAATAAAAATAATTTGTTGAAAGAAGAAAAAATTTGTAAAATTCCTGTATAAAGAAAAAAATCTTTCAGAAACTTTATAAGTCTGAATTTCATAATTAAAAAGGAAAATTTAGTGTAAAGTAAGCAAACATACAGTATAAAAGATCAGGACTTGAAAGCAGAAATAGTTTTTGAAACTATGTCAAATAAAATAATAATCGCTGGAAGCCTGATTATTCTTAATCCTATTTTTGCTGATAAAACTTTTGAGCTTGAATACAGAACTATTATATGAACTTTACCAGCAATACCCTTCTGTACAGACCGATACACGCAAGCTAAAGCAGGGAGACATTTTCTTTGCACTTTCAGGGCCTAATTTTAACGGAAATGATTTTGCCCTCAAAGCTATCGAATCAGGAGCAGCTTACGCTATTGTTGACACTGAAATTGCTAATGAAGACGGCAGCATTATTAAAGTAGATAGTGTTCTCGACAGTCTTCAGATGCTGGCAAAGTATCATCGTGAGCGGTTTAATATTCCGTTTATAGCTATCACCGGCAGCAATGGAAAAACAACGACGAAAGAATTGGTAAGCGCAGTTTTGGCTTCTCATTTTAAAACTTATACTACCCAAGGCAACCTTAATAATCATATCGGTATTCCGCTTACATTGCTGCAGGTGAGGGAAAATGCAGAAATGGCTGTGATAGAAATGGGAGCGAATCATTTAAAAGAAATTGAAAGTTATTGTGATTATGTTGAACCTACGCATGGCATTATCACAAATTGCGGCAAAGCGCACCTTGAAGGATTTGGCGGCATAGAAGGCGTGCGAAAAGGCAAAGGAGAATTGTTTGATTTTTTGAGAACAAATCATGGAACTGCCTTTATTTTTAATGATTATACGTATTTGCAGGAAATGAGTAAAAGCATTGAGAATATTGTTACTTATGGAACTTTTGATGCATATCTCACAGGTAAAGCTTTGGCTTCAGAAACTTATTTACGTGTGCAGATAAATAACGAAGGTTTCCCCGTAACTATTCAAACACAATTAGCCGGAGATTATAATTTACCCAATGTTTTATGTGCCGCAGCAGTAGGAAAATATTTTGATGTTCCTCTTAAGAAAATTGTTCAGGCAATTGAAAATTATACGCCTGGAAACAGCAGAAGTCAGGTTTTAGTGAAAGGTTCAAATCATATCATTTTGGATGCGTACAATGCTAATCCGTCAAGCATGAAAGCGGCAATTGAAAATATAGCAAAAATTCAATCTGCACCAAAAATTTTAATGCTGGGAGGAATGATGGAATTAGGTAAAGAAAGCCTGCACGAACACCAAAATATAGTTGACCTGATAAAAAAATATACCTGGGAAAAAGTGGTGCTTGTCGGTGGCGACTTTGAAAAAACCAAACATTCATTCCTTTACTTCAGTAACTCTGCGGAAGCATCAGACTGGAGCAGCCGGCAGAATATTGAGAATGCATATATTTTAATTAAAGGCAGCAGAAGCATTAAAATGGAAAAAATTACAGAAGTTTTGTAAGCAGATGCAGGTATAGCTCATTTTTGAATAAGTAAATATCGTGGGTACGAAAATTGTGGCAATACCAGTGAACCTTTCTTTAATCCTATAGTTTAATATAAATACTTTTTATGAATACAGAAGTAAAAGAAACATTCACCGATATTATAAAAGGAGACAAACCGGTATTGGTAGATTTTCATGCAGAATGGTGCGGCCCCTGCAAACTGATGAAGCCTGTACTGGAACAACTGAGACAAATGATGGGCGATAAAATAAGAATCTTAAAAATAGATATTGATAAGAATAATGCAATTGCGAATTCTTTAAACATATCAGGCGTTCCAACGCTCATTTTATTTAAAAACGGACAAACGCTTTGGAGGCAGTCGGGCGTTCATTCAGCTAAACAGTTGCAGTCTATTATTGATCAAAAAGCGTTAACGTAAGTATTTGTCTTTCCTTATTATTTGTTCTGTTTCTTCTTTCAGTGGCAACAATTGTTTTAAAGGAATTTTTTTACAATCGTAACAAGTTACTGAATTAAGGGGTGAATGTATTAAATAGAGTCAGAGATAGAAACTTTCGTCAGGTCGTTTAGTATTTCCATCTTACAAATGCTTCCATAGCTGCATATTCTGCCAGTCCAAGGCTGTTATATAGTTCTGCAGTTGCCCTGTTTCTGTCTTCTGACCGTTTCCAGAATTCTCTTGAATCACTCCCTTGAAAGACTACGCCGTCTTTTTGAGACTGGTGTTTAAAAATCCCGAATTTCTTTTTTTGTACTTCATCCGGGCTCATTGGCACAGCCATTTCTATCGAATCAATATCCCATTCTGCCCAGGCGCCTTTATATAACCACACCCAGCATTCATTCATAAATTCTTCATTCTTTAGCCTTCTTACGGCTTCAAATACCGCATCAAGGCAAACTCTGTGGGTTCCGTGCGGGTCTGCCAGATCTCCGGCAGCATATATCTGGTGCGGTTTTACTCTTTCAATAATATCCATTACAATCTGGTAATCCTGCTCCGCCAAAGGTTTTTTTTCCACTACGCCGGTTTCATAAAAAGGAAGATTTAAAAAATGAATATTTTCCGGTCGGACACCTACAAAACGACATGTATTTTTCGCTTCGCCTCTTCTTATAATTCCTTTTATATAACGCAGTTCTTTTGAGTCGGGCTCCCCGCTTTGCTTCTTCTTTAAAAAAACAGCCGCTTTTTTATAAATGGTAATTACCTCTTCATTTTCAATATTAAATTCATCATTAAAGTCCACAACAAACTCAATAAACCGCAAGGCTTCGTCATCTGCAACTGCTATATTTCCAGAAACCTGGTAGGCTACATGCACCTCGTGGCCCTGATCTACCAAACGCTGAAATGTTCCTCCCATAGAAATAATATCATCGTCAGGATGCGGGCTGAAGATTAAAACTCTCTTGTATGGAGGGTTAGCACGTTCAGGCCGGTTTTTATCGTCTGCATTCGGCTTGCCGCCGGGCCAGCCGGTTATAGTATGCTGCAGCCAGTTAAAAACTTTTATATTAATATCGTACGCCTGGCCATATAAAGCAAGCAATTCACTTAAACCATTTTCATTATAATCGTTATTGGTTAGCTTCAATATTGGCTTATCAATAGCAAGCGCCAGGTAAATAACAGCTTTTTTAATCATGGCCACATCCCACACTACATTTTCTATCAGCCACGGGGCTTTTCGGCGGGTTAATTCGGCAGAGGCTGCATCATCAATTACTGCCAACGTATTACTGTGACCTTGTAAGTAAGAGGCTGGAATAAATTCGGTTACCGGACCTTCGACAGCTTTTTTAATGATCTGTGCTTTTCGTTCTCCTAAAGCAAGTAAAACAATTCGTTTAGCTTTTAAAATAGTGCTCACACCCATTGTAATTGCTTTTTTAGGAACATTGGCAAGCGCTCCGAATTCAGAAGTCGCATCTGCACGTGTTACCAGGTCAAGCGTAATAAGCCGGGTGACAGAATTGATGTGTGAGCCAGGCTCATTAAACCCGATGTGGCCATTGCTTCCAATCCCTAACAACTGGAAATCAAGACCGCCTGCTTCGTTTATTTTTTTTTCGTAATTATCACAGTATGCTTTTACCAATTCCTGTGGCACAGTTCCATCGGGTACGTTACAATTTTCAGGATTAATATCAATATAATCAAAGAGGTTTTCCTTCATATAGCGGCGGTAGCTTTGCATCGCTTCCTGCTCTAAAGGATAATATTCATCTAAATTAAAAGTAGTTACATTTTTAAAACTCAGCCCTTCCTCCCTGTGCAGACGTATCAATTCCTTATAAACTTTTTTTGGAGTTGATCCTGTCGCTAATCCCAATACTGCATTTCTTCCCTGTGAATTTGCCTGGGTTATAATGCTTGCTATCTCGGCTGCGACAACTATAGAGGGTTCTTGTGCATTATTATAAATAGCGGTAGGGACTTTTTCGAATGAGATGTGCTTATTTGGAAGCAAACTTTCTGCTGTCATCTTAGTTGCAATTATTTTTAAAAAGGTATAAACGAATTAATAACAAAGAATATTAATGAATAAACGGAATTTGTTATAAAATGCAATATAATATATACCTGCAGTACAGGATCAAAATGAGTGATTATTTACAGAAAAAAAAGATACTCACCATTTAAGTTACCCTGGCTTCTGTAAAGAGTTCTGCCCGGGTCAAAAGAATTAAATAGTTACCTTTCTTTATTTTTAGTTCTATGCCAAATGTTCAACTTTCGTTAAAGAGTTTAATTCACCTCTTTTTTCCGCATGTTTGTACGGGATGCGGTTCTGACATTGTCAACAGTAAACACCAGTTGTGCCTGAAATGTTTATCTGAGCTTCCGGTCACCAACTTTTTCTCCCAGATGGCAAATCCTGTTGAAAAAAAATTTTACGGAAGGCTGGGGGTAAAAAATGGCGGCGCAGGCTACTTTTTTACAAAAGATTCTTTACTCGAAACTTTAATTTATGAGCTGAAATATAAAGGCAATAAAGATATAGGATTTTACCTCGGGCAACTGCTTGCAAAGTTTTTGACAAATAATAATGCTTTTGATGATATAGATATGCTTGTGCCGCTGCCTTTAAACCCAAGACGCCAGAAGAAAAGAGGCTATAACCAGGCAACTGCTTTATGCAACGGAATTGCTTCAGTGTGGAAACGGCCTGTAGTAGAAAAGGCTGTAATAAGAAAGGTAAATACCGAAACACAAACGCACAGGGGCAGAATTACAAGATGGGAAAATATGGATGGCGTGTTTGCAATTGCCGAACCGTCTCTGATCCGGGGTAAACACATTTTATTGGTAGACGATGTAATCACAACAGGAGCTTCACTTGAAGCATGCGGCTCAGAAATATTGAAAGTTCCCGGTGCTTCTCTTAGTATCGCTACTCTGGCTTACACGGTATAAACCTTTTTGATATACTTTTGACACAATGAAATACTGGTCAAATTACTTTGCATTTTTTTTTCTTATCACTATTGCTTTTTCGTGCAAAAAAACTTCTTTTATTGACAGTCCGAATGCTTCGACCAGCTTTTCAGCAGATACTTTGCATTTCGATACCGTTTTCACCACTGCCGGTTCTGTCACACAATCTTTTAAGATTTTCAATCAAAATGACCAGAAATTACGCTTATCTCAAATAAAATTAATGGGCGGAGCTTTATCAGCTTACAAAATAAATGTAGACGGCACGGCCGGTGAAAGCTTTTCAGATATTGAGCTTGAACCAAATGATAGTGTGTATGTTTTTGTTTCAGTAACAATTAATCCGAATACGGCTAATTTGCCTTTTATTGTTCAAGATAGTATTTTGGTTAATTATAACGGGAATAACAAATATGTGCAATTGCAGGCTTTCGGCCAAAATGCTCACTTTTTTCGGAATCAAAAAATAACAAAAGACAGTGTTTGGGATAATAATCTTCCTTTTGTAATTCTTGGAAATTTATCTGTAGACAGCAATGTTACCTTAACCATTAACAAAGGCTGTAAAATTTACTCCCATGCAAATGCTCCTTTTATCGTAAATGGTACTTTGCATGTGAACGGCGAAAAATATGACAGCACAAGAGTAATGTTTAGCGGAGATCGTCTTGATCCCGGTTATAATGACCTTCCTGCGTCGTGGCCGGGTATTTATTTTACAGAATCAAGTATAAACAATGTGCTTACTTATGCAGTTATTAAAAACGCCTACCAGGGAATAATTTCCGGACCGGCAACTAATTTCAATTTAAAAATCACACTAAATGAATGCATTATTGATAACATTTATGATGCAGGAATAATAAGCGTGGCAAGCAGTATAAAGGCTGTTAATTGTTTAATAAGCAATTGCGGCAGCAATATTTCTATTTCCGCCGGTGGCAATTATTCTTTTGACCATTGCACTGTAGCCAGTTATGCCAATGCTTATGTTGACCATAAAAATCCCGTACTTTTTGTAACCAATGCTTACGATCAAAATCAAACATTTGCGTTAACTGCACATTTTCGCAACTGTATTTTCTATGGCGAAGGAGGCATTGTAGAAAATGAAGTTGCAGTTGACAAAAAAACATCCGCTAATTTGTTTGATGTAACCTTTCAGAACGTACTGTATAAAAATAAAGACGATACAACAGATCCTCTTTTTACAAACAGTATAAAAAACCAGTTACCGCAATTTGACAGTATTGATGCAGGGAGAAGAATTTTTAACTTTCATCTTAAACCCGGCTCTCCTGCCGTTGATTCAGGCATCGCGGCCGGTGTCTCAATTGACCTTGATGGAAAAACGCGGGGAACGTTAAACTTGCCTGATTTGGGTTGTTATGAACAATAAATAGTAGTTTTGATTAAACTTTAATAATTGATTTTTGTTAAATCAATAAAATTTTACTCCGCATGAACAAATTATTTTTAATAGCCACTTTATTTATTACCTGCACCGCAGCAATACCAAAAGACAGACTGATGGAAACAAAAGCGTATCCCAAAACGATTTATGCATTTAAAGTTCCTTCAATTGAAGGAGGCACGATAGATTTTTCAAAATATAAAGGCAAAAAGATTCTTGTAGTGAATACTGCAAGTAAATGCGGGTTTACTCCGCAGTACGAAGGACTTGAAAAATTGTATAAAGAAAATAAAGATAAACTGGTAATTGTTGGTTTTCCTGCAAACAATTTCGGGCAGCAGGAACCAGGATCAAACGAAGAAATCCAGCAATTTTGTAAAGTAAGATATGGAGTTACTTTTCCATTGGCAAGCAAAGTAGATGTAGTTGGAGAAAACGTACATCCATTATTTAAGTGGCTGACAACCAAAGAAGAAAACGGTGTTTTGGATGCAACGGTCGCTTGGAATTTTACAAAATTTCTTTTAGATGAAAATGGCAAACTGATCGCTTCGTTTCCCAGTAAAGTAACACCTGACTCTGAAGAAATTGCAAAATATTTAAAATAAAATATCTGAACCGGGATAGTGGAATTTTTGGGATGATCGGGAAATGGAATTCGGTTTAATTTTCGCGTTTAGTGACGGTTTAAATTCCTCTGTGTTACTCTCTGTCGCTGTGTCTTTGTGGTTCAAAATATAGTAAAGGTCTCTTAGGAGGCCTTTTTTATTTGTATAGCTACGTTACGTTTTATCCCGCTCTTAAATATCCGGCAATTACAACATTTTTTTAATTCGCACTGTTTCAATCTTTAACTTCGTTTGATGCTTTTTAAAGACGTTATCGGACAAAATGAGGTTAAGCAACACCTTGCTGAAATGTTACTGCTAAACCGTCTTAGCCACGCCTTACTATTTTTAGGCAGGCAGGGAAGCGGCGCTTTGCCATTAGCGATTGCTTTTGCACAATTTCTTGTTTGTGAAAAGGTAAACGGTAAATCAGCATCAAATCAGCAAGGCACTTCATTGTTTGCAATCGAAGAAGCAAGCGATACAGTTTCTAAAAAACTTTGGCAAGATGCCTGCGGAGAATGTGCGGCCTGTAATAAAGCCGGGCAAATGGTGCATCCTGATATACATTTTTCTTACCCTGTAATCCCAAAAAAAAGCGGCGACAAGCCTAAGTCAACAGATTATGCAGGTGAATGGAGAGAATTTATACTGCAAAGTCCTTATGGAAACGTATATGACTGGCTGCAGTTTATAGGTGCAGAAAACAAACAAGGAAATATAACTGCAGAAGAATGTAATGATATAATAAGGCAGCTAAGCTTAAAAAGCTTTGAAAGTGAATACAAAATTCTCATTCTGTGGATGCCCGAATACCTTGGCAAAGAAGGAAATAAACTTTTAAAGCTGATAGAAGAACCGCCTGCAAATACTTTATTTATCCTGGCAGCAGAAAGTGAAGAACAAATTCTTCCGACTATATTATCAAGAACGCAGTTGGTAAAAGTTCCGTTGCTTGAAAATGCTGACGTTGAAAAGGCTTTGATTGAAAGAAACCAAACTCCGCCGGAGCAGGCACGGCAGGCGGCAGGGATAGCGCAGGGAGATTACCATGAAGCATTGCAGCTATTGCAGCACTCCGAAGAAGACTGGCTGAGCCTGCTGCGCGAATGGATGAATGTCACCCTTAAAGACAATCAGCCGGGCCAGGTGAAGTGGGTGGAGGAAGTATCTAAATTGGGCCGCGAAAAACAAAAACAGTTTTTAAGGTATTACAATCATCTGCTTGAACAATGCGTACGTTTAAGAATTTTAGGTTCCGGAAACCTCAGCCTTTCATTAAACGAAACAGACTTTGCGAAGCGATTGAATAAAATTGCAAGCGTAACACAGCAACAGGCTATTCTTACCGAACTTGATAAAGCTTCTTACTATATTGAAAGAAATGCCAATAGTAAAATGCTTTTTCATGCGCTTACTATAAAAATACTGCATATTATCAGGGATAAGGTTGTGGTGAATGCGGTGTAAATATTTATATCTCTATCAATATTTCTTTACTTCAAACCCTATTCTTCGTTGTTTTCAATTCATCCTTAGTATCAAACTTGTCTTTTGGTTTTCTAAAAAACAACTCCTGTTCCCACCTTTATGATTTTTTATTCTTCATAAATCATTATTTTTGAAGTTAGGGATTGCCGGAGAAAGAATTTTTCAGGCAAAATTGGTGAGAGAATAAGTGATGAAAGCAGGCAGTGAAAGAGAATTTAGTTTAGGTTAACAGACTTTTGTGCAGATTCGTAATAAAGATTTTAGAATACATTTTCCCTTTGATCTTTTACGGTTAACAGGAAAAATAAACGAAATTGTTTATAACATAAGGTGATGAAGCCATATGAAGTCATATTATAGCTTAGCAAATAAGTGCAAATAAATTAAATTACACTATTGCCGTTTTTCTTAATCTTTCTCTTCTCCCTGTATTTTTTTTAATCTTTTTATGTTTTAAAATATGGGATGTGGAAGTTGTGGAACCGCCACAGGCGGTAAACCGGGTGGTTGTAAAAGTAACGGTGGTTGCAGCACAGGTGGTTGCAACCGTATGAATGTGCACGATTGGCTGATGAACCTTCCATTCAGTGATCCTGAAAGTAATTGTAAAGTTATTGAGGTCAGTTTTAATAATGGCAGTCGTAAAGATTTTTACAGAAATGCAACTTTGCAGTACTTCGAGAAGGGTGAATATGTAACAGTAGAAGGTGTCAGTGGTTTTGATGTAGGTGAAGTTAGCCTCAGCGGAGAGCTTGTCCGTATGCAGATGAAGAAAAAAGGTGTAGAAGAATTTAGCCCTGAAATAAAAAAAATACTGCGGCGCAGCACAGAAAGCGATATAGCAAAATGGGAAGAAAACAAGGCACGTGAAAAAGAAGCCCTTGTGAGAAGCCGTGCAATGGCGCGTAACATGAAACTTGAAATGAAGCTTGCAGAAGTAGAGATACAGGCTGACGGTAAAAAAGCTACGTTTTACTACACAGCAGATGACAGGGTAGATTTTAGAGAATTGATAAGAATGTATGCAGGCGAATTTAAAGTCAAGGTGGAAATGCGACAGATCGGTGCCCGCCAGGAAGCAGGTAAAGTCGGCGGAATTGGAAGTTGCGGCCGCGAACTATGCTGCTCTACCTGGCTTACTGATTTCAAAAGCGTAAATACCACTGCAGCTCGTTACCAGAATTTATCAATCAACCAGACAAAGCTGAGCGGCCAGTGCGGCCGTCTTAAGTGCTGCCTTAATTATGAGTTGGATACTTACCTCGATGCATTACAGCAATTTCCTGACAATGCAGATATAATTCATATTACCCGCAGTCCTGCTTATTTAGTCAAAAAAGATATTTTTAAAAACCTGATGTGGTACAGTTTACCCGACAGCACCAGGCATTATCCGCTTACCATTGTACGGGTAAAGGAAATTCAGAAAATGAATGCACAGGGACTAAAACCGGATGAGTTGGAGCCGGTTGAAATTGTAAGTTCCAGGCCTAAAGAAGTTGAGCCTGAGTTTGTAGATGTAGTTGGACAGATAAGTCTTCGCAGTCTTGATAAAAATAGCCGTAACCGCAGAGACAAAGAACAAAGCAGGGATCATAAGAATACAGAAAGACAGACGGTATTGAAAGCAAACCAAAATGAGCAACCAGCAAATGGTCAGCAAGGCCGTCAGTCGCAGCAGAACCAGCAAAGAAATGGTCCGAATCAAAGAAGCGGGCAACAAAGGCCGGTGAGTAACCAGTCGGCACAAAAAAACTCAGTCCGTCCTTCTGCCGGCACTTCAAACGGAAAACAACAGAACCAGAAGGTTCCACAGAAACCAAACCAACAAGCCGGAGGACAACAAAACCCTTTGCCGAAACAGCAGCAGAGAACTTCTCAGCACAATCCTGATAATCAGCAACAAAGACCATTACAGCAAAGGCCGCCACAAGAAGGGCCCATTTTGCCAACTGATGAAAATGCATAATTAGGGTCTGCTGAAAAACTATAAAGTTCAATAGAGTTAATAGTTTTTCATAACTTTTGCCTTATAAAGTGCAAATATAAATGGCAAGAGCCCTCAAAACCCGTGCATCAAA
>JAABUK010011686.1_pt1 | contig 11356 bp, 6 predicted proteins | sample 5559141 | NCBI WGS metagenome assembly JAABUK01 (sample SAMN10711869, study PRJNA513367) | rock metagenome | isolation source: Antarctica rocks | place: Antarctica: Victoria Land, Pudding Butte nord | collected 2016-01-03 | reverse complement strand
GCGATGATTGTAGAACTCGACCGACCAGCGCCACTCGCTGCCGTCGTCGGCGTTCCACCAGGCGGTCAGCATCCCGACCTCGCCGCCGGGCAGGATCACCAAACTGCCGAGATCGTCGGCGGTCGGCCAGCGGTCCTCGCGCCGGACCGCGTTCCCCTCGCGCCACAGGCGGGTCATCGGCAGCTGCGGCCCCTCGCGGGCCAGACCTTCGCCTTGCGCGACGGGCCGGTCATTCGCGTCTCGCACCGTCACCGACAGCGTCGCCGGGGCGGCATGGAGCCAGAGCGTGTCCGTCGGATCGAGGCGACCGCGCGCGATCAGCAATCCGGTCGCCGCCGCTTCCGGGTACCATAGCTCCCAGGTCTGCATCTCGGCCATAGCGCTCTCCTTCACACCAGGAATCGTTCAAGTCGCCCCCTGCTCCCCATGTCCAGCCGCGCGCAGGGCGGCGCGGATCGCCTCCGCCGCGCGGTCGAGCGCCGCCGGGTCGGGCGCACCCTCCGCCGCCGCGAAGTCGAAATCGGCCATCGAGTCGACCGGCAAGACGTGGAGGTGCGTGTGCGGCACCTCGAAACCGGCGATCACCAGGCCGATCCGCGCCGGGCTGAACGCGACCTGCACCGCCGCGCCGACCGCCTGCGCCACCGTCATCAGGTGCGCCGCGAGCGCCGGGTCGAGTTCGGTCCAGCGGTCGATCTCCGCGCGCGGCACGACCAGCGTATGCCCCGGCTTGATCGGGTTGATCGTCAGGAAGGCGACAGCGTGCTCGTCGCGCCAGACGAAGCGGCCCGGCAATTCGCCGCTGATGATCCGCGAGAAGATCGTTGGCATCCCCACCCCCCTGCCCTATCACGCACTGCGCGCCGCTCACTCGCCCGAATCCGGGTACAGCACCCCCCACACGCTCGGCACCTCGCCGAGCGGCACCTCGATCAGGCTCGGCTCGTTCGTCGCCAGCGCCTCGCGCAGTGCCCCTGCGATCGCGTCCGGCCCGCTCGCGCGGACACCATTGACGCCGAACGCGCGGGCGAGCGCCACGAAGTCGGGGTTCTGCAACTCCGAGCCGTAGGTGTGGCCGCCGAGTCGCGCCTTCTGGATCCGCTTGACGTTGCCGAACGCGCCGTCGTTGAAGACGATCCCGACGAGCGGGATGTTGTGCTGCTTCGCGGTCGCCAGCTCTTGCACGTTGTACATGAAGCCGCCATCGCCGCAAAGGGCGACCACCCGCTTGTCCGGGTTGCCGACCTGCGCGCCGAGCGCGGTCGCGTAGCCATAGCCGAGCGTCCCCTGATAGCCGGGGGTGAGGTAGGTGCGCGGGTTGTAGATCGGCATCCCGACGCCGGAGTAGTAGCCGAGCTGCGTCATCTCGGAGACGATGATCCCGTCGTCCGGCACCGCCGCGCGGATCGCCGCCGCGATCGCGTGCTGCGGCTGCAATTCGAAGAGGCGGTCGGCGGCGCGCTCCTTGATCGCCGCCAGCTCCGCCACGCGCGCCGTGCGTGGCGTGTCGGTCGCCACCAGCTCGCTCAGACTCGCCAGCGCCAGCTTCGCGTCGCCCACGACGCCGACGGTCGGCGTCACGTTGCGCCCGACCTCCGCCTCATCGATGTCGATCTGGATCGTCGGCACACCCGCCGGGAGGCCGATATAGGTCGCGGCTTCGAGGAGGCGCGTCCCGACGGCCAGGATCGCGTCGGCGGTCTTGAGAAGGTCGCGCGCGGCGATCATCGTGAAGGCGAGCGGGTGGCGATCCGAGAGCGCACCGCGCCCGTTCTCGGTCATCAGCACCGGCGCTGCCAACGCCTCCGCCAACGTCTGCAACTCCGCCCAGGCCCCCGCGCCGAGGACACCGCCCCCGGCGAGGATCAGCGGACGACGCGCGACGCGCAATGTCTCCGCCGCCCGCAGCAGCAGATCGGGGTCGCCCGCGCTCCGCGTCGCGACTGCGGGCGGTGCGAAGGTCATGTCGGCCTGCGCGCCGAGCACGTCGGGCGGCACCTCGAGCGCGACCGGGCGCGGGCGACCGGTCCACAATTCCTGAAACGCGCGCGCGACCAGGCCGGGGATCGCCTCGGGACTCATCGCGCGCGCGGCCCACTTCGTGGCCGAGGCGAAGAGTTCCAGCTGTTGCGGCACCTCGTGTAGCTCGCCACGCCCCCCGCCGATCAACTCCGACTCGATCTGCCCGGTCAGGCAGAGGACGCGCGACGAGCAGGCGTAGGCGGTGGCGAGCCCGGCCAGCGCGTTCATCACCCCCGGCCCCGGCACGACGAGACAGGTGCCGACCCGCCCGGTCGTGCGCGCGTAGCCATCGGCCATGTAGGAGGTCGCCTGCTCGTGGCGCGTGTGGATCACGCGCACCCGGTCGCGCGCCGCGAAGAGCGCGTCGAAGAGATTGTCGAGCTGAATCCCCGGCAGGCCGAAGATCGTGTCGATCCCCTCCCGTTCGATCGCCTCCACCAGCGCCTGCCCGCCCGTCAGCCGCGTCATCCCGCCACCTCGCCCCTGCGCCGCACGCCCGGCCCGCTCATCATCCTACCCACTAGCGGGACCATACCATACCGCCTGTCGCCACGCCGTACACACGCCGACGAAGCACCAATCCAGGCTATTGCGCCGCGCACGACGCTGCGACGATGAAGGCGCGCGATAGGGCGCAACTTACGCGGGTTATTAGACAGATCGGGAACGATGGGGGAGAATGCGAGCGGTGAGCAACGGGATTTCGCCCACAGGAAAGGATCGACGATGTCCGAGAACCCTTTCGCTTCATTGCGCTGGCGCAATATCGGCCCGCACCGTGGCGGGCGCGTGGTGGCCGTGGCCGGTCACCCATACGAGCGTGGCACCTTCTACTTCGGCGGCTGCGCCGGCGGGGTCTGGAAGACCACCAACTCCGGCTCGCACTGGGAGAACATCACCGACGGTTTCTTCAAGACCGCCGCGGTCGGCGCGCTCGCCGTCTCCGATAGCGACCCCAACGTGATCTACGCCGGGACCGGCGAGAGCTCGATCCGCTCGAACGTCTCGCACGGCGACGGGGTCTACAAGTCGACCGATAGCGGGCACACCTGGCGCAACATCGGCCTCGCGGACACCCGGCACATCGGCGACATCATCGTCCACCCGCGCAACCCCGATGTCGTCTACGTGGCGGCGCTCGGGCACGCCTGGGGGCGCAACGAGGAGCGCGGCGTCTTCCGCTCGCGCGATGGCGGCAAGCATTGGGAGAAGATCCTCTACCACGACGACCACACCGGGGCGATCGACATCACCCTCGACCCGAGCAACCCGGACACCCTCTACGCCGCCCTCTGGGACACCCAGCGTTATCCCTGGGCGCTCGTCAGCGGCGGCCCCGGCTCCGGGCTCTGGCGCTCGAACGATGGCGGCGACACCTGGACCGACATCAGCTGCAAGAAGGGCCTGCCGACCGGACTGCTGGGCAAGATGGGGATCAGCGCCTCGCCGGTGCAGTCCGGTCGCGTCTGGGCGACGATCGAGGCGCTGGGCGAGGGCGATGCGGACGGCGGCGGCGTCTTCCGCTCGGACGATTTCGGCGAGACCTGGGCGCTATTGAACGCCGACGCCAGCCTGCGCGGGCGCCCCTGGTACTACCAGCACATCTTCGCCGACGCCCACCACGCCGACACCGTCTGGATCAACAACCTCTCCTTCTGGAAGTCGACCGATGCTGGCAAGACCTATACCGAAGTCCCGACGCCGCACGGCGACTGCCACGGCCTCTGGCTCGATCCGCGCGATCCGCAGCGGCTGATTCAGAGCAACGATGGCGGGGCGAACGTCTCGCTCGATGGCGGGCGCTCGTGGTCGTCGATCCTCAATCAGCCGACCGCGCAGTTCTACCATGTGATCGCCGACGAGAAGCAGCCGTACAACGTCTACGGCCCGCAGCAGGACAACTGGGCGATGCGCCTCCCGAGCATCGGCTTCCAGGGGGCGATCAGCTGGAAGGATTACGTCGAGCCGGGCGGCGGCGAGTCGGGCTACATCGCCATCAGCAAGGAGCCGCCCTACAAGGTCTACGGCGGCGGCATCGGCACCGGCACGGGCCACGGACGCCTGCTCGCCTGGAACCCGGAGACGGGCCAGACGCGCAACGTCACCGTCTGGCCGGAGGTCCACGGCTTCGGCGCGGGCGCGGAGGCGCTGAAGTACCGTTTCCAGTGGACCTTCCCGCTCGAATTCTCGCCGCACGATCCGCAGGTGCTCTATGCGGCGTCGCAGCATCTCCACCGCTCGACCGACGAGGGGCACTCCTGGGAGACAATCAGCCCCGACCTCACGCGCAACGACCCGGCGAAGCTCGTCTCCAACGGCCTGATCACCTCCGATAACAGCGGCGCGGAGATCTTCTGCACGATCTTCGCTTTCTGCGAATCGCCGCGCGAACAGGGCCTCTTCTGGGCCGGTTCGGACGATGGCCTGCTGCACATCTCGCGCGATGGCGGGGCGAACTGGGCGAATATCACCCCGCCGACGCTGCCGGAGTGGACCCGGATCACGATCATCGAGCCGTCGCCGTTCGATGCGGCGACGGCCTACGTCGCGGCGACGAAGTACCAGCTCGACGACATCACGCCGTACCTTTTCAAGACGACCGACTACGGCCAGAGTTGGACCGTGATCACCGAGGGGATCACCCCCGGCGACTTCACGCGGACGATTCGCTGCGATCCGAGCCGTCAGGGCCTCCTCTACGCCGGGACCGAGACCGGCGTCTACGTCTCGTTCGATGACGGCGCGCGCTGGCAGCCCTTCGCGACGAATCTGCCGGTCGTGCCGATCTGGGATCTGCACGTCAAGGGGACCGATCTGCTGGCTGCGACGCACGGGCGCTCCTTCTGGATCCTCGACGATCTGACGCCGCTGCACCAGATGGCCGACACCCAGGCCGCCGCCAAGGCGCAGCTCTTCCGCCCGCGCGATACCGTCCGCTGGCGCGTCTACGGTCGCGCCTACGGGGCGAAGACGTCCGGCTACCTCACCTACAAGATGACGGGGCCAGTCACGGTCGCCTATCGCGGCGAGGAGACGCCGCAGGGGACGACGATCGAGCGCTTCGTCGACGCCGGGGACAATCCGCCCAACGGCGCGATCATCCACTACACCCTCCCCGCCGGGGCGAGCGGGGAAGTTTCCCTGCGGATCCGCGACGCGGCGGGGGCCGAGGTCAACGCCTTCACCGGGAAGATCGGTGCGCCGACCCCCGCCGTGGACACCAGCACGCCCTCGGCGGCCGGCGAAGCGCCGGGGGCGGGGGCCTCGGAGTCGCCGACCTCCCCGGCCTCGACCGAGACGAATCAGGCCAAGCCGGAGGCACCGCTCGGGCAGATCGTGCCGACCGCGATCGGGCCGAACCGCTTCGTCTGGGATCTCCATTACGACGGCCCGACGCCGCTGGTGGAGAGCGGCGGCAAGAAGACCCGCCGCCTCCAGGCGCTGGACGACGGCTTGCCGCCGGTCGCCGCGCCGGGCGAGTACACCGTGGAACTGACGGTCGGCGGCGAGGCGTTGACCCAGACCTTCACGTTGCTGAAAGACCCGCGCGTCCCCGCGACCGACGCGGAGATCCAGGCGCAGTTCGCCCTCAAGCGCGACATCCGCGACCGCGTCTCGGCGCTGAACGGCGGCCTCAACGATCTGCGCCGCGTCCGCGAGCAGATCGCGGCGGCGCGCGAGCGGATCGGCACCGGCGACGAGAGCGCTGGACGAGATCGAGCGCGTGCTGACGATGACCAAGGCCGACAAGCCGCGACCGGGCGGCAGCGAGATCAAGGAGAAGTTCGGCGCGCTCGCCAGCATGATCGACGAGTCCGACGACCGCCCGACCGCGAACGCCCACGTCGTCTTCACCCAACTCTCCGAGCAGTTGGACGCGGAACTGACCAAGCTGCACCACATCACCAGCGAAGACTCCGTGCGCTTCAACACGCTGGTGCGGCACCTCGACATCCCGGCGATCAGGCTCTAAGATGCGTGGTCCCCGGCCCAACTGGGCCGGGGACCAGCGCACCGCCCGGCGGTGCGCGCCAGGGCGGGAGAGACGACATGGATTTCGATCACACACCGCGCGTCCGCGAATTCCAGGCGCGGTTGCGCGACTTCATGGCGCGGCACGTCTACCCCAACGAGGCGACCTACCGCCAGCAACTCGACGCCGCCCCCTCCCGCTGGACGATCCCGCCGATCATGGAAGAGTTGAAGGCCACGGCGCGCGCCGCCGGGCTCTGGAACCTCTTCCTCCCCGAATCGGCATATGGCGCGGGGCTGACCAATCTGGAATACGCCCCGCTCGCCGAGATCATGGGGCGCTCGCCGATCGGCCCCGAGGTCTTCAACTGCGCCGCGCCGGACACCGGCAACATGGAGGTGCTCGTCCGTTACGGCACCCCCGAACAGCGCGCGCAGTGGCTGACGCCGCTCCTCGCTGGCGCGATCCGCTCCTGCTTCTGCATGACCGAGCCGGACGTCGCCTCGTCGGACGCGACGAACATCGGCATGCGGATCGTCCGCGACGACGACGAATATGTCCTCAACGGGCGCAAGTGGTGGAGTTCCGGCGCGGGCGATCCGCGCTGCACGATCGCGATCGTGATGGGCCGCACGAACGAAGGCGGGCCACGCCACGAGCAGCAGTCGATGATCCTCGTGCCGCTCGACACCCCCGGCGTGACGATCGAGCGGACCCTGCCGGTCTTCGGCTACGACGACGCGCCGCACGGCCACGCCGAGATCAATTTTAGCCATGTCCACGTCCCGGCGGAGAATATCCTCTGGGATGAGGGGAAAGGCTTCGCGATCGCGCAGGGGCGACTCGGGCCGGGGCGCATCCACCACTGCATGCGCTCGATCGGCACCGCCGAGCGGGCGTTAGAAGCGCTGGTGCGCCGCGTGAAAGAGCGGGTCGCGTTCGGCAAGCCGCTCGCCGAGCAGGGGGTGATCCAGGAGTGGATCGCCGACTCGCGGATCGAGATCGATCAGGCGCGGCTCCTGACCCTCAAGGCCGCATATATGATGGACACGGTCGGCAACAAAGAGGCGCGCGCCGAGATCGCGATGATCAAGGTCGTCGCGCCGAACGTCGCGCTGCGCGTCCTCGACCGCGCGATCCAGGCGCACGGCGGCGCGGGCGTCTCCGACGACTTCTTCCTGGCCCAGGCGTGGGCGCAGCAGCGCACCCTGCGCCTCGCCGATGGCCCCGATGAGGTCCACCGCGCGTCCATCGCCCGCCTGGAATTACGCAAGGAATACTGAGTTCACAGTAAACCCGAACGGCGAAAAGCTGCCATGCGCTATCGCGTTTGATAGGTCACGGATGCAGCTTGCCACTGCGTATCCTGCAATCGCGGGGTCAGGCACCCCCCGACGCAGCGCGGCGTAACCTCGTCTCCTGCCCCGCTTGCCGTATGATCAGCGCCTCGGCATTGCCATCATCCGAGCGCTCGAAGCGCAACTCGGCATTCACCACCTCGGCGATGAATGACGAGGGGCCGACCATGAGCAAAGACAATGGCGGTTGCCCGTCGAGGTGGAGCAGCAGGCGATCGTCTGCTACCGTCGTGACCACGCGCAACGTGCCATCGTCGGCCCAGGTTCCGGCGAACGCGGCGAGATCCGCAGGGTTTCGCGCTGCGTGCGGTGCATCGGCGGCACCCGCCGCGTCCGGCCAGCCATACTCGCGGCCGATCGCCGCGAAGATCCCATCGATCAGGTACGTGCCATCGTCGGCGTTGGTCATCACCGCCGCGCCCAGGCCGAGTTCCGGCCAATAGTGGAGAAGGCAACGGTAGCCGATGTTGCCGCCGCTGTGGCCGATGCGTAGCGCCCCGCCGATCGTCTCGACCGTCCACCCCAGGCCCCACCCGCCGGTTTGCGCCGTCAGCAGCTGCCGCGCCGTTTCCTGCGAGAGGAAGTCTGTCGTCGCGCCCGACCACGCGGCGCTCACCGCGCAGGCGAGGCGGCAGAGATCGGCGGGGGTCGTCCACAGGCCCGCGCCCGCGCTCTCCGGGAGGAGTCGCCAGCCATCGGCGATCGGCGCGCCGCCCGCATCGTGGCCGCTCGCGGTCGCACCGGGGTGTCGCGCGGGGAAGTCGAGTTCGTAGCCGCTGTCGCCCATCCCAAGTGGCGCGAAGACGAGTTCGCGCAGCAATGCGGCGAAGGGTTGCCTGGTCACGTCTATCAAGAGTTGCTGCACGACGGTGAAATGGCTGCCCGAATACCGGAAGTTCAGGCCGGGCAGCGCGGTGACACGTACCGGGGGCGTATTGGCGGGCGCTTGTCCCAACAACGTCTCGCGCGTCGTCGGCAGGGCCGCATCGCGACGGTGGCCGGGATACCAGCAATAGGTCAGCCCGGCGGTGTGGCTGAGGAGGTGGCGCAGCGTCACGCGCGGTTGCCAGCCGTCGTTCGCGGGAACCTGCCAGGAGGTCAGGGCGTCGTTGATGTCCGCGTCGAGATCGAGCCGCCCGGCCTGCACCAGCCGCAGCGCCGCCGTCGCCGCCACCGCCTTGCTGATCGAGCACGCCTGGAAGAGGGTAGCGGCCCCGACCGGCGCGGCGTCCCCGGCGCTCGCCGTGATTCCGTAGCCGCGCGTCCAGTCGAGATGACCGTCGGCGATCACGGCCACGGCGCAGCCCGGCACACGATGCCGCGCCAGCGCCGCCGCGATCGTCGTCGCCACGCCCGCACGCGGGTTCGTCTGCGGCTCCTGCCAGATCCCGGTCTCGATCCGGCGCTGCCGCGCCAGCGCCTCGTCCATATCCGCCCTCCCATACGCCTGCTGACGCCCCGCCGCCGTACCGCCGCTAGCCCCCAGGCTCACCCGATCACCAGCGGTGCGCGCCGCCCCAACAGCGCGCGAACGATGCTCAGCGCCACCAGACGCCCGGTGCGCGGATTCTCCGCCGACGGGATATTCTCGATCGTGAAGCGGAGGGTGCCGAACGCCCCCTCGGCCACGACCTCGTGCCCGTTGCGCTTCACCGCCGGGTCGGCGATCACACGCACCTCTGTACGGTCGAAACCGAGCCCGGCCAACGCCACCGCCGCCACGACGTTGATGCTCTCCGGGAAGCGCAACGCCCCCTCCCGCGCGCTACCGCGAAAGATCTCGCGCGCGGCGGTCAGCGCCGCCGCCTCGTCGGCGGGGAGGAGGATGTGCGCGGGCTTGCGCGTCGTGTGCGTCACGCGGTCGAGGCCGCCGAGCGCCGCCGCCGCCAGCGCGTCGAGCGCGCCGATCGCCCCGGACGCGACGATGATCCGCCCCCCACCCGCGTGCGCCGCCGCGAGGAGGGCGTCGTAGGTGGCCGGATCGGCCAACGCGCCGACACTCACGACCAGCAACTCGCGGCCCGCCCGCAGGATCGCCGGGGCGTGCGTCGCTAGCGCCGCGCGCCCGCCCGCCTCCACGACGATCGCGGGGCGCAATGCCAGCAGCGCGTCCGGCGTGGCGACGAGCGGGAAGGGCAGTGCGGCGGCGCGCGCGCGACCCGGATCGCGCACCAGCGCCCCGACGATGATCGCCTCGGTCGGACGCTCCGCGAGGAGGCGCATGACCGCACCACCGATCGCGCCGAGGCCGATCAGTCCGACCCGCAACGGCTCCGGTCTCGCAGACTGTCCGTCACGTTGCCCTCTCATGCACGCCCCCATTTTATCATCGTGCCTGCCCCCATCGCACCGCCTATAGGGTACCATGAGCACCGCACACGCTATGGGGTTGTCCGGTGCGGCGAGCGAATAGGTCGGTCCCATTCGGTATCCGGGGGCTCATGATCGTGGCTAACTGAGTAACCCTGTTGTATGCGGGTTGCCGTTGGGCGAAAGTACCCATGAAGGGCACTCTGTACCCCGGAGGGCAGCCACTCCCGGCTGAAGGCGGCTATTGCCGCCACGAATTCCACCTGCGCGGACTAGGGGAAAAGCAGTTCGCTATCGCCATAAGCCCCCAGCTACGGTTGCCTCACGGCACTGGCGCAATCCTAAGACCTGACTTGGGAACGTCTCCCCTGTGGGGACCGAGGACGAATAGGCCAAAATTGAAGAGGCTCGCAGGGACACGTCGCGGCGGATGCCGCTGAAGGCTGAGCACGCCAGATAGAAATGACGGAGGGCAAGCATGGCGACCTGGGAGTATGTCTGCGAGCGCTGCGGCGGGCGCGAAGCGCTCGACGCGCCGATCTGGCGTTGCCCGATCTGTGGGGGCGCGCTGGCGCTCGACGGCCCCAACAGCATCACGCGGGAGGACATCGACGCGGAGGAGCCGACCCTCTGGCGGTATGGGGCGATCCTGCCGGTTGGTGAGGAGCACGCCCGCTCGCTTGGCGAGGGGCTGACGCCGCTGATCGCCGGGACGTTGGGCGGGCACCCGGTCTGGTTCAAGCACGACGCCTTGCTGCCGACCGGCTCATTCAAGGATCGCGGCGCGGCGGTCCTCGTCGCGCACCTGCGCCGCCTCGGGCTGCGCCGCGTGATCGTCGATTCGTCTGGCAATGCGGCGGCGGCGATGGCCGGGTACAGCGCGGCGGCGGGGCTCGATTGCACCGTCTACGCCCCCGCGACCACCTCACCCGGTAAGCTGGTCCAGGCGCGCGCTTTCGGGGCCACGGTCCATCTGGTCGAGGGGAACCGCGAGGCGGTGGCGGCGGCGGCGCAAGCGGCGGCGGCGGACGACCCGGGGGCCTTCTACGCCAGCCACAACTGGCACCCGGTCTTCGTGGAGGGGGTCAAGAGCTGGGCGCTCGAAACCTGGGAACAACTGGGCGACCGGAATCCGGCCCTCACCTTCGTCCCGACCGGCGGCGGCAGCGCGTTCGTCGGCGCGTGGCGCGGCTTCGGGGCGGTCGGGGCGCTCCCCCGGCTCGTCGCGGCACAGCCCGCCGCCTGCGCCCCGATCGTCGCGGCGCACGAGCACGGCGCGCCGATGGTTGTCACGCCGGGCGCGACGATCGCCGAGGGGACGCGGATCGGCGCACCGGCCCGCACGGCGCAGATCATGGCGGCGCTGAACGAGTCGCGGGGCTGGGCCGAGGCGGTCGGCGAGGAAGCGATCGTCGCGGCGCTGCGCGAACTCTGGGCGCAAGGGCTGTATGTGGAGCCGACCTGCGCGGTCGCCGCCGCCGCCTGCCGCGCCTATCTGGCGCGCGAGACGCCACCGGACGGCCCGATCGTGGTGCTGCTGACCGGTTCGGGGTTGAAGGCGACCGAGACGATCGCGGGCCTGCTCTGAGAGCGGATAGACAAGCGGAGGCGGCACGGTCGATATACCGTGCCGCCCTCGACGCGCTCGCTCGTTTGCTTATTGCACGAGTGTGAGGGCCGGAGCGCCGCCCTC
>JAABUK010011685.1_pt1 | contig 11356 bp, 9 predicted proteins | sample 5559141 | NCBI WGS metagenome assembly JAABUK01 (sample SAMN10711869, study PRJNA513367) | rock metagenome | isolation source: Antarctica rocks | place: Antarctica: Victoria Land, Pudding Butte nord | collected 2016-01-03 | reverse complement strand
ACATCAAATGTCCTTGACGGATCGGTGATGGAACACGGCTGGGTTGTGGCGACTGTGCATGAACATGGCCATCCAAGCACTTCCGCAGACCACCATTCGGACACTCGGCTCGACTCAAGTCTTGACTGACCCAGCATCGGTGGTCAAAGAGCTCATCGACAATGCACTCGACGCGCACGCGACTTCACTTGCTATCGAGATCAGCAACAATACCTTGGATCTCATTCAGCTCCGCGACAATGGCCACGGCATCCCACCAGAAGACCGACATTTGGTGGCGAGGCCCCACTGTACCAGCAAGATCGGCTCGGAAGATGACCTTAAGGACATTGGCAGATCATCTCTAGGCTTCAGGGGAGAAGCACTCGCCAGTGTTGCCGAAGTGAGCGGCTCTCTAACCATAAGCACTCGAACCGAAGGAGAGCAGGTCGCGACCGCCTTGAAGATCAATCGCCAAGGCGAGGTTACTGGCCAGGAACGAGCATCACTACCTGTGGGCACTACTGTCAAGATCGTTGACTTCATCAAATCGCACCCTGTGCGAAGGCAGGTCGCTCTGAAAGCTACAGAGAAGACATTGAAGAAGATTAAGCAACTGCTACAGTCCTATGCATTTGCCAGACCACATGTCCGACTTTCTCTCCGGGTGCTCAAAGCTAAGACTGACAAGGGCAACTGGATGTACGCACCGAAACCTGGCGGTAATGCTGAAGACGCAGCTTTCAAGGTTGTTGGTGCGGCCTGCGCTTCGCAATGCACCTGGTCAGTGCTGGAGGAGCATGGCTTCACTATTCATGCTTTTTTACCTCGAGTCGATGCAGATCCTGCCAAGGTCAGCAATACCGGCTCGTTCATCTCGGTCGATGCTAGACCAGTCACGGCGTCGAGAGGAACAGCCAAGCAGCTGATGAAGGCTTTCAAGGAGGCCTTGAGACAAGCAGGATCTCCGTTGCAAGGGTCCAAAGAGCTGTTCATCCTCCTCGAGGTTCAATGTCCACGTGCCAGCTACGACGCGAACGTCGAGCCGGCCAAAGACGATGTACTTTTCGAAGACCCGGACATCGCCGTTGCCGCAGCCAGACACCTTTTCGAGGCCGTGTATCCAGCTAAACAGCCACTGGTTGCCACTATTCACGATATAGCCGCCCACGTAGATGATGGGACTCCTGAGCGACACCCACTGAACAACGACGACGACTTCATCACTTCTTTAGAGAGACGACCTGCTCATGAGGAGTCATCACATCTCATTGCAACATCTCAGGGAGGCAATATTTACGAGGATCGTGGTGGTGTCGCACCAGCGCGGCAGATCAACGACGTGGCTAGAGGTGTCAACTTCCGATCTAACATGTACGGGTGTGATGAAGAAGACCTTGACCTGCTTGATATACGGCCACCCACTGGCCACACTGAAGCTGATTTTGAAGAGCTACGTCAAGCTCGAAGGGACGTCACCGTCAGTAACCCGTGGGTGATGGCAAAGCTGAACGCCTCGGTACGCCGACCAGTCCCGGGTGCCGAAAACAATGAGCCCGTCGGGAGCTCTGCTATGTCCTCCGAGCGACGTACTGCGGACGATGCGACCATGGCTAACGCCTTGCCGACTCCCAGGCCTTCCTCGCCAACTATCCAGCCTTACGAGTTCCATCCTTCGGATCATGTGCCTGGCACGCACTTTGCAAGGGATGGGAGGATGATCGGCTCGCAGTCACTGCCACCTCCAGAGGCTTACTCGAGGCCGAGATCGCCACACCAGCTTGAGCACGAAGAACATCAGACGCCCGCATCACATCGTCAACCTCCACAGTACAACTACGACCTACGTCCTCGGAGCGAACCTAACGGTACTCCGCTGTCTTCCATTCCGCAGGCTGCTGCCCGACCGCGATGCAGTCCGCAGAAACAACTACGCCAGACGCCAATCAACACACCCTTTGTTTCACCACTTCAAGAGGAACCGGAACGTGAGAAAGTTTGGTTCGACCACCTCGAGCGTGTGGACCGGCATCGCTCAGCAGCGAAGCGGCGATCTGGCGTTGCGAATAGTGGCGGCCTCGTCACCCAAGGCGAGCTTGGCGATCTTGTCGACGATCCACGTCCACTTGCACGCCCGAGGAACAATCGAGACATGCGAGACTTCGTTCAGTCGATTGATCTCACCGAAAATCGCTCAGCAGCGTCTATGTTCGAGGGCAGAAACTACCCAGCTTCAAAGCGCGGTCGATCTTTGCAGAATGGTCTTACTCCACAACTCGACCAGGATGAGAATGAGGCTCCTGCGAAAGGCGCAACGTTTGGGCGTGGCTTCATGCCAGCCAGCGATTTCGCAGCTATCGAGGCACATCTTGGTCTTGTGGAGGAACCTGTGACTCGTCCGACCAAACGTCGCAGAATTAGTGAAGGACGTGTATTGCGCGAGATAAGCAGCAATGCTAAGGCTCGTCCTGAAATTGCCGACCGCAATGACGACGATGAATACCAACCTGGCGCCGAGAAGCAAAAGCCACCTCAGCGCCACCGCACCGCTGACAGCAGTAAGATTGGACGGCGACGGTCATCCTGCCTACCACTTGAACGTACGCCAGCCGGTCGAGGCACGCATAATATGGTGACCACGATCTCAACGACCACCGGGGACGTTGCCGAGAAAGCTGGGAACGTCGACCAACGCTATACGTTGCTCAACTGGGAAGAGCCTTCGGAGGACGCATACGACATCTTCGCCACTGCGAACGACCCGCGTGTGTTCTCGAAACTGGCAGATAAGCTTCACGAGCTGCTCATCAACCGTGTGTCCGATGGCGAGATGGTGCAGGATCTGGGGGAGCTGGTTCGGATAGCGCTAGTCGACCATCGAACTGGAGAGGACATGATGGCGTTGTGAGTATCTACGATGATGTCGACAATTTGCTGTTCTGTTTTGCGATCTATCTGGGCGTTGGCGGATGTGTGTTGCTTTGAGATACCCCGGGACTGGTTTTTGGCTTTGAACGGTGCTTTTGTTAGCTTTGCGATTGCTTAGAGAAGGTGGATAGACAAGGCGAAAATGCTGTTTTTATCTCTGTGCCATCAAGTTATCTGCAATGTATTATAGTCACGAATTTTGACCGGCAGAGGTTAACCGAGTTGTTTTCCATGAAAACGCCTATACGGAAACTATGACACCCACTATATACCCACGAAGCTACTGCTGGTATCCGCGAGAGCGACGTTTGGCCGCGTGCACGAGTGTATAGAAAGAGGTTCTACTTCCATCTTCAGTGATAGCACGTGATCAGCCTGTGAATCCTGAGCACGGACGGAAACCAAATAGCTTAGCGCTCGAAACTAGCGGGGTGGATCCACAGATCGTTGACAATTTTCGAACATTGCTCGTGTGCCCGCTCACCACCACTTTCACCTTGTCGCTACAAACATCTCACACTCGCTATCCATACTCCATGACACCACCAACTCCTCAACATGGTCTCATTAGCATCTCCGAGAACGCTGATGCCGCCGCCGGTCACGCCTCCACTCAAGCGCCCCACACCGCTGAAGCGCGACAGCTCGCATCTGGACACCGACGATGAAGCGGGCCTCTCGACCACGACGAAGAAGTTGAGGGTCACCTTCGACCCGAAAGTCGATGTGCGGATTTTGGACCATGGAGATAAGGGCTACGATCTCGTGAAGGAAGAGGTAGGACAGGCTGTGGAGAGGCACCTCCAAGACAGCAAGGATGACGAACGGTATGATCAGCTCGTGCAGTTGCTTGGCCGTGATTCGAGTTCTGGAGAGGCGCCGAGTCCGCGGCTGTTGAGGAAGTATCTGGTGGCTATTGATACACGGATAAATCGTCTCGGGCGGTGCGGAAAGCTTGTGGACGCTGTTTTGGGGCTGCAGTGGGTTGGAAGAGACGATGCGTTTGTGGAGACGTACACAAAAGTCATGTGCGATCTGGCGACGGCGCACGGCAAATACGTTTCGAACATGCTGGACAAGCTGGTTTCGCACTTTGTCAAGCTTCCGGCCTCTCTTGGACGGTTGCCTGAGGAAACGCCAGTGTCAAGGACGAAGATGTTTTCGAGAGTACACATGCTCGTGAGAACGCTACTGCGGATAGTGCCGTCGGCAAGCAACGCGCTCATTAGAGCAATCAAGCTGTCGTTTCCGACTGATCTGGAGACGACAAGGTCATATCTCCAGTTTCAGAAGCACGCGATTCGAATTGCCGAGGAGATACCGGAGCTCAAATCAGAGATTCTTGCACTCGTGGTGCAGAAATTGGTCGCTATCGACGTTCAGGTGCAACAAGATATGGAAGATATGGAAGATGAAGAGAAGCTGCTCCAACGACCTAGCTCGAAAGATGGCAATGGGGATGAGTCGGACGACAGCGATTATTCGTTCTCCGAGTCAGAAGAAACGACGACAGTAGAAGAGCAGCGACTACGTGAGCTCCGGTTGAAAGTTGCTAAGATGGATGGGACGCTCGACCTCTTGTTCGAGTACTACACGCCACTCATTCAATCCGACACCAACTCCACCTACCGTGAGCTCCTGGCGCACTTCTCGAACTTCATTTCTCCAAATCGCACCCGCCACGCGCAGTTCCTGGTCTTCCATTTCTCGCAAACCTCGAGCGCCCAAACCACGGCCTTTGTCAAGCAATGCCTCGACCTCGTCACCAACCAACAGAACCCTTCGGTTCAACGGGTCACCGCATGCGCCTATCTGGCCAGCTATATCGCCCGTGGCGCCCATATTCCTACTACCACGGTACAATTCGCTTTCAGTTCGCTCTGCTCTTATCTTAACGAGCTACGCAAGAGTCACGAGCCCTCATGCCGCGGCCCGGACCGGAAGAAGTATGCTGTATACTATGCCGTCGCACAAGCTCTATTCTATATCTTCTGTTTTCGATGGCGGGACCTCGTCACCGGCTCTTCAAGTCCAGACGACGATCTCAGCGATTCGAGCGAAGAAAATGCTCTCGCAGAAGGCCACGACCTACTGTGGATGCCTTCTATCCAGGAGACGCTTCGACTCAACACCAGTCATTCAAGGCTGAACCCTCTCAAAGTGTGTTCACCGGCTATCGTCGCTCAGTTTGCCAAAATCGCCCACCATCTGCGCTTCCTCTACGTGTATTCGTTGATCGAATCGAACAAGCGTCTCCGGCTCGCGAACACGACGTCGAGCAGCTATGGGGCCTCTGGACGTGCTGAGATTGGTATTGGCAGGCGGGAGACAGCCACCGATAGAAAGGTCGGCGAAGCTCATCTTCAGATGGAAGCATACTTCCCGTTCGATCCGTACCATCTCCCAGTCAGCAAGCGATGGGTCGAAGGGGACTACAACGAATGGAAGACGCCTCGCGGGATGGAGAAGGAGCACGACGGCCAGGACGATGAGGGAAGCGGCAGTGAGAGTGAGAGCGATGACAGCGACGATTCTCTTGGTTCTCCTAAGTAGGGACGTAGATCGAAGACATGAGATTGGTCTGCTCAGCAGCACGAGAGATTCTCAAACTTTCGAGAACTCCTTCTGCGGCTCTATTGACTTCGACTAGCGTCTCCTGCGAGATGATGGGAGTACGTTGTCTGGCTGATATGCCCAGTAGCACGTTGGTACATCCATAATATCGAGAGCATTGCAAGAAATCCATCATTACATGCTAGAAATACACTTGTATCCGACACCGTCCTTCATGAATACCTGGTCTCTTCGGTGTTCACACGCCCAGCGGGTTCGAAGCACTGCCCTTCCCAGCATCCCGCTGGCCCTTCTGCGTCGCGCCCGGCGCATTGGCCTTGCCGCCACCCATACCAGCCATGCCAAGTGGGTTTCCAGCGGTGGAGACACGTTTTCCACCCACGCCGACGGAGTCTTTGATGTCGTTGCCGTAGCCGCTGACGCCTTGGCCCCAGTAGCGGGTTTGGTCTGTGATTCTGTTGCATACAGTTAGTGAACATTCATCCTGCGAGTGACGCCTATCGTGACATACTTGTTTCCGATGCCCTCCCCAACCTTGTTCACGCTGCCACCGATACCATTGATATACCCACCAGCGTAGTCGCCAACTTTCTGAACCTGGCCCTGCACCATACGACTGATCCAGTTCCCAGCTCCCGCTTCTTCAGCAGCAGCTGGGGCAGCCTTCGCCTGCGGCTGCGAAGCTTTCTGCAACGCCTGTGCCGTCGAGTTCGGTTTAGTGACTGTTGACCTGGCGGCAGAAGGTGTCGATCGAGGAGCCTGTGGTCGTACTGCAGCCGGCGCTGGTTTCTTCGCCGCCGTAGAGCCTGGTGCTGTCGATGGCTTGGCTTGAGGTTTGACGGGAGCGGGCACAGGTTTCCTGGTAGAAGATTGAGGTTGGATGGAGCGAGGGACGGGTTTCTTTGCTGGTGTTGCTGTGGGTTTGGCGGAAGTCAGGACGGGTTTCTTCGTCGGTCTGCTCGTTGTTGTCGTTGTTCTGGTCGACATGTTTGCTGTAGTTTCGAAGAAGATGTGTTCGAGTACTTCGTCTTCGTCGGATGGTGTTGATGGTTTTGCTCAAATGTGGCTGAAGAGTGCTAGAAGATGGAGAAGGTTCCAGCTGTTCCAAGTTTCGAATGATCGCGTTGCCCTCTTTCGTACCTTGATCGACATCGTGTGGCTGCAAGGATTCGACGCACGTCGACGTCACTCCATCTTATCGCCACGTGCCTGTCGTTATCTTAGCGTGAGATCCATGTGAATGGAGTTCTCCGCCTATGCCCGACCTCCTGCACCTAAGTAAAGATCATATCGCGTACTTCGCAACTAAGAAAGAAACAGTGGAAGTGAAGGGGATGTTTTATGTGAACCCGAAGACTGTCAAATGAAAGCAGAGTGAAGTCCTTCATGGAAGCGGCCATTGTGCCTCTCGCGCGTTCAGGGGGCGATTGGGAGAGGAGCACCACCATGAGAATCGAATACCACGCATTTGCGTCGGAGAACTTACTTCACTTTGACTTCAGACGTTGAAAGTGTTCGTCTAAAGGCATACAGGTGAGCACATGACCATCCAGTGCTAAAGGCCAGCCTCATCACGATGGGGGATATAACCTCCATCCTTCGGGATCGATGGATCTCAATGGTTCAACATGGAGCTGACAGATGCGACAGATCCGTCGCCGGTTGCGGAAGCGGCTACTGCTGCACAAGGTACGTTCTTGCGAAGTTCCCCTTTCCCTGGTGGCGGCGGCGTTGCAGGCGGCGGGTGGGCGGCTAGTGCAGCATATGGTTGGATCTTAAAGACCTCGGAGAAGGGCAGTATGGTGTACTGCAAGTGCTGCGTCGATGCACTCACGATGTTTTGGGATCGGGGCGAGAGCGCGACCTTGAACTTGGAGAAGCTGTGGGGGCAGCGTCAACTGGAGCACGCGTAGTGTTCTCTGTCGTCGACTCTCAAGCACCGAGATCATGTCGAGTCGAGCTCCGGGGTCTTGCACGGCATCCTGAAAAGATCCACTGCACGAGCAGTTGCCAAGAGGACGGGAAAAAAGGGCAATATGTGCTTAAGATGAGCTGACCTGAACCTAGAATACTCTCAGAGGACTTCTTCGCTTCCGAACAGTAAGTTGACCCCTTCTGTGTTTTGCGCGAGTTGTTGTCTTGGAGGCGAGATCGCGATTGTTGTGGAACACTCTCCGAGTTGGAAGTGTTGTGACTGCCTACCAATTGCGGTTGTCGATATAAGGCAGGAGCGAGACGTCACTAGCAACTCTCCATTGGTCAGAATTGACCGCACCTTCACCTCACAAGCTCACACTCTCACAGAAGCACTCGAACGCTTCGATTACGCGAAGGCATTTCAAACAAAAGCTACAAAGGCCGCAAGGCAATTGCCGCAGCCATGGACCCGACTCGGCTGGCACCAGAGTCGATCGACAATGACAAAAAACAGAAAGCGATCCAAGATGCCAAAGACATGTTCCAGGCGATCTCACGCAACTGCGAGCGCACCAATACTGAGATACCGCCATACGACTTCATCGAACTCATCGGAAAGGGCGCCTTCGGCCGAGTCTACAAATGCAGGGACAAGACAACCAACCAGCTGGTGGCGATCAAGATCATTAACACCGATGTCGTCGACTACACAAATCACACTGAAGAGAAAGACGACACCATCAAGGACTTCCTCAAAGAGGTCAACACACTACAGCAGCTCAAGGACTCCAACGCCAAGAACATCAACATGATCAAAGAAGCGTTCGACCTCCAAGAACAGTTGTGGATTGTCTGCGAGTACTGCACCGGAGGCAGCATCCGTACCCTTATGAGAGCCCAGCCTGCTGGCGAGCCGGGTCTTGCTGAAGAATTCCTCGTTCCTATCGCTCGAGAGCTCGCGCTGGCTATCAAGAGTGTTCACGATATCGGTGTGATACATCGTGACATCAAGTCCACGAATGTCTACATTACGGAAAGTGGTGAGATTCAGCTTGGCGATTTCGGGATTGTCGGTGTACTCGAAGATGAGAGCTCGAAGCGTCGCACTATCATTGGAACGCCTCACTATATGCCTCGCGAGATGCTACCGCCGAACTCCAGATATGGTGGCAATCAAGCTCCGGAAGCCTATGGCAGAGAAGTGGACATCTGGTCTTTTGGATGCACGATCTACGAGATGGCTACAGGAATGCCTCCCAACGCACGAAACATGGATCCCGATTCGCTGAACCTGTTGCTTCAAGAGAAAGCTCCTCGGCTGGAAGGTGGTGACCATTCGCAAGAACTTCGCGATTTCATCGCCTTCTGCTTGAATAGTGACCCGAAGGAGCGACCAACGGCCGAAGAAGTCATCCAGCATTCTTACGTTACTGGAACGGAAAAGAAATATCCAACCAAAGGCCTGGTAAAGCTGATTCAGCGGTTCAAGGCCTGGGAGTACGGTGGAGGCTGGCGTCGTTCGCTCTTCATGGCGGGTGGTGCGCCACCGGTCCCTGGTGGAAGCGAGAGTCCCAACACTGAGGATGAAGAGAACAGCTACGACGACTGGAACTTCAGCACTTCCGACACCTTCAATGCAGATTTCGGAAGGCGCTATAGCCAGATGATGAACTTGTCGGACACTCCTGAGCTCAGTCTTGACACCTCCAGTGCTACCGACTTGCATCCGATACAGACAGAGAACCTGACACCTTTCGAGAAAGTGCAACAGGAAATCAGTGCAAATCGGGGAGAACGGTCACTTGATCGGCTGTGGAACCCTCAATCGGCTCCTTACGAGCTACACACTCCCATCGAGGACATCGGCGCGTTGGCGCACGATCTGCCACTTCGATACATGACTGCTGACGCCCCGACACGCGAAAGCCAGCTCATCATCGATCTTGACACCGTGATGGACTTAGACGCCGCTGCTCCCACACTCAACTTCGACTTCGGCGATATGCCAACCGTCAAAGCTGCGAGAGCAAGAGGTTCGAGATCAGGCCATACAGATGCTGACGAGGATGAGGACGAGTACCAGTACACTACCACCGACGAGGACCGCGAAAAGCGTGCCACGATGGAATGGACGTTTCCAACCGCAAAGCGAGCCACCATGGACTGGACATTCCCATCTAATGAGCCATATGAGCCAGAAGACCCTGAGATGCAAATGAGCTTACCGCCCATCGGTGATACTGGTGGTGAGCTTGCACCAGGCTTCCGACCACAGCTCAAGCACACCACGACAATGCCCGTTGGCCGATTCAACGATTTCATTCATGCACAACCTTCGGCACCAACATCTGCCTCCCCTATGCGCGACTCCACAGCATCTTTGATAGACCTCAACATGAGCTTCATCGATGCCTCGGAGATGCCGCGCCCTTCCACAGCCACATCAGCTACCGGCTCGACGATGACCGACATGACATCCGGCAATCCTTTCGACCTCGAAGAAGACCCGGAGCAGAACGAAGCAGATAAGAAGCGCTTCTCCCACCACAAGCAATGGCAGTCCGAAGGCGGCAATCGCCAGTCACAGCGTGCCAGTCGCCGCAGCATCCCCATGCACGCTCGTGGATCTAGTCTGTCCTCCAGCACCGATGACGACAATTCTTATACCTACAATTACAACCGCTCGCTCTCCTCTGGTATGGGCCACCAGCTCAACGGCTCCCTATCCTCCGCCAGCATCGACATGGGCACATGGCCTTCCTTCGACCCATCCTCCGGTTTTACTGAAGTTCGCGACTATGCGGACGACCTCGACGAGCGTCCACCAGCAGCGCCACGCACGATCGAGTTTTCAAGGCCGGTCGCGCCCGCCCCGGCTGCGCTCGCGGAAGGCGCGCCCGCTGATCTGGTAGAGGCGGAGCTGAACCGGCTTCTTGAGGATCTTGAGGTGGGGTTGGGTGATGTGTCGCGGGCGCTACAGATGCGTGCCGGCGATCTAGGCGAGGGGAGCGGTGCAGAGGAGACTGGAGATGAGAGTGAGTTTTGAGGCAAGTAGCGGTGACGATGGACTGGCGTTTTACGGCATGGGATTCAATAAGGCTGGGAGAGATACCCTTGCATATTAGCGGCATTGGCATTTAGGTCTTGATGGACTCGAATGCATAGGATTGTGATTGATGTGCCTGTCTGCACCCCTTCGTCAACTACTACATCTCAATGCGATACCAGGAGAGATCGTAACGAAGCTCCAGAGTCTGCCAGAAATCGTCGATAGTGCGCTGGGAGAAGCTTAGACGAACGAACGAGACGCAGACTTCTCCTCAACGCACGACCTCACACACTCATACATGGTTACGCGCTGTGCTGGCATCGCTAACGCTTCATGCTTGGGGACGCATCGCTTCAGCCCTCCTCATCGATGTCGATCTGTACGGGACCCGTCGCTTCGACCTGGCCGGTCCGTCCGTCTCTTCTCAGGCGCACACTCGAATCGCTCGGAGCAAGATCACCGACTGTAGTAACGTCACCACGCTTCGAGTTTTGAGATGATGGGTAAGGAATGTACTGGCGTTTACAATATTCGTTGCTTTGTAAAGACCTTATATACAATCATTTATTTTGTAGACCAGCAAAGCGCAGCGAATGACTCGACAAGCCGTCTCTCACACATCCTTCTCTCCCACCACCAGGCCAATCTATGGATTGAAAGAGTGCTGGCACATTGGCTGTGTCGGTGCATCCTTGAAGTAGACCTTGTTGTAGACATTGTTGCCGGTCCCCTTGTACTGGGACTTGGGCAGGTTGAGCTTGCCACCCTTCTTCTTCTTGTTGGGGTACAAGTTCAAGTTGGGGCCGTGATCTTGTTGGATTGGACACTGTTGGATTGGACCTCAATCCACTGGATTAAGGGTCCACAGAGCCTCAATCCAGTGGATTTGATGGACGGAATAGGCCGGAA
>JAABUK010011682.1_pt1 | contig 11359 bp, 10 predicted proteins | sample 5559141 | NCBI WGS metagenome assembly JAABUK01 (sample SAMN10711869, study PRJNA513367) | rock metagenome | isolation source: Antarctica rocks | place: Antarctica: Victoria Land, Pudding Butte nord | collected 2016-01-03 | reverse complement strand
CTCGCCACGGCGGTGGCCGTCGTGGGGGCCGGGCTGGTGGTCGGCGCGTGGTACGGCCGCTCGCGCGGTCTGATCGCTCTGGGCGTGCTGCTCAGCCTCGCCCTCGCCGCAACCAGCGCCTTTGGCCACCTCACTTCCCGCTCCCAGGGAGTGGGCGACCGGCTGTGGATGCCGGCCAGCCTGGCTGAGCTGAGCCCGGACTACCAGCTGAGCGTGGGCGACGCGACCCTCGACCTGCGCCAGGTGACCTTTGCCGAGGCCGCCAGGGGGATCCGGGTGAACATCGGAATCGGCCACCTGGTTGTCCGGGTGCCCGAATCAGTCGACGTGACGCTGCACGCGAAGATCGGTGCGGGCCACCTCGCCGCCTTCGGCCAGGACGCCGGCGGCACCGGCCTGGAACGCACGATCGTCGACAACGGAGCAGATGGCGCCGGCGGTGGCGCCCTGACGATCGACATCAACGACAGCATCGGCGACGTGGAGGTCACCCGTGGCTGAGGCACTCGTCTCCCAATCGGCTTCGGCCCGCCACGACACCGACGTCGTCTCCCTCGTTGCGGGCCTGCTGTTCCTCGGCATCGCCGGCAGCTGGGTGCTGGACCGGGCGGCACTGCTCCCGGGCAGCCGCGGCTGGCTGCTCCCCCTGGTGCTGGTGGGTGCCGGAGTGGTTGGCCTGTTCAGCGCCCGGGCCCGCCGGCGGGACCTCGACGCGACCGAGCCGGCCGACCTCGCCCTCGAGTGAGCGTTCTCACCGGCCCAGCCCCGAGTACATCGCCGGGGCGCTGACCGTCTGACGGTCCTTGCCGCCAGCGCCGTCACCGTAGGACTCCTGGTGGGAGCTGCGACATCGGTGCTCCAGCGCCTGCTAGTCGACCCCTTCGCCGGCCTGGCCGACGCGGTCGGCCCCTGGTTGCTGGCCGCCGGGGTGGCCGCCGATCGAAAAGGCGACGAGGTACACCACGCCGATCAGCACGCTCACGACCGGCGTGACCCAGTAGGAGCTACGCGTTGTCTGCATGAAACATCTCCTCCACCTTGAGACCAAAGAATTGCGCCATGGCGATCGCCAGGGGCAGGGACGGGACGTAGCGGCCGGTCTCGACGGAGTTGACCGTCTGGCGCGACACCTTCAGCGCTTCGGCCAGCTCACCCTGTGACAGGCCCTTGGCCGTACGCAGCGCGCGGACGTCGTTGTCCATCAGCTGTCAAGCTTGCTTGTCACAGGCGAAGCTTGCACCGGTTCGCCGCCACATGTCAAGTGAGCTTGTCAGCTACTCCCACTCGATGGTGCCGGGCGGCTTACTGGTGACGTCGAGCACGACCCGGTTGACGGCGCGGACCTCGTTGGTGATGCGCGTGGAGATCCGCGCCAGCACGTCGTAGGGCACCCGCGACCAGTCGGCGGTCATCGCGTCCTCGCTGGACACCGGCCGGAGCACGACCGGATGGCCGTACGTCCGGCCGTCGCCCTGTACGCCCACCGACCGGACGTCGGCGAGCAGGACTACTGGGCACTGCCAGATCTCGCGGTCCAGGCCGGCGATGCTCAGCTCCTCGCGGGCGATGGCATCGGCCTCGCGCAGCAGGGCGAGCCGGTCACGCGTGACCGCGCCGACGATCCGGATCGCCAGCCCCGGCCCGGGGAAGGGCTGACGCCACACGATCTCCGGCGGCAGGCCGAGCTGCTCGCCGACCCGGCGCACCTCGTCCTTGAACAGGGTGCGTAACGGCTCCACAAGGGCGAACTGCAGGTCGTCGGGGAGGCCGCCCACGTTGTGGTGCGACTTGATGCTAGCGGTGCCGGCGCCGCCGCCGGACTCGACCACGTCGGGATAGAGCGTGCCCTGCACCAGGAAATCGACGCCGTCCTGCGCGGACAGCCGGCGCGCGGCGCCCTCGAAGGACCTGATGAACTCGCGGCCGATGATGCGCCGTTTCACCTCCGGGTCGCTCACGCCGTCGAGGGCGGCGAGGAAGGTGTCGGCGGCGTCGACGACCTCCAGGCGTACGCCGGTCGCGGCGACGAAGTCCCGCTCTACCTGCTCGGCCTCCCCCTTGCGCAGCAGGCCGTGGTCGACGAACACGCAGGTGAGCTGATCGCCGACGGCCCGCTGGACCAGGGCGGCGGCAACCGCGGAGTCCACCCCGCCGGAGAGCCCGCAAATCACCCGCTTGCCGCCGAGTTGCCGGCGAATCGCCTCAATCTGAGCGTCGATGATGTTGGCCTCGGTCCACTGAGGGCGGCAGCCGGCGCCGTCGTACAGGAAGTGCTCGAGGACCCGCTGGCCGTGGTCGGTGTGCAGGACCTCGGGGTGGAACTGCACGCCGAACAGGCCGCGGCCGGCGTGCTCGAACGCCGCCACCGCCCCCGGCGAGGTGCCGGTCACGGTGAAGTCCGGCGGCGCCGCAGTGCAGGAGTCGCCGTGCGACATCCACACCGGCTGCTGCGCCGGCAGCCCGCGCAGGAGCACGCCGGGGGTGACCAGGGACAGGGCCGTCCGGCCGTACTCCGACCCGCCGGTCCGGGTGACCTCCCCGCCCAACGCCTGGGCCATGGCCTGGAAGCCGTAGCAGATGCCCAGGATCGGCACACCGGCCTCGAACAGCGCCGGGTCGAGAGCCGGTGCGCCCGGCTCGTAGACCGAAGCTGGTCCGCCGGAGAGGACAACGGCCTTGGGCCGGCGCGCCAGCAGGTCGGCCAGCGGCATGTCGTGCGGGACGATCTCGCTGTAGACGTGGGCTTCCCGGACCCGGCGGGCGATCAGCTGGGCGTACTGCGCGCCGAAGTCGACGACGAGGACGGTGTCGTAGTCGGTGCTCACCCGACGGCCAGCCGGTCGTAGGTCACGCCGGTCAGCTCGGCCGACACCGCCCACAGGCGTGCCGCCGCCGCCGCGTCCTGGGCTGCGGCGCTACGGCCTACCAAGGTGGGATGCCCGCGCATCTCCCGCAGTCCGCCGGGGCCGTAATAGGCACCGCCGGCGACGTCGGGCATGGTCGCGGCATACAGCGACGGCAGCGCGCCGGCCGCATCGCTCTGGGCGACGACCCGGTTGGCGACCGACATGAACGCCGCGCGCAGTCGGTTGCCCTCCATCTGCGGTCCGACCCGCTGCAGGTTGGTGCTGGCGTAGCCGGGATGCGCGGCTACGCTCATCAGCGGCACGCCGGCGCTGCTGGCCCGGCGGTCGAGCTCGGCGGCGAAGAGCAGGTTGGCGAGCTTGGACTGCCCGTAGGCTACCCACTTGTCGTAGGCCCGGCTGCCCTGCGGGTCGTCGAAGTTGATCCCGCCGACCCGGCGGTGCAGGGCGCTGCTCACGGTCACGACCCGGCTGGCCGGCGCGGCGAGCAACAGCGGGAGCAGGCGCCCGGTGAGCGCGAAGTGGCCGAGGTGGTTGGTGCCCAGCTGCATCTCGAAGCCGTCAAGAGTCTGCCGGTAGGGAATCGCCATCACGCCGGCGTTATTGACCAACCCGTCCAGTCGGTCGGTCCGGGTAGCGACCTCGGCCGCGGCTGTATCGATCGAGGAAAGATCGGCTAGGTCCAGGCTCAGCAGCTCGACCTTCGCGCCCGGCGCGGCGGCCCGAATCTTCGCCAGTGCCGCCTCGCCCCGGCCCAGATCGCGGGCGGTCATCATTACCCGGGCGCCGCGGCGGGCGAGCTCCATGGACGTGTGGTAGCCCAGGCCGCTGTTGGCCCCCGTGACCAAGACGGTGCGGCCGGTCTGGTCGGGGATCTGCTCGGCGGTCCACCCGGGCACGGGAACTCCCTGCTGTTCGGTGTCGGCGTCGCCCCCACAATGTCATGCTGCCCCGGTGGATCTGCCCACTGCGGTGACCGTCGCGCAGGCCGACGCCTGGGCCGCCGAGGGTCGGCTGCGGGAGGCCTCCGGCGGCGGGTCAGCCGACCTGCCCGGTATACGGGTGATGTCGTCGGGTCTGCCGTTCCGCCAGTGGAACAGCGCCGACCTGGGACAGGCCGGCGCGGACCTCGATCCGGCCCGCGCGTGGTACGCCGCCAAGGGCGTCCCCTGGGGAATCCGGATGCCGGCCGGACTCAGCCCGTTGCCAGGGAAGCCGCTGCTGCACCGGCGATACATGGGCCTGCGACCGGACACATTCGTGCCGGCACCGCAACCGCCGGACCGGACGGTGGATATCCGGCCGGCCGGCCCTGCCGACGTCGAGATGGTGGCCGAGGTCGACGCGGCTGCGTTCGGCGACGATCTGGCGCCGGCGCTGCAGTGGCTCGCGCCACAGCTCGCTGATCCAGGCTGGCAGGTCTACGTCGCCTATGTCGACGGCCGGCCGGTCGGGGTAGCCACCTCCAGCCGCACCGACGACCGGGCCGGGCCCGCGGTGGCCGTCAGCGGCGTCGGCGTGCTGGAGGCACACCGCCGCCAGGGGATCGGGGCGGCGCTGTCGTCGCGGGCGGTCGTCGACGGCTTGGCCGCCGGCGCCCGGCTGGCACACCTGTCCCCCGACACCGACGCCGCGGCGAGCATCTATGCCCGGCTGGGGTTCGTCGAGGTGCCCGGGGTCGACATCTACGTCGACGTCTGAGCGGGCCGCCAGGCCGCGGAAGCAGGCTCGGGCTTGAACCGCGTTCGTCAAGTTGTGCCTGCTTCCGGCCGACGGGAAGTGCATGGGTCCAGGACAGCTGCGTCGCGACACGCGGCGCGCACGCTGGGCGGTGGGCGCCGGTGCGGCCGTGCTGGCGCTGCTCGTCTCCTCCGGCGGATTGCTGATCGAGCGCAGCCAGGCACAGCAGCAGGACGCCTTGATGGCGAGGTTTGATACTCGTCAGGCAACTGCCGCCAAGTTCATCGAGGCCTACGTCAAAGGGGTGCTGGACCGCGAGCGGAGACTGTCGAAACGGGCCTTCGCCGGACCGGTCACCGTCGATGCGTTCGCCCGCATAGCTACGGATCAGGGCTATGACGCCGCCGTTCTGGTTTCCTCAGAAGGACACTTGCTCGCCGTACAGCCGCTGAACCCCGCCGTCATCGGCAAAGACGTGACGTCCTACCCGCACCTACGCAGTGCTCTGGCTGGCGTGCCGGCGGTGTCGCCGGTGGTCGTGTCCGTCGCCCGCCGAGTGCCGGTGGTCGCGTTCGCGGTGCCGTTCGACAGCCCCCTGGGCCGGCGCGTGTTCAGCGGTGCTTATGCGGTCGAGGACACGCCGCTCGCGCCGTTCGTCCGCAACGTGACCCCCTATCGAAGCGCCCAGGTGCTCATCGTGGACGCCGCAGGTGCCGTCGTCGCCAGTAATGGCGCCGTGGCGGCTGGACGGCCTCTGCGGGATGTCGTCCCACAGCTGGCCGCCTTCCATTCCAGGAGCGGCACGGTCGGCGCCGGAGCGCGGCAGCAATACATCACCCAAGGTCCGATCGCGGGCACCACGTGGCGCGTCATCTTTGCGATCGATACCGCGGAGCTGTTTTCGCCGCTGCATGGCTCGGCATATTGGCTCCCCTGGACCGGCCTTGCCGGCGCGGGCGCAGCCGCGCTGCTGGCGCTGCTGGCGATGTACCGATATCTGATCCAGCGCGCGCGTCTGCGGGAGAGCCAAGCGCGCGAACGGCGCCAGCAGGCATCGATGGAGGAGGAGCTGCAACGCAGCGAGTCGATGTTCCGCGCCGCCTTCGACGACGCTTTGGTGGGCATGTGCCTGACCGGCCTTGACGGCCGCTTCGTCCGGGTCAATGCCGTTTTCGCCGGGATGCTCGGGCGCGCCGTCGATGACTTGACCGAAATGACCCTCGCCCATGTCACCCATCCAGACGACGTGGATGCCAATTCGGAGGACGTGAAGCGGACGATCGCCGGGCAGATCGATGGTTTCCGCGCGGAGAAACGTTACCTGCGCGTCGACGGCACGATCGTGTACGCCGAGCTCTCCACCGTGCTGATCCGAGCCCAGGACCGCACCCCGCAGCACTTCTCCACGCAGACCGTCGATGTCACCGACCGGCACGTCCTGCAGAAGGAACGCGACACCCATCTGGGCATGCTCAAGTCGGTCATCGCTAACAGCCAGTCCTTGATCTATGTGAAGGACCTTGACGGTCGATACCTCATGGCGAACGCGCCGTTCGAGCAGGCGTTCGCAGTCACTGAGGACGAGCTCCTCGGCCAGGACGACACGTATCTCGACCCCGAACTCGCGCCGGTGTGGCGGGTGAACGATCTCCGGGCGCAACGGGGCGAGTTCCGCGTGCCGGAGTGGTCCGATGGAGAACACGGCCGCTGCTACTACGACTCGGTCAAGCTGCCCCTGTTCGACGGCGACGGGCAGCTGTACGCAACGTGTGGAATCTCCCTCGACGTCACCGAGCAACGGCTGGCCGCCGACGCGATGGCGCAAGCCCGCGACGCCGCCCTTGCGGCGACAGCAGCCAAGAGCGCCTTCCTGGCGACGATGAGCCACGAGATCCGAACCCCAATGAACGCGGTGATCGGCATGACCGGCCTGCTTCTCGACACCGACCTCGACGCCGAGCAGCGCGACTTCACCGAGACCGTTCGGGATAGCGGCGAGGCCTTGCTCACCGTCATCAACGACATCCTCGACTTCTCCAAGATCGAGGCCGGCGAGCTCGAGCTCGACGTCCACCCGTTCGGGCTTCGGGATTGCGTAGAGGGGGCACTTGCCGTCGCCGCCGTCGCGGTGGGCGACAAGGACCTCGAGTTGGTCGCCGACCTCGACGACAGCTGTCCCGCCGTCGTGATAGGCGATATCACTCGCTTCAGGCAGGTGCTCGTCAACTTGCTCAGCAACGCAGTCAAGTTCACTCCCCAGGGCGAAATCGTGCTGACCGTCAGGGCGGAGCCAGAAACCGCTGAAATCCTCGGGCCACTGCGGCTGCACGTCGCGATCCGCGACACCGGCATCGGCATTCCGGCCGACCGGATGGACCGGCTCTTCCTGTCCTTTTCCCAGGTCGACAACTCAACCACTCGGGTCTACGGCGGCACGGGGCTCGGCTTGGCGATCAGCCGACGCCTCGTCGAGGCGATGGGCGGCAGCCTGGACGTCATCAGCGAGCCCGGCGTCGGCTCGACCTTCTCGTTCACCGTTGCGATGACCGGGGGCGAAGATCAACGCGTGCCCGTGGCTGCCGCTGTCAGCGGCTCTTTGATCGGCAAGTCGGTTTTGGTCGTGGACGACAGCGCCACGACCCGCCGCGTGCTGAATGATCTGCTGGGCGGCTGGGGAATGCAGAGCACCGAGATAGGCGAGCCGGCCGTTGCACTGCAGCTCATCTCCGCCGGGAAAGTATTCGACGTAGCCATTCTGGACATGCACATGCCCGGCATGGACGGCCAAATGCTGGCCAGCGCGCTGCGCGAGCTGCCCGCCGGTCGCGACCTGCCCCTGGTGCTGCTCAGTAGCCTGCAGAGTCGCCTACAGCCCGAGCATCGGGCCATGTTCGTCGCGAGGCTGACCAAGCCGGCCAGGGCGCAACTGCTGCGCGAGCGGCTGCTGCAGGCCGTCGCACCTGCCGAGGCGGCCATGGCCTGGCTGGAGACGTCAGGCGGCCACCGCGCGTACGACGCACCTCGTGTGAGCGCACCGCCCCTGCGGATCCTGCTGGCCGAGGACAATGCGGTCAATCAGAAAGTCGCCCGGCTGATGCTCACCAAGTCTGGTCATCGCGTGGATACGGTCAGCAACGGGATCGAGGCCGTTGCTGCCGTCCACCGGGCCGCCTACGACCTCGTGCTCATGGACGTGCACATGCCGGAGCTGGACGGCCTGGCCGCCACGCGACGCATCCGGGCGGAGCTACCGCCGCAGCGTCAACCGCGCATCGCCGCTATGACGGCCAGCGCACTCGTTGAGGACCGGACCGCCTGCGCCGCGGCCGGCATGGACGACTACCTGGCGAAACCGGTCAGGCTTGGTGACCTTGCCGCGCTCCTCGACAAATGCACCCGCACCAGCAGCCGCGCCTAGGCACGGACGGCGAATCATTCGACAGCAGAGCGGACATCGTCGCTACGGCGCGGCCTGACGGCGCACGAGCTCGACCTTTTGAAACGCCTTGAGGTCGGAGTAGCCGCATTTTGCGATCGCGCGCCGGACCGCGCCGAAGACGTTCTCCGTACCCTGCGCCCGGTCGTCCGGGCCGAGCAAAATATTGGCCAGCGACTCGGGCCGTTGTGGGCGGCGGCCGAGCCGGCCACGCGGCAGGCTCGGGTGCGCCGCAACCGACTCCCACCACAGCCCACCGCCGGGGCACTCCTGACCGTGGGACAGCGCCTCGCCCAGCATCACGGCGTCGGCACCGCAGGCCAGCGCCTTGGCCACCGAGCCGCTGCCCGACAGCTCGCCGTCGGCGACCACGTGGACGTAGCGGCCTCCGGTCTCGTCGAGATAGTCCCGCCGCGCCGACGCCGCCTCGGCGATCGCCGTGGCCATGGGCACCCGGATGCCGAGCACCTCGTCGGTGGCCGACCGGGAATCGGCACCGATGCCGACGATGATCCCGGCCGCGCCGGTGCGCATGAGGTGCAGGGCGGTCTGGTAGTTCGTACAACCGCCGACGATCACCGGCACGTCGAGGTCGGCGATGAAGGTCTTGAGATTCAGCGGCTCGGTGGCAGCTGACACGTGCTCGGCGGAGACGATCGTCCCCTGGATCACCAGCAGGTCCACGCCGGCGTCGAGCACCGCGCCGGCCAGCGCCAGCGTGTGTTGCGGGGAGAGGCGTACCGCAGTCGTCACGCCAGCGGCGCCGATCTCGGCGAGGCGTCGGGTGATGAGCTCGGGCTTGACCGGCTCGGCGTACGCCCGTTGCAGCGCGGTCGTCGCGTTGTCGCCGTCCTTGACGGCCAGCAGGGAGTCGTAGACCGGCTGCGGATCCTCGTAGCGTGTCCAGAGGCCCTCGCCGTTGAGCACCCCGAGGCCGCCCAGCCGACCGATCTCGATGATGCTGCGCGGGCTCATGGTCGCGTCGGACGGGTGGGCCACCAGCGGCAGCTCGAAGCGGAACGCGTCGATCTCCCAGGCCATTGCCACGTCGTCGACGTCGCGGGTGCGCCGGGACGGCACGATGCCGATGTCGGCCAGGGCATAGCCGGTCTGGGCCAGCCGGCCCCGGCCGATCTCGGTGTCAGCCACGTCAGTAGCTCGGGTAGTTCGGCGCCTCGACCGTCATCTGCACGTCGTGCGGGTGGCTCTCCTTCAGGCCGGCCGAGGTGATCCGGATCAGCCGGCCGCGCGCCTGTAGGTCGGCAACGGTGCGAGCGCCGGCGAATCCCATCGCCGCCCGCAGTCCACCGACGAGCTGGTAGGCCACGCCGGCCAGCGGCCCGCGGTAGGGCACCTGCCCCTCGACCCCCTGCGGCACCAGCTTGTCGTCGGACAGGACGTCGTCTTGGGAGTATCGATCCTTGGAGTACGACCGGCGCCCGTCACGCGATTGCATCGCTCCGAGCGACCCCATACCGCGGTAGGACTTGTAGGGCTTGCCGGCCGAGAAGATGAGCTCACCGGGGGACTCCTCCACGCCGGCCAGCAGCGAGCCGAGCATGACGGTGTCGGCGCCGGCCACGATGGCCTTGGCGATGTCGCCGGAGTACTGCAGGCCGCCGTCGGCGATGACGGGTACGCCGGCCGGCCGGGCCGCCGAAGCCACATCGTGGATCGCGGTTACCTGCGGCACGCCAACGCCGGCGACCACCCGGGTCGTGCAGATGGAGCCCGGCCCGACCCCGACCTTGACCGCGTCCGCGCCGGCCTCGATCAGGGCCAGGGCCCCGTCGCGGGTGGCGATGTTGCCGCCCACGATGTCAATGGAGGTGTCGGCCTTGAGCCGGCGCACCATGTCCACGACGTCGCGGGAGTGCCCATGCGCGGTGTCCACGACCAGGAAGTCCACGCCGGCGTCCGCAAGCGTCCGGGCCCGCTTGTAGCCGTCCTCGCCCACGCCGACCGCGGCACCCACGACCAGGCGACCGTCGCTGTCTTTGGTGGCTAGCGGGTACTGCTCGCGCTTGACGAAGTCCTTGACCGTGATCAGTCCCCGCAACCGCCCGCCGGCGTCAACCAGCGGCAGCTTCTCGACCTTGTGCCGGCGCAGCAGTTGCAGCGCGTCCTCGGCGGGCACGCCGATCAAAGCCGTCACCAGTGGCATGGCGGTCATCACCTCGCGCACCGGCCGGGAGTGGTCGGACTCGAACCGGATGTCGCGGTTGGTGACGATGCCGACCAGGACGCCACCGGCGTCGACCACCGGCAGCCCGGAGATGCGGTAGCGGCCGCAGAGCCGGTCCACCTCGGCGAGAGTGTCCTCGGGCGTGCAGGTCACCGGGTTGATCACCATGCCCGCCTCGGACCGCTTGACCAGGTCGGCCTGCTGGGCCTGCTCGTCGATCGCCAGGTTGCGGTGCAGCACGCCGGCCCCACCCTGGCGGGCAATCGCGATCGCCATGCGGGCCTCGGTGACCGTGTCCATGGCCGAGGAGACCAGCGGGATGCGCAGCGTGATGCCCCGGGTCAGCCGGCTGGTGGGGTCGGCCTCGCTGGGGATCACGTCGGAGTCGGCCGGCAGCAGCAACACGTCGTCGAACGTCAGCCCGAGCGTTGCGAACTTCTCCGGGACGTCCATAGGACCCGATCGTACGGGAGCACCGATGCCGGTTTGGGCGGCGCGCGGGGCTACCGTGGTGCGGTGACCGAGGACCCTCCCGACCCGTTCTTCGGCGACCCGGCCGACCCTGCCGCGCAGCTCGACGACGACGTCGACGAGCCGCTGTCGCCGGACGAGCGGGAGGACGTACTGGCCGACCTCGCCGACCTCGAGGTCTACCAGGCGCTGCTCGAGCCGCAGGACGTCCGCGGCCTGGTCGTGGACTGCGGCGACTGCGAGATCGCCCATTACTTCGGCTGGGCGCTGCTGCGCAGCAACCTGCGCCAGCTGCTCGACGCCGGCCAGACCCGCGTGCACGAGCCGGCGTACGACCCCGATCCGCACCACTACGTGACCTGGGAGTACGCCCGCGGCTACACCGACGGCGTGCAGGACAGCGAGTCGCAGCGCTAGCCGGTCAACGTGGCGATCCCGCCGGCGACCAATCGGCGGACAGTGAAGGCTCGCCGCACCCGATGTGGCCGGCTCACTTGCACCGGGTGACCGGCCCGGCGCCGCTCGATCTCGTCGAGGAGCCGCGGCTCGACCCCGAACCGGTCGAGCCGGCTCAGCGCCTCTCCCTTGGTGATCAGCCGGCCCTCAGCCAAGGCTGCCTCGGCCCGAGCCAGGGTCAGCAGTGCCAGCTCGACGTAGGCGTCCTGAAGCCAGAGCCGACGGCGGCGGGCCGGCCACGGTGATGCCGCCGCGGAGCAGCTCGGC
>JAABUK010011681.1_pt1 | contig 11359 bp, 6 predicted proteins | sample 5559141 | NCBI WGS metagenome assembly JAABUK01 (sample SAMN10711869, study PRJNA513367) | rock metagenome | isolation source: Antarctica rocks | place: Antarctica: Victoria Land, Pudding Butte nord | collected 2016-01-03 | reverse complement strand
TGCCGGATTCCTGCGACAACACGGTGGCGGTCGCGCGCCTGTGCGCGGTCATGGCCGAGAGCCGCAAGCCGCTGCTGCCGGTCAGCCCGAAGGTCCATGCCGGCCAGACCGAGGACGCGACCGTCCGCGCCATGGCCGCCGCGGGGCTCGAGCGGCGGATGGCGGCGATGGCGGCCGATGCCGAGACGCGGGCGCGCTACGCCAAGCAGCTCGACTACGAGCTCGGCGTGATCGCCGGGATGGGGTTTCCTGGTTACTTTTTGATAGTGGCAGACTTCATTCAGTGGGCCAAGGCCAACGACATCCCGGTCGGACCCGGCCGTGGCTCCGGCGCCGGCTCGGTGGTCGCCTGGGCGCTGACCATCACCGATCTAGACCCGCTGCGCTGGGGCCTGCTGTTCGAGCGCTTCCTCAACCCAGAGCGCGTGTCTATGCCGGACTTCGACATCGATTTCTGCCAGGACCGGCGCGACGAGGTGATCGACTACGTCCGGCGCGAGTACGGCGGCGACCGGGTCGCGCAGATCATTACTTTTGGTAAGTTGCAGGCCCGCGCCGCGGTGCGCGACGTCGGCCGGGTGCTCGGCCTGCCGTTCGGGCAGGTCAACCGGGTGGCAGAGCTGATCCCCAACAACCCGGCCAAGCCCGTCACCCTCAAGGAGGCCATCGACGGCGAGCCGCGGCTGCAGGAGATGCGCGACACCGAGGAGGCGATCCGCCGCCTGCTGGAGATCGCGCTGCAGCTCGAGGGGCTCTACCGCCATGCTTCGACCCATGCCGCCGGGCTCGTGATCGGCGACCGGCCGCTGGTCGATCTGGTGCCGCTGTATCGCGATCCGAAGGCCGATACGCTGGTGACGCAATATTCGATGAAATACGTCGAGCAGGCCGGGCTGGTGAAGTTCGACTTCCTCGGCCTGACCACGCTGACGATCCTGCAGCGGGCCAAGGAGATCCTGGCCGGGCTGGGCACGCCGGTGGACCTCGACGCGATCCCGCTGGACGACGAGGCGACCTATGCGATGCTTTCGCGCGGCGATGCGGGCGGGGTGTTCCAGTTCGAAGGGCAGGGCATGCGCGACGTCCTGAAGCAGATGCGGCCCAACCGGCTCGAAGACCTCATCGCCGCCGGCGCGCTGTACCGGCCGGGGCCGATGGCCAACATCCCGGATTACTGCCGCCGCAAGCATGGCGAGGCCTGGCAGTCGCCGCATCCGGAGCTCGACGAGATCCTGGGCGAGACCTACGGCATCATGGTCTACCAGGAACAGGTGATGCAGATCGCCCAGAAGATGGCGGGCTACAGCCTGGGCGCGGCGGACCTGCTGCGGCGCGCGATGGGCAAGAAGATCCGCTCCGAGATGGAGCTCCAGCGGCAGATCTTCACCGATGGGGCGACGGCGCGGGGCATCCCCAAGGCCAAGGCGGACGAGGTGTTCGACCTGATGGCCAAGTTCGCCGATTACGGCTTCAACAAGAGCCATGCGGCGGCCTATGCGCTGGTGTCGTACCAGACCGCCTGGATGAAGGCGAACCATCCGGTGGCCTTCATCGCCGCCTGCATGGACCTGGCGCTGAGCAACACCGACAAGCTGGCCGCCCTGCGGCAGGAAGCGCAGCGGATGGGGGTGGTCGTGCTGCCGCCGGATATCAACCATTCCGACGGGCGTTTCCGGGTCGAGACCTTGGATGGCAAGCAGTGCATCCGCTACGCGCTGGCGGCGGTCAAGAAGGTCGGGCTGGAGGCGATGAACGCGGTCGTGGCGACGCGTGGCGAGCGGCCGTTCGTCGACCTGGCGGAGTTCGCGGCGCGGGTGGATCCGCGGCAGCTCAACAAGATGCAGCTGGAGAATCTGGCCCGGGCGGGGGCGTTCGACGCGCTGCATGGCAACCGGGCGCAGGCGTTCGCGGGCGCCGAGTTGATCCTGCGGCGGGCGCAGGCGGAGGCCGAGGAGGTGCAGACGGGGCAGACCGGCTTGTTTGGCGGCGGCGCGCCGGACCCGCTGCGGCTGCCGCCGGGTCCGGACTGGCCGGGGATGGAGCGGCTCGGCTACGAGGCGGATGCGATCGGCTTTCATCTCACCGCGCATCCGCTGGACAGCTACCTGCCGTTGTTGAAGCGGCTCGGCGTAGTGGCGTCGAAAGACCTGGAGGCCCGGGCGCAGGCCGGGGCCACGCGGGTCAAGGTGGCCGGCTGCGTGATCGCGGCCAAGGAGCGCTCGACCAAGACGGGCAGCCGGATGGCGTGGATCCGGCTGTCGGACCGGGCCGGCAGCTTCGAGGTAACGCTGTTCAGCGAGGTGTTGAACTTGTCGCGGGAGCTGCTGAAGTCGGGCGAGGCGGTGCTGATGTCGGTGGACCTCAAGCTCGAGGGCGAGAATGTGCGGATCACCGCGGCCGACTGCACCGGGCTCGACGCGGCGGCCAACGCGGCGGGGGCGGGAATGCGCATCTGGCTGGACCGGACCGAGGCGGTGCCGCATATCCGCGCCATCCTGGCCCGCGGCGACCGTGGGCGCGGCCGGGTCACGCTGGTGCCAAAGATCGATTCCGCGCAGGAGGTGGAGATCACGCTGCCCGGGGCGTTCCAGGTGACGCCGCGGCTGGCCCAAGCGATCAAGGCGCTGCCGGGGGTGGAGCGGGTCGAGGAAATCTGACGCGTGATCTGAACCTGTCCCGACGTATCACGCTTTAGGTGACACATGGCGCTGCCACAATCGTCTGGCGTCATGGGACCAACAGAGAGGTTCGGGCCATGAAGAAGTCCCTGCTCGCACTTGCGTTGCTGCTGACCGCGGTGTCGGTCAGCGGCTGTATCTTCGTTCCTTATCATGGCTACGGCCGTGGTGGCGGCTGGTGTTACTACCATCCGTATCGTTGCTCTTGACCATCAGCCGGGATGGAAGAAGGCATAGACGCGCCTTGCGGTCTCGCGGTTGATGCCCGGTGCGGCCTCGAGATCGGTCAGGCCGGCCTGCTTGACGCCGCGGGCCGAGCCGAAGTGATTGAGCAAGGCGCGCTTGCGGGCGGCGCCGACGCCAGGCACCTCGTCGAGTTCGCTGGTGATCAGCGCCTTGCTGCGGCCGGCGCGGTGGGTGGTGATGGCGAAGCGGTGGGTCTCGTCGCGCACGCGCTGTAGATAATAGAGTACGGGGTCGCGCGGCGGCAGCTGGAAGGCGTCGCGGCCGGCCATGTGGAACCACTCGCGCCCGGCGTCGCGGTCCGGCCCCTTGGCGATGGCGACGACCGGGATGTGGTGCATGCCGAGGTCCTGCAGGATGCCGCGCACGGCCGAGAGCTGTCCGGCACCGCCGTCGATCAGGAGCAGGTCGGGCATGGCGGGCGCCGCCCCTTCGCCGGCGTCGCTGGCGGCCTGCTCGCGCAGCGCGCGGGCGAAGCGGCGGTCGAGCACCTCGCGCATCATGGCGAAGTCGTCGCCCGGGGCGATCGGGCCGCGGATGGAATATTTACGGTAGGCATTCTTCTGGAAGCCCTCCGGCCCGGCCACGATCATGACTCCATACGGATTGGTGCCCATGATGTGGCTGTTGTCGTAGCACTCGATGCGTTCGGGGGTGGCGGGCAGGCCGAACAGGGCGGCGACGCCTTCGAGCAGCTTCTGCTGTCCTGCGCTCTCGGCCATGCGCCGCTCGAGCGCCTCGCGGGCATTGGTCGCGGCATGCAGCACCACGGCGCGCTTCTCGCCGCGGGCCGGCACGGTGACGGCAATCTTGCGGCCGGCCTTGAGCGAGAGCGCTTCCTGTAGCAGGTCCTGCTCGGCCACCGTGTCGCTCAGCAACACGCAGGGCGGGATCGGCTTGTCGTCGTAGAACTGGGCCAGGAAGGCGGCGAGCACGATGTCGATCTCGGCGTCGCGGGCGTGGGTGGGGAAGAAGGCGCGGTTGCCGTTGTTGTTGCCGCCGCGGACGAAGAACACCTGCACGCAGGTCTGGCCGCCGATCTGGTGGCCGGCGACGATGTCGGCGTCGGTCAGGCTGGCCGGGTTGACCACGGCGGTGCCCTGGACGTGGGTCAGGCCGCGGATACGGTCGCGCACGGCGGCGGCGCGCTCGAACTCGAGGTTCTCGGCGGCGGCCTCCATCTCGCGGGCGAGCTCGCGCTGGACGTCGTTGGCCTTGCCGCCGAGGAACGCCTTGGCCTGGGCGACATAGTGGCCGTAGTCCTCGGTGCTGACCCGGTCGACGCAGGGGGCCGAGCAGCGCTTGATCTGGTGCAGCAGGCAGGGGCGGGTGCGATTGGCGAACACCGTGTCCTGGCAGGAGCGCAGCAGGAACACGCGCTGCATGGCGGTGACGGTCTGGTTGACGGCCCAGGCGGAGGCGAACGGCCCGTAATAGCTGCCCTTGCGGGTGCGGGCGCCACGATGCTTGGTGATCTGGGCGAAGGGGTGGTCCTCCGTCAGCATCAGCCAGGGATAGCTCTTGTCGTCACGCAGCACGATGTTGAAGCGCGGCTTGAGCCGCTTGATCAGGTTGGCCTCGAGCAGCAGCGCCTCGGCCTCGGTATGGGTGGTGACGATCTCCATGGTGACCGTCTCATGCACCATGCGGCGCAGGCGCTCGGGCAGGCGGGTGATCTGGGTGTAGTTGGTGACGCGGCGCTTGAGGTTGCGCGCCTTGCCGACGTAGAGCGCGTCGCCCTTGTCGTCGAGCATGCGGTACACGCCCGGGCTCTGCGGCATGGTGGCGAGCGCGCGCTCGATCACGCCGACGCCGCGACCCTCGTCTGTCTTGTCCATGGTGTCTGATTAGGCAGCCTGGTCGGGGTTGCTCAAGGGGTGCGAGATCATCCACCGAAGCTGTGGATAAACTTGTGGGCCGGAGCGGGAGTGAGGCCGTTCGGGCACGGATTCAAAGGCTCCGCTGCGGAATGCCTGAAAAACGTGCAATACTGTAAGTATCTGATTCTGCATGAAAAGTAGCTAACCATTTGACGGCTCGGTGAAGCTTTTACTGAACCTTGCTGAAAATTCAGGGACTTTGCGATGTCGGTGGACGATCGCCGGGTTGCCGCCGCTCGATTTCGACTCCGGCTGCAACGGCATCGGCGAAGACGTCAAGCTTTTCCACTCGGATTCGCGCCGACCGCACTCTCGGCTCGAGCAGACAGGCGGCGGCGAGATGCTCGGCGAGGGTCTCGACGAGATTGATATGGTGCGTGGTGGCGATCTCGCGCACCCGGTTGGCCAGGGTTTCGTAGTCGACCACGCGTTCGAGGCGGTCGTCGACGCCGGCCGGGTCCTCGGCAACGCCGAGGTCGACGTTGATGCGGACCCGCTGGCGCGCGCCGCGCTCGTGCGGATGGATGCCGATGCTGGCCTGGAGCACGAGGTCGCGCAGGAAGACGTGGCGGGTTGCGGTGTCGGCGCTGGCGATGGGCACGCTATTCATTCTGGACCGCGCCCGTTGGCGCCCATTGCATGTGCTGGCCGCCGTCGAGGGCGATCATCTGCCCGGTCATGGAGGGCAGCATCAGGATTGCCAGCGCGGCCTGGGCGACCTCGTCCGGGCTGGTGCCGTGGCGCAGGGGAACGCTGGCGCATTGGCGGGCGAATTGTTCCGGGGTCTGGCGCGGGCTCGGCAACGCAGGGCCGGGGCCGATGGCGTTGACGCGGATGCGCGGCGCCAGCGCGAGCGCCATCTGCCGGGTCAGCGCCCACAGCCCGGCCTTGGACAGCGTGTAGGACACGAAATGCGGCGTCAGCGACCAGACCCGCTGATCGAGCATGTTGATGACCAGGCCGTGGGCCTCGGCGGGCAGGTCGCGCGCCAGGGCCTGCATCAGCACGAAGGGAGCGCGCAGGTTGGGCTCGACGTGCTGGTCCCAGCTGGCCCGGGTCGCCCCGTCCCACTCGTCGCGCTCGAATGTGCTGGCGTTGTTGACCAGGACGCCGATCGGGCCGAGGGCGGCGGCGGCGCGCGGGAGCAGGCGCTCGACCTCGGCGTCGGCGCCGAAGTCGGCGTCGACCACCGCCGCCCGGCCGCCGCCGCGCACGATCTCGGCGGCCAGCGCGTCCGCTTCGGCCCGGCTGTGACGGCAATGGATCGCGACGCCGAGCCCGGCGCCGGCCAGGGCCAGGCAGATCGCCCGGCCGAGCCGCTGTGCCCCGCCGGTGACGAGGGCGGCGCGCGGCAGGCGAGGCGGCAGGGTGAACGCGATCGTCGCGGTGTCGGGCATGGCGGTCATGCGCCCCGTTATGCGGCAAGGGCGGCGTCCTGCCCATCCATCCCCGGGCCACAGAGCCCGCTTCCCCCGGGGTGCCAATAATTGTAAGCCGAGTGGAACATAAGGAGAACTCAGGTCATCATCCAGGCCACTCGCACCCGGACATGGACTGAACGGCGCTGGCCGGTGCGCGCGATCCTGGTTGGGATCGCGGTCATCCTGGTGCTGCCCGGCCTGCTGTTCGGCGGCATCCTGCTCGACCGTTTCGCGGAATCCGAGCGCGCCGACTATCGCACCGAGGCGGTGGCCAATGCGGCGCGGGTGGCCGACGCGCTGGACCGCGAGCTCGGCATCCTGGTCGCGGCGGCCCGCGTGCTGACGACCTCGCCGGCGCTGGCGGCGGGCGACATCGCGGCGTTCGAGCGCGAGGCGCGCGCGGTCGGCGGCGTGCTCGGGCAGGAGGTGATCCTGGCGCAGCCGCACGGGATGATACTGCTGGACACCAGCGTGCCGCTCGCGCCCGACCTGCTCGCGACCGACCTGGCGGAGACGTTCCGGCTGGTGGTGAGCGAGCAGCGCCCCCTGGCGTCGGACCTGTTTCGCGACGGTTCGGGCCGGCCGAGGGTGGCGGTGCTGGCGCCGGTCAGCCGGAACGGCGCGGTGATCTTCGTCGTCGGCCTGGTGCTCGAGCCGGAATATTTTTCTTCGGTGCTGCGCAGCCTGGCGCTGCCGGCAGGCTGGATCGCTTCGGTACGCGACTCGCATACGCGGCTGTTTGCCCGCAACCGTGATGCCGAACGCTATATCGGCGCGGAAGGGGCGCCGGTGGGCGAGCCGACCGGCGCGGGCGCGCGCCGGGTGTGGACGACGACGGCGCTGGACGGGACGCGGGTGCTGACGGCGACGACGCGCACCAAGGCGGCCGGCTGGCGGGTCGCGATCGGCGCGCCGCTGGCGCTGGTCGACACGCCGATCCGCATGTCGGTCACGTTGCTGGGGGCGAGCTTCCTGCTGTCGCTGCTGGTCGGCTGTGTCCTGGCCGGACTTTTGGCGCAGGCGATCTCGGTGCTGTTGCGGCGGCTGGCGGCGGCGGGGCGGGCGCTGGGCGCGGGGGAGGCGGTGTTGGCGGTGCCGTCGCGGATTAGCGAGATCGATGCCGTCTCGCGCGCGCTCGGCCGGGCCGACGCCGACCTGCGCAGCCGGGGGGCGGCGCTGGCGGCCGAGCGGGCGCGGCTGGCGGCGATCATCGAGACGGTGCCGGTCGGCCTGATGATCGCCGAGGCGCCGAGCGGGCGGGTCGTGGCCGGCAACCGGGAGCTCGGGCGGATGCTGTGGCCGCTGCTCACCGCCGGCGATGCGGCGAGCCCATTTTACGACGAGGAGGGTGCGCCGGTGCCGGCCGGCACCGAGCCGCTGCTGCGCGCGCTGGCCGGCGAGGACAAGCCCACGCTGCGCTGCCGCTATCGCCGCGCCGACGGCTCGCTGTTCTGGGTCAATGCGGTGGCCGCGCCGATCCGCTCCAGCCGGGACGAGGGGCACGGCGGCGAGATCACGGGCGCGGTGGTGGCGCTGCTCGACATCGACGAGGTGGTGCGGGCGCGCGAGCAGAAGGCGCGTTGGGCCGAGCGGCTGGAGGAGGAGGTCGCGGCGCGGACCGACGACCTGGCGCGGGCGAACCAGCTTCTGCGCGACGAGATGTCGGCCCGCAACCAGGCCGAGGAGCGGCTGCGGCAGGCGCAGAAGATGGAGGCGGTGGGCCGCCTGACCGGCGGGATCGCGCACGACTTCAACAATCTGCTGACGGTGGTGGTGGGCAGTCTCGACCTGTTGCGGCGCCGGGTCACGGATCTGCGGGCGGTGCAGCTGATCGCCAACGCGCAGGACGGGGCCAGCCGGGCGGCGGACCTGATCGCCCGGCTGCTCGCGTTCTCGCGCCGCCAGCCGCTGGTGGCGCAAGCGGTCGACCTCAACCGGCTGGTGTCGGACACGGCGCATCTGCTGCGTCGCACGCTGGGCGAGACGATCGCGGTCGAGACCCGGCTCGATCCCGGCGCCTGGCTGGCGCTGACGGACGCCAACCAGCTCGAGAACGCGCTGCTCAATCTAGCGGTCAATGCGCGCGACGCGATCCATGAGGCCTCGCCGGGCGGCGGGCGGCTCGTGCTGGCGACGGCCAATGCGACCGTGCCGGCCGGCCCGCTACCGCGCGTGTCGGACGCCCGGCCGGGCGACTACGTCATGGTCAGCGCGGCCGATAGCGGCGCCGGCATGACGGCCGAGGTGCTCTCGCACGTGTTCGAGCCGTTCTTCACCACCAAGCCGGTCGGGCAAGGGACCGGGCTTGGCCTGTCGCAGGTGCATGGCTTCGTGGTGCAGTCGGGCGGCCATGTCGAGATCGAGTCCGAGCCCGGCCGGGGCACGACGGTGCGCCTGTTCCTGCCGCGGCTGGCCGAGGGGCGGGCCGTGAAACGGGCGGTCGAGGCCGCGCCCGCCGTTCCTGCCACTGCGGTCGGCGCGACGATCCTGCTGGTCGAAGACGAGGAGGGCGTGCGCGAGTTCGCCGCGGCCGTCCTGGTCGAGCTGGGCTACGAGGTGCTGACGGCCGAGCAGGGGCAGGCCGCGCTCGTGTTGCTGGACGCGCACCCCGAGACGGCGCTGGTGGTGACCGACCTGGTGATGGCCGGCATGGGCGGCCGTGAGCTGGCCGAGCACATCGGCCGCCGCCGGCCGCTGCTGCCGATCCTGTTCACGACCGGTTACGACCCGGCCGCGTTGGGCGATGCGGGCGACCCGCGGGCGGTGCTCGGCAAGCCGTTCACGGTCGCCGAGCTGGCGGCGAAGGTGGCCGAAGCGCTCGGCTGAGTGCGTTCATGGGAGCAGGGTCAAGGTGTCTCCGACGGCGATCCGGCCGCCCTCGGCCACCTCGGCGTGCACGCCCAGATCGGCGTGGCCGTAGGCGGCGCGCAGCTCGCGCACCGGGTCGGCGTCGCGCTCGGCGGTGGCCGGGTTCACCTGGGTGGCGTTGCAGCGGACGGTGCGCTTGACGACGCGCAGGGTGGCGCCGCCGACCTGGAGCGAGCGGCCGACCCAGTCGAACTCGCTCCAGGCGGGGTTGCCGCTGAAGTAGATGTTGGCGCGAAATCGCATCGGGTCGCGCGCGGCGCCGAGGTCGCGTTCGAACGCGACCAAGCTGGAAAGCGCGATCAGGCTGACCGTTGGGCGGCGCTGATCGCCGAACACGTGGCCAGGCACATAGTGGAAGATCGGTGTGCCGCGCGCCTCGTCGCCGAGGAAGCCGACGAGGAAGGCGGCGATGGCGGCCCGGCCGGGCGGGGTCAGCGGCGTGTCGGCGACGCTCGAGCCATCGGGGGCGCGGATGGTCAGCACGCCGTCGTGCGGGTCGAATCCGGCGCGCAGGCCGGCGATGCGTGCGTTTTTCAGCAGGCACATGAAGTTGGATTTGGGCAGGAAGACGGGGGCGGCCGGGTCGAAGCCGGAATCGCCCTGGGCGAGGGCGAAGGCGCGGTCCCAGGGCAGGGCGGCGCCGGGCTCGAGTTCGATCGTCTCGAGCGCCTCTGCGGTCAGCCCCTTCACCGGATAGCGGTAGAGTCGTTCGATTTGCACACGGCCTCCGATCGCGATGATTGCCTTGAGTCGCGGGGAGATGATTACCATTTTCCGCCGTAACGGCCGAGCCGCGTCGCCTCTCTTGGGACGGGGATCGGGACGTCGCCTTGAAAGGGACGAACAGACATGGACATCGAGAAATTTACCGAGCGGTCGCGGGGCTTCCTGCAGGCCGCGCAGACCATCGCGATCCGGGAGTTCCACCAGCGTTTGACGGCCGAGCATGTGCTGAAAACGCTTCTGGACGACGAGGAGGGGGCGTCGGCGGGGTTGATCCGGGCGGCCGGCGGCAATCCGAAGGTGGCGCAGCAATCGGTCGAGGCGGAGCTGGCCAAGCTGCCTAAGGTGAAGGGATCGGGGGCCGGGCAGGCGCCGCAGATCACGCCGGAGCTGGTGCGCATCCTCGATGCGGCGCAGCAGGACGCGGTCAAGGCGGGCGACCAATTCGTGGCGCAGGACCGGATGCTGATCGCGATCGCGGCGAGCGAGACCTCGGCCGGACGCAGCCTGCGCGCCGCCGGGGCGACGCCGGTGGCGCTGGAGAAGGCAGTGGGCGAGATCCGCAAGGGGCGCACGGTCGACAGCCCCAACGCGGAGGCCAATTTCGACGCATTGAAGAAATATGCGCGCGACGTCACCGAACTCGGCCGCCAGGGCAAGCTCGACCCGGTGATCGGCCGCGACGAGGAGATCCGCCGCACGATCCAGATCCTGGCCCGGCGCACCAAGAACAACCCGGTGCTGATCGGCGAGCCCGGCGTCGGCAAGACGGCGATCGTCGAGGGCTTGGCGCTGCGGATCGTCAACGGCGACGTGCCGGAGGCGCTGCGGAACAAGCGGCTGATGGCGCTGGATCTCGGCGCCATGGTGGCCGGCTCGAAGTTCCGCGGCGAGTTCGAGGAGCGGCTGAAGGCGGTATTGAAGGAGATCGAAGCGGCCGAGGGCAACGTGCTGCTGTTCATCGACGAGATGCACACGCTGGTGGGCGCGGGCAAAGCCGATGGGGCCATGGACGCGAGCAATTTGCTCAAGCCCGAGCTCGCCCGCGGCGCGCTGCACTGCATCGGCGCGACCACGCTCGACGAGTATCGCAAGCACATCGAGAAGGACGCGGCGCTGGCGCGGCGCTTTCAGGCGGTGTTCGTCGGCGAGCCGAGCGTGCAGGACACGATCAGCATCCTGCGCGGCATCAAGGACAAGTATGAGCTGCACCACGGCGTCAAGATCACCGACGGCGCAATCGTCGCGGCGGCGACGCTGAGCAACCGCTACATCACCGACCGGTTCCTGCCGGACAAGGCGATCGACCTGATCGACGAGGCGTCCAGCCGCCTGCGTATGGAGGTGGACAGCAAGCCCGAGGCGCTCGACGAACTGGACCGCCGGCTGCTGCAGCTCAAGATCGAGCGCGAGGCGCTGCGTCGCGAGACCGACGCGGCCAGTCGCGACCGGTTGGTCAAGCTCGAGGGCGAGATCGCGGAGTTGGCGGAGAAGTCGGATGCGATGAGCGCGACGTGGAAGGCGGAGAAGGACCGCGTGACGCAGA
>JAABUK010011680.1_pt1 | contig 11360 bp, 1 predicted proteins | sample 5559141 | NCBI WGS metagenome assembly JAABUK01 (sample SAMN10711869, study PRJNA513367) | rock metagenome | isolation source: Antarctica rocks | place: Antarctica: Victoria Land, Pudding Butte nord | collected 2016-01-03 | reverse complement strand
TAATTAAATTAGTATTATTTATATAATATTATATAATATAAAATAATCGACTAAACCGAATCGTCCTCGTCTATAATAATAATTAACGCGGAAATAAAATAATTAATAATTTAAATTAATAATATTAAATTAGTCAATTTCTAACTATTTAAAATATTTCGAAATAAAGTATATTTAATAATAGAATCTATTATCGAAGTTAAACGAATAATAAAGGGTAATATTATTTCTTATATAATAAAAAAAATAGAGATTAAATAACTAAAAGATCTCTTTAATAAAAATATTAAAATATATATATTAATAATAATATCTAGTATAAGAGAGAGTATCGTCGATTTAAAAAATAATAAGAAAATAATTTTAAAGATATTTAAAAAAAAGATATTAATTAAATTATATTGAAATTAAATATAATAAATATAATATAATAAAAATTTACTTTTCGACTAAATAAACAAAGTTTAGAGAAAGAAAAATCGATATTATTTTTCAAAATTCTAGACTCGAATACGGCGAATAAATAAATAATAAATTATATTTTAGAAAATAAATAACTATTATTATATAAAATATAAGAGAGGACCGGCGATTAAAAATTAGATTTTAATTATTAAAGATATAATTATATAACTCCGATATAAAAGAATTCGTCTAAATATAATATATATATAGAATTATATTAATCGAAAGACTATAATATTAGAAAGTCGAATATAATATAATACGCGATTTACTCTAGATATTATATATTTTAAAATAGAGAATATATAACTCGATAAAAAAAGATATATTGAATTAAATTAAAATTAAAAGATAAATTAAAATAAAATAAAAATTTATAAAATTATCGAGGATAATATTCTAAAACTCTTAAAGATAATTAATAAATAATAACTTTATATAAATTCTAATAAAGAATATAAAGAAAACGAAAATATTAATAAATATAATTAATAAATTCTAGAATATCATTATCGCTCCTAGAAAAATAAATCGATTAAAGAGATTTAAAAAATCGCTTTTTTAAAGTAAATAATTATCTAGATAATATATAATTTCTTTATAAATTAACTAAATAAGAGTTAATTAAATTTAATAATATTAAATAATTAAAAATAAAAGAAAGAATTTACGAATATAATATTAATATTAAATAAAAAGTAATATATATTTAAAGATTATATATTATAATATTAAAAGAAAATCGAAATTAATAATAATACTATATTAAAACGAGTAAATTAAAAATATTAATACTTTAATTATTAAGAGTTTATTTAGAATCTAAAGAATTAAATATTATATAATAATAATATTAACTATTTTTATTTAATATATAAAGAGAATTTAGAAATACGTATATATTTTTATATAAATAAAAGAATCGATATAAATAACTAAAAATCGATATATTATAAAAATAATTTTTAATTTAATAAAACTTATATTAAAGAAATAGAGAATAAGATAAAGATTTTAAATAGATAATTTTAATATTAGAAATAAATCTAATAAAGGAACTTCTAATTTAAAAAACTTATAATATATATAACTCTTTATTAATATAAAATACCTCGATTAATAATTTATCGATATTATTTTTATTAAAAGATATATTAACTAAGAAGAGTAGATATATTTTATTAAAAAGATTTAATCTTTATTATTTTAACTCAAATAATATAGGAAAATAGATTTTTTATATTATAATAAATAAAATCTTAAGAAATATAAAAATAAAGAATATAGAATTAAAGTTTTCAAAAAAATTATTATATAAAAAACTAGAGAATATAAAAATATTATTAACTTATTATTTTTTCCTAAGAAGCCTTAATTAAATTATATATAACTTTATAATACGAGAAAGTATATATTATAATTTCAATTATAAATTAATAATAACGGAATTTGAAAATTATATTCAAGAGTTAATATTATATATTTATTATATTTTAAAGAAGATAAAAGAAAAAACTATTATTTAAATAGAAATTAAAATTTATTTAAAAAAACTTATATCGAGGTTTTAAGAAACTAGAATCTAAGATTAAAAATTATATAAATAAATAATTAAATAAAGTAATAGAAGTTTTTAAAAATTATTAAATTTATAATTTTATATACTCGTTAATATTAAGGTATTTAATTTATTTAAATTAAAATAAATTAAAATTCTATTAAAAATAAAAGTATATAAAGAAATATAAATAATATTATAATAATAAAATAATAGAGATTTTAAATATAACGAATAACGAAAAATAAATATTTAATTTAAAAAATAAATTATTTTTATAAAGAAAAAGTATAAATAGAAAATAAGAATATTTTATTAATAAAGAAGTTCTTTAAATAATTCCTTAATAAAATTACTCTATAATAATATTTATTAATAGTTAAAGGAATTTCTTCGATAAGAAAATTTTAATTTATTAATAATTTAGTTTCTTTATTATAAAATATCGATTATTAACCTAAATATTCTAAAGTATTAATAATCTTTCCTATTTATTTCTCTTCTACTTCAAGTTTTATAATTTAATTTATTTATTCTATAAATTCAAAGATTGTATTTATTAAAATATAATACTATATATATTATCGTACTAAATATTTATATAACTCCTATATATAACCTCGGTTTTATATATTTTTATTTATAATATACTCCGACTTCGAATCTACGAGGGTTTTAATAATTATATATCGATTTATATACCTAAAAGTTTAAAATCTTTAAATATTAATTTTTAATTCTAGTTTAATTTTAATATAAATTAATCTACGAACTAAATCTCGTAATTATTTTATATCTTTTATATTATTCATATCCGCTAGTTAAGTATTAACGAACTAGTATTTTTTAAATTTAATTTTCTCTCTCTCTTAAAGAAAAAGATTAATAATTATTATAATATCGGGGTTATAAAATAAAAGCGATTTCGAAAAACTTCTAAATATTAATAATAAATTCTAAAATTTAATTTTAAAATCTACTATTACTCTAAAGTAATATATCGAGTATATTAATATTATTAATAAATATTATATTTAATACTCTTAAAAGTCTAAAATCTAAATTTATAAAATACTAGAAATTTCATTTATTATATATTTTATTATTATATTATAGGTAATTCTACTACGTTTAATATATATATTTATATATATATTTATATCTTATTTATTACTTACTATTAATTTTAATATTAGAGATATTTTTTAAAATATATTATAACTCTCGCTAAAAAGACTTTTTGAAAATAATAATTAAAAATCTTAATACTCGACGGGCGCTCAATTTATATCTAAGATAATATAAATATTTAAAGTCGATTTTTAATATTTAAAATACTTTATATTAAAATATAGAGTCGTTAAAACTACGCTACGGAATAAGGAATAGAATTAGTTTTTTTTACTCTATTCTCTTCTCTTCTTTAAAGAAGGGAATTTTTTTAATATTAATATTTATTTTAATTTTTTAAATTCTCTTCCTCGATTTTCGAAAAAGTTAAAATATTAATTATAATTTCGTAACGTAATTAAAAGTTTTAATTTAAAACTAGGTTTCGATTTATTAATATTATAACTACTTTTCTAAATTATAATTAATATATATTTTATTATTTTATTAAACTTTATTCTAACTCTCTTATTCGAGATATATAGTTTATATTTTATAAATTTATTATTTTCGGGCGGTTATATAGTAGATTTTGAAACTATTGATTTTATATATTAAACGGATAGCCTATATACCTTATTTAGGTAGAGTAACTATCAATATTAAATAAATAGAATATAGGTATAAATATATTATGAATTTATCCTAAATAATTAAATTTGAAGCTATATAAATAGTATAGTTTAATAGAGCCTTACCTCGTCGTCGCCCCTTTATTATCGCTATAGTCGCCGCCGTTCTAGAGCCTATTCGCGCCCTAATCTAGTATGAATTCGAGTTAGGATATAGTATTAATAATATCGCCGCCGGCCCCTATAATATAAGCCTAATTACGTTATAGAGGATAATAAGGATATAGAGGCTTTACGATACCGTCTTTATACCGAGTAAGAATATAGGAAGGCGACCTAGGAAGATTAGCGAGCTCTTAAAATATAAACTCCTATACTATTTTATTAAGCGGCCTATAACTTACTTAGATAAAATAACTTATTTCTTATTAAACGAGTATAATATTACTATTAATAAGACCGCCGTTTAGTAGTATTTATACCGCCTAGGATAAAGTAAGAAGATTTAGCGAAAGATTATTTATAAATATAATTAGGTTTTAAAAATAATTTAGTTCGTGAAACTAAAGAGGTAGCGAGTTAATTAATTAATTTTTCTAGATAAGAGTACTACCTATAAACGTATTAATATATTCCAAACTCTTATATATAACGTCGATATAGTTAATTTTAATAGGTGATAGGAAGTATAACTAGGCCCTTATTAATATTACACCGTTAATTATTTAAAGCCTATATAGAAGTAGGAGGTAGAGTCTTTTACCTACGTATATTATTAACGGCTACCTCGACTAAATTATATATTAAGAGTTAATTACGGCGGCGATATTTAATAATTTTATCGAATATAATATACTCCCTCGCTACGGCCGTTTCGAAGACAATAATATACTCTTAGTAATAATTTATAATAATATTAATATTTATTATAATCTAGTTCTAGTTAGGCTATATATTAACGCCGGCGTTCTACTCGAATACCTCTCTCCCTATTTATTAGATTTTAATTTTATCGAGACTTCGTTTTTAATTTTAAAAAGTTAGATAAAACAGTACTTTAATATTACTTAAATATACGTAGACGAGGAGCGATTTAACTATTTTCTAGATCTAGTAGTAAAATTATAGGTTAATTATAAAGATTCTAGAAATATCTTCCGGTAGTTAAATATTAATTATAAAAGTAAAATAAGTATTTAGGAAGAGGAAGAGGAAGACGATAATAATATCTATAATAATATAAAATAAGAGAATAACTTATATATATAAATCTATAAATAGCTCGTAGAAATTAGTAATTTTAATTTATTTACCCCTCGGTAGCTTAATTATTAATAATAATATATAAATTATCTAGATCCTCGTCCGCTCCGTAGCCCTAGTCGTCGTCGTCTTTATATTTAATTAAATCGATAATATAACTTTTAATTACTAGTATAGGCCTCTTAATAGAGGTATTAAATAATATATCTAGAATATAATTAATTAGGGTTAACGAGTCTTTTATAGAAAGATTCGAGAGATACCTAAGGCCTATAATATTTCTTATTTAAAATTTACTCTTTTTATATTTAAATTAGTTAGTAAAATAAATAAAAGAGTATCCTATTCTAAATATAATCTCTAGTTTCTCTTATTTATATTCGAACTTATTACTTTTCTAATTTTAAACGTCTCTTATAATATAGCCTTTATCTAGTAACTTATTCTTTACGTCCTTTAAGTTAGGCTTATCGCGGGGCTATAATCTAGGTTTAATCTATTTAATTAATTTAGCCACGTCGCCGTTAATTAGACTACTACCGCGGTAAGGTAAAATAATAAAACCGCGTATAATAAAGCGAGAGGGCTAGCGATAGGAAAACTTCTTTACTCTTTTTAAAACCCTTCTAACCTATATCTTAACTTCTAGTATAGAGGTTCGGATATTTACTAGAGGGGGGGTTACCGGCTAAATAGGAGGCGTATATAAATAAATAGGCGGCGGATATAAATAATTTACTAACGACGGTATTAATTTAAATAGTATAGATTTATTCTTTTACTCTCGTTTTTTATTTCTTTCTTTATATTTCTTTTTATTCTCTTATTTTTTTTTTATTCTCGCCGGTAGTACCTCTTTATTTAATTATTTTAAAATATCTAATTTAATAACTCTCTACTAAACCGTAGTATCTTTATTTAATAATATATAATATATTTTATCTTTATTAACCTAGTAGTATTTATTTTTATTCGAGTATTTATACTTTTTATATACCTAGTAGTTAAGAATATTTTAAATTAAAATAATATTAGGATCTAGGGCGTTCGACTACTCTAAAGTAGTAAACTAGCGATTTATAGGATTCTTCCCTCTAATTACCCTAAATAAGATAGATATAAAACTATTAATACTAACTCTAGTACTAGAGCTAGTAATAAGAAAAGTAACGGCGACTAGTTATAACGAAGTAGAGATAATAGTAAGCGCTTCCCCTATAAGAGTAGGAGTTTAATATAATAGTAACTCTATTTAAACTTATTTTTACCGCTTATAAAAAATATATCTAGTTAACCCTCGATAACGTACTAGTTACTATCGTCGTTTATAGACTATAGATATCGTCTCGTCGCCGGTAGCTTTTTATATAATAATATCGTCGTTATAAAGACTCGAAAAGTAGGTAACCTACGGTTAAAAACGTATTTAATAGTCTTCTTTTAATACTCCCTAAAGACGCGCCTTAATAAGAATAAATTTAAACTATTAATATTATAGTTCTTTACTTTATTAAAGAGGATAGTCGGCTTCTTTATTTAATATAATAGAATACGTATTTAATAAAGTACTACCCGTACTATAGGCTCCTTAATAGGCTTATTAAGTTTATTTTTACTCTAGAATACTAAGGCGTTAACTTTAATAATCGTACTAGTAGCTTTAATTATAATTTAAATAATAATAACCTTAATAATAGCCTTAATAGTAACTAATTTAATAACTTTAATAGTAATAACCTTAGTAGCCTCACGAGTCTTAGCGGCTTTAGTAGTAGTAAATTCAGCTATTACTCCTACTACTACTATTAAAATTTCTCGCTCGGAATCTTTATTCTTATCCTTATCTTTATTACCGAACGGTTTCCTCCGTAGGAATAAACTACGCCTCGACGATAACGGCGGTATAAGAGTAAGAGTACGCCTAGCCTAATTTTTAGCCTAGTCTATAAACTTACCGAAACTCTTTTAAATTATAAAAAAGGGAGTTCTAGAAACTTTTAGAGGCGGTAGGGGTATAAATTAACTCGATTTAAATTAAAAATTATTCTATTTATTAACGACTCGCCGCCTAGGGTAATTACCTAGTTTCTTAATAATAAACTTTAGGTATACTAGGGTCTTAAAAGGAGTTAAAGCTAAATTATAAATCTATAAATAACTCGGAGTTTACTCTGGGCGAGGTTAAGATAACTTTACCTATTAAATAAGTAAAGAAGTTATAGAAGCGGCCTTATCGGCGGTAGTAGTACCTTTTAATAATATTAACGAGCGTCGTTTCCTAGGAGGGGGCTTCTTTAGTAAGGGCTTTTTATTACTACCGTTTTTAAACTTCTTTAAAAGTATTTTAAAAATAATAGCGACGATAATAAAAGCTAGAAAGGGCGGATTATATATAATATTATAACTAGGCCCTAGCCTAGCTTTAATTCTACTTAATTAGGATACTATTACGGGCCTACTATATAAATAACTTATTATATATATATTTATTTAATATTAATAGTTACCCTACCTAAATAAAGTGTACGGGTCATCCGTTTAATACGTAAAATCAATAATTTCAAAATCTACTATAATATTATTTAGAAAGTACTTTTTTAAATAAATTTAATATTTATTATATTATATAAACTCCTCGAGTTATTATTAAAGAAAATATATTTCGATATAATTAAATTCTATATCTATATATTAATTAATTAATATATACTTTTAGTATTTATATATAAATTTAGATTTTTAGTAAAAAAGTATATTATCGTTATAATATTAAATTTTTTAAAAATTATATTAATATACTCGAGTTTTATTAATATAATAATTTTTATAAATACGTAAAAAGAGTCTAACCTAGACTATATAATAACTCGAGTATTATTTAATTTTAATATAAACGAATATTTCGTCTAAATTTATAAAGATATTTTTAATAATAAATAATTTAAAATTTTAAAATTTGAATTTCTAAAACGTTTTATAGATAGTTTAGAATTATTTAAAAATTATATTAATAAATATATAATACGCTAATAAGTAGAGAAGTTTAAAGGGATAGAGTAGTTATAAGAGAATTATTTAGGGGCCCTTTAGGGGCTCGCTTAGGGGCCCTACCTTGTAAATTGTCTTGGCGAGGGCGTACTACTCTAGCACTCGGCCAACACGATAGAAATAATTGTCAAAACACAATAATAAACCAATCCACGCACGCCAAGCGATCTATCTTCTTGATAGATGCCACTATCAAATATTACCCTACATGACTCGCCCCATCTCTGTTCTCTTCACTTCGCGCTCATAAGCGACTACAATTAATTGCCCCCCATCAATTATTGCTGGCGTACACCCGGCTGCTCATTGATTGAATGATACATTCATTGTCCTTCTCAATCCTAGGCATATTAAAGAGCTTCACAAGTCCGTAACGAGAAATACTCATAACATCCATCAGCTGTCACTTCCATCGACTACCTTCCACGTACCTCCGACAGCATTCCATCGACTTCCTCCCATACTGTCACTGTCCACCTTCCGCCCACATCCTTCGCCTTTAATCGGCAGTCACTTTGAACAATTACACAAGGCCTGAGATGCCCTTCGAAACAGGAAGAGCATGGGAATAAGCATCCACAATCAAGATCTTCATGTCATCACGGACGCACATCGGTTACAGCCCGACCGACGAGAGCCCAAGCTCGACAGCGCTGCTGCTGTTCCCCACTACAGACCGAATTTCATCCCTCACTCCGCACCTCAATCTATCCTTCACGCCTTATCTACACCCGACTCCTCGCCCACCTGGCCGATTTCAATCGAAGCGTGGCTTGAACACACCTCAGCTGCCTCCTCAGCACCTATACCAATACAATCTACACCTTGTCAAGGCCTCAAACGCAAGCGCAGCACCTCAGCGGACTCACCAGACATTGGAGCCCACCAAGATCCATCTTCCAGTGACTCAATGGATCCCAATCAGTATGGCCCTCAAGTAATTTTTGCCCCCTCCTTCCTTTTGGCGTTTGCTCAACTAACACTGTTCCAGGCCCCTTTCACCCCAAATAGAAGCGCAGCGACCGATATCTCTACCCCACTCACCGAAGATTCCAAGTCAACACTATCGAGCCGCCAATCTCGCAAGGATACTCAGTTTGTTGCTGCTGCTATGCAATCGCACAGGCTATGGCAAAAGCAACGCAAGCTTTTCGATAGCTTTCCCGAGTTCAAAGCCCACGTTCGTCGCGTGGTTAACGAGGAGCGGCCGTCAGGCGCAAAAAAAGATTCGGTCGAAAAGCTTCAGGAGAAGCAAGAGTATTGCCAAGATGCGAACGAGGACACCATTCTCTTCAATTTACTCCACTTGATCGCTAAAGAAAGTCGGCAAGTGGCGAAGGAAGCTACAGTCCAAGACGGTAGTGACCAGGATAGGGAGAAGAGCTATGAAGTCAGAGAGTTCTGGAGCGACGGTGTAGTAGTACAGGTAAATCGCTTATTCCGTAATACCACGCTACCAAACGCGTATCTACACTCAGGTCTCCTCGAAGATATCGCCAAAGCTCTAGCTAAACAAGATGGCATGACGCAACCAAAGCCTGACTACACCTACGGGATCAAGACTGATAAATACCTTCGGAAGGATGGGACCCAGTTCACCGACGAACTTCTAGACATTGTCCCGAAGATGCACCACGCCTTTCTTCTCGTGGAGGGTAAATCCAACAAAGGGGCGATGACCCAGGGGGAAAATCAAGCGTGTCGAGGTGGAGCTACTTTGGTCAACGCCTCGCGACAGCTACTTGCGAAGCTGGGTCGAGTGGACATTCTTGGACCAGACAAAGACACATTCGTATATTCCGTCACGATGGAGTCCAAGGTCATGGACATTTGGGTCCACTGGGCCGAAGTACGGATGAACGGCAAAGCCCACGAGGTCCACTTCCACATGAATGCGATTGCCTCCAAATCTCTGACTGACGATGAGGCGCTTCCTTTTCTTCGGCGAGTTTTGCACAATATCTTGGACTGGGGATGTCTTGATCGGGACAGGATACTTAAAGAGTGGTATGAATCACTCGACGCGTATGGACAACGGCTCTATGACCAACGAGTTGCGGATAGTCAGAAGACACAGGATAACAAGAAGCGGAAGACGAACAAATAGCGCTTAGCATCAAAGGTGCACATGAAGCGACGGAGTTGGAAGGATGAATGATCCGCGGCAGACTATTTAGGGCATGATATGCTCCACTTAGAAGGATAGATACCCAAATGCATACATGACTCCCAATCATACAAAGGCCTTTCCAGTCTTCGCGTGTTGCCCATTGATTATGTCGCCCAATGTATCAGACTTCTGCTAAACTTTCGCCTCGTTTCGCCTCCTTGAACGGCTGTCTATCGATATATAACATACTCCATGTACCCCCTAGCATCTCAACATCAAAAAAGCAATCAGATCATGGTACCCAGGCGCTGTTACCTCTTCCTCTTGTCGCCGTACACATCTGCAGAGATGAGATAAATGAAAAAGGCTTTTAAGGGTATACACGTTATTGGGATACCCTCAAATCGTGCACTGAGACGCAGGAATAGCTACTCTAAAGGATACAAGCGACTTGGTAAAACGAGAGAGTGTATGGTTCAAATGTAGTAAGGACCGTGACTGCTCGTTTACTATTATTCAAAGCCTTATCAAATCCCACCGCTGAAGAGACCTCTTCGGTCAAAAACTCCAGCTCATCTGTGAACCTGTTTACTCCATTACCAGCCAGCGGCTATAGTCGCCTAGCTATCCAAAAACACCACTGATCCTTCTTTTCTATCCTATTCCTCGTCATCTTCCTCAATTCATTCAATCTACCTCGTAGGCCTGCATGCACCTCCATACCTTAGTACCGCTATTCCAAACGTACCAGCGCACTGAAATGCACTTCTTCCCCGAGCTCGTGGCCCTCCAGTGTACTTATCTTGCCATCATTTTTCGCGACAGGATTTACTCTGATTGGAAGTTCGAGACTCCCCTCTACCGCCAACCCTAGTCCATACTCCTCTAACACAACCGCAAGGCCTAGCTCGCTTTCCTTGTCCGCTTCTTCTGCTGGTTTCGAGAGTGGCCTTGAGGATGGCGGAAGTCGGACTGTGAATAGGATGTTAGTACCTGGGAGTCTATATATATATTATGTATGTAAAGCTGAATGGGAACGAAGGGATAGTGGTATGGGTACGGGACGGAGATAGGATGGAAGAGGAGGGGAGTGCTTACTAGGAACAAGTCTGGTATCGATATCTGCTGCGCGGAGGGCAGGGAGGGAAATAGTGTTACGCTGGCGCCGCCACCA
>JAABUK010011676.1_pt1 | contig 11365 bp, 14 predicted proteins | sample 5559141 | NCBI WGS metagenome assembly JAABUK01 (sample SAMN10711869, study PRJNA513367) | rock metagenome | isolation source: Antarctica rocks | place: Antarctica: Victoria Land, Pudding Butte nord | collected 2016-01-03 | reverse complement strand
TACCTCAAAATTGGCATTTGCTGTCACAGCTTTGATGAAGTAAGCACCCTGCAACTTGGCACCTTTGAAGCTGGCATTGCGAGCATCTGCTGAGGTGAAGTTGGACCGCCTGAGATCCTGTGTTCAAGAGTTCAGACTAATCTGACAGTGCCAGGGCAGCAAGGTATACGAGGGCACCACCAGCTGGAAAGCCAGCAAGCCCAAAGTAGAGCCGTGACTGACATGTAACAGCACCTGTCCAGAGAAGTCTTTCCCTCTTAGCTCAGCTTCCCCAAATTGTGCAGCAGTGCCCACGCCGAACTCTCCGCCGGCGGCAGCCTCAAACCTGTTGAGGTCCGCAGACGCGGGCTGACATGTGAACAGGCTGAACGAGAGAAATGCTGCTGCAGCTCCCCTCAAAGCTTTATCTGTAGTGGTGATCTCGGAATGAGACGCTGACAGACGGCAAGCACAAGAACCTCTGCTGTGCTGCGAATCAATGGTACGGCGCGAGTGAAAGTTCTGGCGGAGCCTGATCAGTGGAGTGCCCACGGCAGGCGTTTTGACTATTTGAGAAGCCATGCAGGCTTCAGGGAAGCGACTCCGACCCCTTCAGCGCCAGAAGGAAATAGAACGTCCGTCAGAGGTCACAAGGCACAAGCAGCGAGCCCAGAGCACCCAGTCGAGATACACAACAATCAGTGAGCGTCAGATTCACAATGGCCTGGCAAACCGAAGCGCATCGCATCCGTGCGTTACGGATCGTAACGCTCGTCTTTCAGGCAAACAAAAAAATTGTTGAGGTGGAAGCTTCAATTGAACCCGCGTATTGCGACATGGCTGCCCACAACCTGCGCGTTCGAGAGCAGCACCGTGAACTGCTCAGAGGGGCAGGGTTTCCTTTCTGCGACGACCACGCACAAGAGCCAGATCTGACTCTGAGGCAGGCCCAGCAGACGCTGGCGGAGCCTAGCACGGCTCCATTACAGGACCTGATATATCAGGGCGTCGGAAATTCAAGTTGTGATCATGATCTACATCAGAACATAAGTGCGAAAGTTTCAGCACTGCACTGCTTGTGCTGTAGCAGGCGATAAACTGCATCAGGGACTAACGCATGCAGGCAACACCTTATCAGACGACGAAGACTTTTGGAGCAGTACAGGGTCAGATCCCAGGCATGAGGAGCACTTGTCGTACCAGCTTGCTTCTCCTCAGTGCGCTGTCCTTGCTGTACAAATTGCTGTTTATAGAGCCCGATACCAGTTGGGGTAAGACAAGACTGATGTCTGTTTTGTACAGAAAACTCCATTATTCCTTAGGTGACTGCCACTTTTCACTTCCACTCAACACTTGCTGATATTTGTGCAGAGCCCCACTTTACCCTCCAAAGACAGTAAGGTTCGAAATTGGCTTCTCTAAGAATCGTCTACAGCCTGTTCCAGGACTGTACCAAGTCCAGCTGACAGACAGCATCCAGACATTTCTCCTGCCCGCAAGTTCGCCTGTTGGACACTTCCTGAAGGTCATCATGTGCGGCAAGGTGCAACAGCAGTTTGAAGACAGGCAGTATTTTACAGCAATTCGGCGAATAAAAGCTGTTGGGTGGTGCATGTTGTCAGAACAGATCTTCCAGGCACATCAGCTGATGCAAAGCAAGCACCTCTGCCTGGGTCAGCTGTTCACGGTGCCTGCCACTACAGAGCAGCATGTTTCGGAGCTTAGCCCGCATGTCAGGTATGTGCACACACAAAGGTGGTGCGGCATGTATATGTTCAAAATGCTTCCATGCCATGACCAGTCAGAAACAGCATGGATCACAATGTTGAGCCCAATCTTCATGCAGGGACATGCAGCCATATGCAGCAGAGCACTCTCATGCAGCCAGTGAGTCTGATGTGAGCTCGATTGACTCCGTACAGACTGCTCAGACACCCCATCAGTCTGGTTCACTTGCAGCAGCACATGATGCTGCATGTGAGCCAGGCAGGCAGATTAAGAACTATGACTGTGCTCCAGTACAGGGCATCAACAGTGATCTCTCAGAGCTTTTATCTGTTTGTGATCGTAGCTCAGGAGTCTTGTTTTGTGACCAGACTCATGAATTATGATATGATAATGTGCATTGCAATTGTTACACACAGCTGCTCGGACATACAGTAACTTACTAGTAGTACCATCAGGGCATCACTGCAAAAGATGACCTCCAAGGCCCGCCTCAAGGGCTGTTTTGACAGCACAATGCACGGGAAGGCCGTGGGCAATCCCAGAGAATACCGATACCCGACTCCACACAACATGGCACACTACATATTGGGCGCTGCCTGTAACTGCTGCTAATTGTACAACAAGCTTAAACTGTCAATGAGACCTGCTTGACAAATTACACACACACCATGATCATGCAGTATCATATACGACAAGCACACAGTGTAAGACATGATTATTGGCAACTGCATGATCCAGCTGCAAGCTCGCAGGCATAGATAATCAGCAAGACACAAAATAGACTTGCATGCTGCCCCATACCAGCTCGGAAGCCTTATGACAGACAAGTCTATTGGGCAACGACTAAGACCAGCACAACGACAACAATAATCACAATGGTCAGAAGAATGCACTTCCGATTCCGAGCTGCTCGCTGATATGTGTCGGCCTTGACAATTTCTTGACCGGCCTGCTCTGTCCTGAGCTCATAAGTTGACACGTTGGCATCAATGTCATCAATCTGTAGGCCTTGGTCATGTACCAGGACAGCCATGTCCTGCAAGGCACTGACCGGCATGACACCATTTCCTTGATATTTTGGATCTCAGATACACGTTCTCAAGGATACACTAATTTGCAGAGCATGGTAAAGTGCCTGGATCATGAGGGTTTTGCATCAAATACAGTATGCAGTCAAGCAAGGTTGTGATAGGCGACATGATACCATGTGCTGACAATGAGTACATATGTGAGATGCTTTGCAACAGCTCTCGGGCATATTCTCTAATCCAAAGTGGCTGCGCATGCACCTTGAGGCTTCTGCTGAAGAACGTTGGGGTACTTAATAGACAAGACAAAGTCTTTGCCGTACCAAGACAGACAATGATGAGCAGGACAGGAATCACGCCAGCATGGCAGCCTTTCTGTTGCAAAAGGCTCACTGACATGACATTTGCAAGCAATGCCTCAGGCAAAAGCAGCAAAATGACTACTTTGCTCTTTAGTCAAGAAATCTTGCAATAGGCGCGAGCGCATGCTCTGCATAGAGCTTGAATATACCTGAAACATTTCTTGGATGTCTTGTATGTTTCGCTGAATGTCCTGTATGCCTTCATCTCGCTCATCGATGAGGGCATCATTATACTGCAGCCGGCTTTCCAAAACGAGCCTCTCCTGCTGTTGCTGCTGCTGCTGCATCAGCGCTTGATGCTCATCAGCGTTGACTCCAGATTCGAGGTCCAGCGCTGCAGGGACTGCTGTCTGCTTGGCCTCTTTGGGCAGACTGGCTGCCTCCTTGCTTTTGGCTACCTTCAACGTGGTCTGCAGGTCTTTCAGGGTTGCCTGCATAGAGTTACAACAGTTCAGCAGATGATGCTTATGTGTGTGGGCAAACCTGAGCAGGCATCATGTAAGAGGTCAATAGCATGAGCCCCAGCTGTGACAAACTGCAATTGTATTGATGACATATGACACAGTGCCAGACAGGAATCAGGTGTGTGCATGCATGCGACGGCATGTGTAGTAGCTCTACAAGTAGCTTTGCCAAGTGGTCCAGGCATGGCATGCAGCTATGCAAGATGTTGCCCCGAGGGAACTGTACATACATAGCAGGCATGGGACGTCATTGCATGTTGTCATGATCTGCTGTGCACAAAAGGCACACCTCAAAGCTGCTGACAAGCCGGCCAGTCTGTTGTGTCTTTTGTTCAGCATGAAGCGTGTTCAACCTCTGACCAATGGATTTTGCTGAGCTGGTTGTGTTCTGGTTGGCTTCTGCTATTTTCTGCCTCAGCTTAACAGTGTCTTGTGCAGTCCCTAGCCTGTCAACGTCCCTTCTCAATTGTGTTACTTGAGTGCTCAGCCCAAACAGCTGCTGCTGTACTTCCCGCGTTGCCTGCAAAACGCCCAGGCTATTCAATTTGGCAGACAGTTGTGGTCAGGGCTCTACACGCTGTTGCAGCAGGTTGAAAACCTCCAGCAGGGTACCTTATCGTTACCATCCTGCTGTGGGGATGAATAAGGGCGCAGCTCTTTGCCATCTCTAGCTACATCCTGTAATTTCACCAGAACAATGATTTCCAACCCGAATGCCGCTCAAGTGCACAAGATAGACACAATCATTGGCAACGATTATCTCACCGAATAGCTCATGCAGACAGACTGACGCAGTCCCGCTTAAGGGGTGTATGTTAAACTGATCGCCCAGCTTCGACAGTGGCGTGTATGGGAGCGTGCAAACGTGCAAAACCTGCAATGTCTCAATGCAATGCTTTCTGATTGATTATTGCTGCACTCAATGCGAACAACGGGACATAGAGGTGTAACTGCTAGGTGTAACTGAAGAAGCTGAGTATGGTGTTGGCAGAGTGAAAATAGGGTCCGGAGTTCTGCCAGGGTAATGCTGAACCAAACTGTGACTGTGGAATAGAACTTCGATGGCCAGGTCACATGGATGTATCGTGCCTATCATTCCATGTTGGAACAGCAAGACATTGCAATCCACGCATGATCATCCCCAAAAGCTGCTGGCCATGCACGGCCGTTGGCGGCATGTCACTCTATAGCTACTGCTACTAATAATATTGTCATTGCCTAGCTAGCAGCCATCGGTTCTGTTGAAAGTATGCTGGTCAGCAGTGTCATGCAACTTGGATTTAGCACGATAGATATCATCTATATAGTCATGGCTCTTCTACATTCAAAGGTGAGCGAAAGACCAGGTAATTTTGAATTCATCGCCTTCACATGCCGTGTCAGCAACATTCAGACTGTGAACTCACCTACGTTTGCCACATGCACATGTTCATGTCGAGCAATGCAGAGCTGGCAAAGAATCGGCTGGCAGCAATTGCAGATAATGGTGTCCTTCTGTACAGATGTCATCTGACACCAACTTCTTGTATCGTCGTGACACGACGATTCGTGTCCCCAACTTGCCAGATGCTGGGATCGCGAGTTGTGAGCATCTTCCGCGAAGGGGGGGCATTCGTGCATGCATTAATCACACGCTCGATCATCGTCGATGCTGCACTAGACACAACGAACTTGATCATGCACGGGTGATTCTCAGATAGCAGGCTGCAAGCGTCTTGGGCAGGGCATGTCACGCCAACGATGCTAAGTCACCGTTTGTAGCAGTGACCACTAGCGCAGTTCAGATACGTCTTCAGCTATGGAGTGTGTGTCAGCGGAATTGCCTGCGAAGTACAACCACGCTGTAGGACGGTACGGCGAATCTTTTGCCGCTGTGACGTCTGCAGATGTACCACCTGTCTACCTTAAACCCACCACACTTGTGTGGTTCTAGAGTCTGAACTGATTTGGGTGTTACAGGCAAAAGCTGAGTTACAGGCAAAAGCTGAGTCGCACAGAGGTCTCAACATTGCACTCAGCAGTAAGCGCTTACACCTTAGTGTGCTGTGCTTCTGACCCCTGTTTGTCCTTGTCACTCTGCAAGCGAAGCAAATCGGGCCAGCCTGATGCACATGTTGGCATGCAGGTGTGGAGGAACCAGCCTGAATACTTAAGACAACTTTTAGAGGAAGGTGCAGCAGCAGATGCGCAAGATGGAGAGTCCGGCTGGTAGGTTTTCGAATAGTGCCAGCTGCAACTTCATATGGCAAATGCAGACTGTTCACATGTTGTGCTTTGATGGGCAGGACGGCGCTGCACAGAGCTTTCTATTGGGGAAATTTCAGATGCGCTGCACTCCTACTGGCTGCAAATGCACACCTGTCCCTGACAGATCACAAGGTAAAAAAAATCCAACAAACATGCATAACATGTATTTCCAAAGGCCTGTTAGCAAGTAGATGCAAATTTGTGAGGCTTTTCTGAACCTAATGTCTCTTCTGGCTGCACAGATGCTCATTTTGCACACCACAACAAGTGCCACAACATCTTTAACACAAAGCAGCTGTCAATTCATGTTAGTTGCTATGAGCACCTGTGTGACTGTTGCTCAGCCAAGCATTGACACAATGCTGCCACCTTGCGGCACCCACATACAAGTGGGTGTAGACAAGTGCGGCTAACATATATATCACGACAGCAAAGGAATCAACCTGCAACCTTCCAGTTGCATGTTTGCTGCTCTTGCAGACGTAGCCATTGTAAGAGTACTTGGTCTGCTGTTACTGAACCTTGCCACAATCAATGCAAAACACAACTTCACCTGCCATGTCACGTCTGATTGTTGCATCCCAACCGACCACGACCTCCCCGCACCCAGTATGCGCTCGCTAGCAGAGAGCAAAACACCTCCTGGCCTGCCATTCATGCATCACAACCCGAGCAGCATCTTGCTGCGCATAGCTCTGTTTCACTCCCAGCCTCTCTTGGCTCATCACAGATGATGCATCAATGCTTTGTTTCACTCCTAGCCTCTCTTATTTCGTCCAAGATGATGCGTCCAAGATGATGCACCGATGCTCTGTGTCGCTCCCAGCCTCTCTTATCTCATCACAGACAATGCATCAATGCAGGGCCGCACAGCTTTGGATCTGTTGTCGGAGGAGCTCAAAGTGTTCATGGAGCATGAGCAGCCAGGCCTTGTGTACAGTTGGGGCAATGGTGCCAACTACCAGCTAGGAACAGGGGCCACAGGCCTGCAGGCTGGCCCTGTCCGGCTAGATGCCCTGCGTAAGGCCCTGGTAGTGCAGATTGCTGCTGCCAAGTACCATAGCGCTGCTGTGACTAAGGATGGCCAGCTTTTCACTTGGGGCTTTGGCAGGGGTGGGCGCCTAGGTGGGTGTTTTCCATGTGATGCGCACATGCTTGTATGACTGTGCACCAAACCCATCACAGGCTACATGATACGCTTGTGGGTGTTGGTGGCTGTTTTGCATGCATGTGTAGTATATTATGGCAGCAGTGGGAGGTATCTAACTCAAGGGATTCGCCCAAGTGACTGCCTACAAGCAGGTCTGATGTAGACACAGAAGTGTGACGCAACACGGGCAGGCCTAGTGCTCTGCAGCGTCTGTGGCCTAGGCACAAGGATGAGCAGTTGGGAAAGCATGTTGCTTGCAGCAGCTAGACCCTCATGTCATTTCTGCCTTGTCCAGAGTGCATTCAAGGTTGCCTCATGGCAAAGGAGGTGTAATGTGCATGGCAGCATTGCATTTGTCAGCAGTTCGTCTGTCACTATATGCCTGCAGTCATTGTGGAATCTCTTACGTCTGCAGGTCACCCTGATTTCCATGTTCACAGTGGAGAGAGTGCCATCATTGTTCCTAGAGCAGTCACTGGCCTGGGCAGGAGGCAGGTAGCAGTGGTGGCTGTGGCCAAGCATCACACAGCGGTGGCCACCACCAGCTGTGAGCTCTTCACCTGGGGCTCCAACAGAGATGGCAGGCTTGGCTATGCTGCTGTTGACACCCAGCCAACCCCTCGCAAGTATGGCTTCATCCCCACACAGTGTAACCCCTTAGTGCCTCTCGTCTTCAGGCAGTCTAGCACATATGCATGCTTTGTCCTTGCATGCATTTTCAAATCCTCAGCGTGTGTCTTTCAGCCGGTACTAACAACCTCCACAGCAGACCCTCGTGAATCTGTTGTGAAGGACCACACAGTAGGTAGCAGTGATGTGTTGTCCTAAAGACATGCTCTGCATTTCCATTGGTCCTCAACTTAAACAAGGGGCAGAACAGCTGCTGGGTGTGAGAACCAACTTCAAGCTGAGTTGCTCTGCAGGGTGACAAGTCTGAAACAGAGGGTCACAGCTGTGGCTGCTGCCAACAAGCACACAGCCATTCTGACAGATGCAGGAGCCATCTTCAGCTGGGGGTCCAATGACCAGGGTCAGCTGGGGTATGGCACTTCAGATTCTGCTTCCAATGCTTTGCCGCGCCAAGTGGAAGCCATGCAGGTTAGTAATGACATTTTTCGCATGTAGGCATTTAGGCCTATTGTACAAGGCTATTGTACAAGTCCTGCTGAGGCTAAGGCACTACCCCAGGAGGGGGCATCAGCTCTTGTATCTAGTATTGACATGTCCCTGATGCTTTTGGGGCGGCAAAGATGTGTTTGAGTTCTGTGATGCATTGAGCTGGACGCAGGACTTTTGTAACTCTTGAAGTATTCGTTTCTGATCGCAGTTTTGAAAGTCTGTATTGCAGTTGGTTTGCACTGGAGTAAATTGGTTGGATGCCATGACTGTTATGAATATGTCTGGATGCCATGACTGTTATGAGTATGTCTTGTTTGTGAGGCCAAATAACACCCTGGCTGGCAGGCCCGTTGGTGTGGTCAACCATATTTGCTTGCCAGTGCCAGACACCAAGTGAACGCACCCAGCCTTGTTGCTGTTCATGCACGTTAGGTCTGACACAAACTCTGTTGTTCAGCTGGTCTGGCATATCACTGGCATCGCATGTGACACAGATCAAGGTATTGCTTCCTAGCAGAGATGTCGCACACACCAAACACTCGAGCAATGTTTGCCTATTTTGACAAGCATGTATGGTGTTTTCAGGGCAAGCGACTGGTGGCTGTGGCAGCTGCCAAGCGGCACATGGTTGTGATGAGCAGTGATGGTGACATCTACACATGGGGTCATCGTGTGGTCACTCCCAGGCGTGTCCAACTTGCTGGTGAGACTCTGCAAGTCAACCTGTGCTCCCTCATCTGCTCCATTTCTGCTTTATTCTCTCATGCTTTCTTGTGTCCTCATGTTTTGTATGCACCGTGCAGAGTTCACATCCTTGGCGTTGGGTTGCAGGGGACATCAGCCATGTGACTTGTGTTCAGACCCAGCTTGTCCTCGGCACTTGAAGTCAACACTGGCCCATGGCTGAGCACATGTTAGTAAAAGCCTGCATCCACAAACACAGCCCTGTGGTGTTTTGGCAGCTTGTTTGCCAATAATTCTCTGCCTGTCCTGCTCCTTCCACTCTGTGCAGTCACTACTTCTCAGCACAGCCAACAGTCCAGCCCAAAAGTTTGCCACCTGTCACAGCAAGAGCCGTCTGTGTAGGGGCAAGGGATGTGGCTCGAGCTGGGGCCCTTGGGGACATTGCCTTCCACAAGGGCCAGACCGAGATCAGCCGGCCCCATGCTGTTGCAGTTGCTGCCGGGGCTGCTCACTCCTGCTGCCTCACGCGCAGTGGGGTGGTACTAGCCTGGCGGTCTTGGGATGCTAATCTAGCTGTGCAGGAAGTGTGTGCTGGCCTTGCTGGCAAGAAGATCGTCTCCATTGCTGCAGGTCTGCTTTGCGCTCACCACTCTGCTGCATGTGTGTGTGTCTGTGTCTGTGCCTGTCTGTGTGTTTGTGTGTCTGCAGATGTGCTATGCATAAAGGGCAGTCTTTTTGATCCAGTGACACATACCCCAGCCTGTGTCGCATGCATGACTACCAGAACAGGCATGTGGACAGTTTGCGTGGCATGTACCAATTGTCTGATTGGTTACTTCTGTCTGCCTGCTTGCCCGCCTGCCTATGGACTGGTCGGTCTGCATTCCTAAACATCTTCCCAATGTAGAAGCGCCTATTTACTGGCCTCAGGCGGTCCTGATCCTAGATTTTTGCTGTATAACATCTCTGACATCTCTGAATCAAATCAGATAGTTCAGGATCGAGAAGAGCGTTTTGGTCACAGCTGCTTGCCTGCCACAGATAAAAAGTGTTAACTGCATACAAACATGCCTGCGCTGGACTTGCTGCCAGGCTGGCCTGTCCATCTCTGCCTCATAAGAAGGCATTAGCATCAGGCCATTCTTGACACAGCACGGCTCATGCTGCTTCCCCAGCCACTGTCAGAGAATTGACTGCTGGCTGTTGCAAGCAGGCAAGTATCGCACAGCAGCAGTGACAGATGAGGGTGACGTGTACATGTGGGAGGGTCTGTCCAAGCAGCACCCCCACCGCAAGAGGACTGCCAAAGATGCTTCACTGCCACCTAGACCGGATAAGGCTGCCTCGCGCAAGCTGTCTTTGTCAGACATCATCACCCCAGAGCGGTGAGCACAGCCCTACAGACTGCTTGTTTGGCCCTGCTTCGCTTGGACTGCGGCTAAGCCATGCAGCGTGTCTTTTGGCAGGAACCCACACAATGTGCATATCCAAACATTGTTCTGTGGCTGTGTTCCTAACAGAATATGCATATCCAAACATTGTTCTGTCGCTGTATTGGAAGATATGTGCCAGTGTTGGGTTGGATGGATCAACGCATGACTCAGTGACTTTGTGACTTTGCATGTGAGTGCCAGACAAACCTGGCACCATGCATTTCTTTAGTCTCACCGTGCTCAAGCAACAGTCTCTTAGCTGTTAGCTTGTGTAAAACGCAGTGGCAAGGTGAGAAGCTTTCTGTTGCTGTGCATACCAGTTGTCGGCAATGGCGTTTTGGGAGCATTGTTACATCAAGCCTGTTTTGCTTCTGGACAGACTGCCGTCACAGCCCATGCAGCCTGTCGCTGCCACATCCTCCCCTTCCTCCTCCTCCTCTTCTATCTAGATGCTTTCCAGCACCATATCATTGGCACAGCAGCAAACTGGACAGAGCAGCGACATCTGCTGCTGTGGTCATGATACGGTGCTGGAAAGCATCTAGATAAACGAGGAGGGGGAGCAGGAGGATGTCGCATCTTCAGCCAATCAATCAGGTTGTACAGGTATGCCAGGCTTGTCAGTAACCTGGCCATCCAATTAGGCTGTACAGATATGCCAGGCTTGTCAGTACAGCGGCTTTTTGCTGTGCAAGATGCCGGGTGACACTATACTGCACCTCTGACTGTCAGCGCAGACATTACAAAGTTCGCAAGCCTTCTGTAATCAGATGGCTCAGGCCGCAAATAGAGAGTAACAGTAACAGTGTTGCTGTCATGCTGCCTGCAGAGTGGATGGTCTGAAGCGAGTCAGCAAGGCGTGTGTGGGTGAGAAGCACTCACTAGCCCTCCAGTCCTGGTGTCACTCCCCGAAGCAGCTGCGCTTACCCATACTAGCAGCCGCTGCCGCCCTACCTACAGACCCCTCCCCTCACACACATACGGACGCTGAAGAGTCTGCTGAGCTGGCGGCACAAGCACAGGAAGATGCCGAATGGACAGCTGCTGCAGACCGCTCAATTGGCGGTGGCCCTGCTGCTGTGACAAGGGGTAACAGCGGTGGTGGGGGTTGTCTGGGAGGTGGTGAGAGGGTTGTGGGCAGTGGTGAGGAGAGTCACGGTGATGGGGTGGG
>JAABUK010011675.1_pt1 | contig 11366 bp, 14 predicted proteins | sample 5559141 | NCBI WGS metagenome assembly JAABUK01 (sample SAMN10711869, study PRJNA513367) | rock metagenome | isolation source: Antarctica rocks | place: Antarctica: Victoria Land, Pudding Butte nord | collected 2016-01-03 | reverse complement strand
TCTCCTCCCCCCCCCTCTCTCCGCTTGATTGTTTACCTGCAAGTGACGCTGGGGATTGATAGGCTGGGCATGAGCACTACCAGCAGTCTGATCCCCACAGCATTCTCACACTAACCTCATTGATTTCTCACAAATTGCCTCATAGACGCCTCACAGACACTCTCACAAAACACCACAAAATCAGACGCCACACAGACAGTCTGTTTTACACTGTGTGCCTCAGCCAGACAAAATTTCACTACTGTGGATGCCTCTGGCATACCAGAATGCACCTTTCGTTTCACATCTGTGCATTCATTGACTGTTCAGTTGACTGATCAGTCCATTGATCAGCTTTATGATTGTGATAAGATAATCAGGTCTTTGATTGTGCTTTGTCTGCTTGAAGGTGATGCTGGGGGTGGACAGGCTTGACATGATCAAGGGCATCCCCCAGAAGCTTCTAGCCTTTGAGGAGTTTCTGGAGGAGCATCCTGAGTGGCGAGATAAGGTGCTGCTGGTCCAGATTGCTGTTCCTTCTAGAACAGATGTGCCTGAGTATCAGGTGAGCTGCATCAACTAGCAATACTAACTAGCAATCCCTGTTTTGGTGCAGATCTGTGCTGTGCAAATCATGGTAGTCAAAGCTGTGTCATTGCAAGCCGCATTCGTACTCACAGATGTGTTTGAATACCAGGCGAGCTGCATCAGCCAGCAATGCTGAGTGCTGTCTATATCTGCATGTCTGCGTTGTGGAAATCTGGAGGTCTACGCCATGCCATGAGTTTGCAGCTGTGACAAGGCACATATACATTCACCTGCATGCACAGCAGACTTGTACAGCTGGTGTTTATAGTCACGCACATTGGTGAAGACTGTATGTGAGGGCGCAGCTGTCAGAACCAGAGGACTTTCACTTGTGTGTCTCTTCCTTGATCACGTGTCTGTTTTGATTGGAACCATGGATGGGCGATGCACAGCTTGTCAGTATATGTGACTTGTGAATCAACAGATATCCACATGTTTGCATTGAGTTTGAGAGATTGCCATTCATGTGAGATTTGCTTCTGCTGTTTGTGTACTTAATTCACCTCAAATGCACAGACAGACACTTAGTATTGGCCTACACGGACTTGATCATTCCTCCAGCAGGTCACGCCTATGCACTGCTTGTGCTATCATCAGCCTGTTCAAGTGATACCACTGTAGCAACCTGTATCATCCAACATGGCCACTTTTCTTGCTGCAGAAACTGCGCAGCATGGTGCACGAGATCGTCGGTCGTATCAACGGTCATTACGGCACCCTTACGCATGTGCCCATCCATCATCTGGACAGACAGCTGTCTTTCCATGAGCTGTGTGCCTTGTACGCTATCACGGACGTGGCCTTGGTGACTTCCTTGAGAGATGGCATGAACCTAGTGAGCTATGAGTATGTAGCCTGTCAGAGTGATAACGCTGGTAAGAGCCTGCCTGCTGCTGACTCAGGATTGCATGTAACTGACCATTAGGGGAAGACACATCATGAACGAACGAATGAATGCGTGAAGGAATGAAGCAACGCTGGTAAGAGCCTGCCTGCTGCTGACTCAGGACTGCATGTGACTGAACCTTAGGGGAAGACACATAATGCATGAATGAATGCATGAACAACAGCTGCTCCAACCCCAGCTGATTGTACAGTACTGCTGGAGTTGATCACGCTTCTCCATCTTCAGACCGGGAAGCTACTCAGGACTGTATGTAACTGACCCATAGGGGAAGACACATACTGCATGTAGGCATAAACAAACAAATAGCAATGATAACAATCAAATGGCTTTCCGGCTCATGATGAGCTAGGTACGTACAGGACAAGTCTTGTCTCTCCAGAGCAGCCTGTCTTGTGCACCCCTGCAAATGAATGAGTGAATGAATGTATGAGAGAAAATCCTCAACTGCATCACACATGGTGGTTGTAATGTTGTTGCTTGTGTTTGCTACCTGCAAAGATTTAGTCTGCCCAAGAGGTAATGCTGACAATGCACCATGCACAATGATGTCAACCCAGACAGCTTGCCTGTTTTGCCAAATTGTGGGCTCACCAGCTGCTGCTGAATAGCTAGTGCCTCAAGGGGCTGAGGCAACACTGCTAAACTGGCATATCTTTAATGCTGTGTCATGTCCTGTCAGAACCTCTGACAATGGCCAGACAGCTGCAACCTGTTGCTTATGACTATCTGGAGGCTTTCTGAAATCAGTCCTCCTCTGGCGTTCTTCACTTGTGTTGACCTCCGTGTTGCAAACTGCTCTGCAATCTACCATCACCGACCATCATGAACAGATATTTGAACAGAACCATATGACATCCATTCTTATAAGGAAGACACAGAAGCCTCAGGATCATTCCCAGAGATCCCTGAGTATGACCCTGATGCTACTGTCTCTACCTTACAAGAATGGATGTCATGTGGTTTTTTCACATATCTGTAGATGATGATCAGGTCTGCCACCAAGCTAGCACCACCCCTATTCCTCCGTCTGATGCGGGGTCAAGGCCATCCATTACTGTTTTGGCCGTACATCAAAACAATTTGAGTGACAAACTTCACACACATCACATATATAGACTTTTGTAGCTTGTATACATACAACAATGCTGGCAGATGTGCTGCCAGTAGAGTATATAAGGGCGCTCTGGATTCTAGGGACACAGGAGACAATGTCCCATTGAGTTGCAGGTGTGCTGATCCTGAGTGAGTCAGCAGTTCAGATTTTAGGGGCCAGGGCTATTCTGTGAAGCCCCTGAGAACCTCTGAGCTGTAATTCTCTCACTCTCGTATGTGTTGGGGCTTCAACAAAAGACTGTGTCACATTGACTTGCAGGTGTGCTGATCCTAAGTGAGTTCACAGGGGCATCCCAGTCTCTAGGGGCAGGGGCTATTCTGGTGAATCCCTGGAACATCACAGATTTGTCAGCAGCCATTGGGGATGCCCTCACCATGACTGAAGCAGAACGGCGGGAAAGGCATAGGCAGAACCACATGCACATCACCATCCACACCAGTCAGACTTGGGCTGAGACCTTCATCAGCGAGCTCAATGACACTCATGTTGAGGCTGAGCTGAGGACAAAGCATATTCCGCCTCAAGTGAGTACACTACATCAGCATGTGTGCTTCTGCATCTGTACAAAGCAGGTATGTGCTGGCCTGTACAAATCAGATGTGCGCTAGCTTGTACGGTCACACAAAGACAGTATACACAGGCTCATGGTCAGTACACTGCATTCTCCTGTCCTGTGCTGCTGTGCTTTGCTATGCTGTGCTGTGCGGTGCCTGCTGTGCTGTGCTGTGCTGTGCTGTGCTGTGCTGAGCTGAAGATTGCAGGTCAAACACCACTGTACAGCTGAAGCACGAATGCAATAGCAATGGCCGCTGACACCATGCTATGCTACGCCATGCAATGGTCAAGACTGAGGTACTGTCATGGCTTGCGCAGTTGGAGATGGAGTCTGTGTTGAGAGACTTCACCAGAAGCAAACAGCGGCTGCTGGTCTTGGGGTACAATGCCACATTGACCACAGCTGTGGAGGCTCCCCGCCAGCCCAAACGCCACTTTGACCAGATTCAGGTGGGATCCCCATCTCTCATTTCATCTTAACCAGATACAGATGCAATATCCATATTTTCCTCCCCTTACATGTCTTTATCTCGTACACTACACTCTGGGGGGTGGAGTCAGTTGTGACTTATCAAACAATCTGGCTTGCAAGCACAGGTGTATATCTCTCATCATGCGACCTTTGCTGCTTTCTGGTGTATCGCCATGGCCACCAGCAGACAGTTTCACTTGTACGACTTTTTCTGAGTCAAATGCCATACCCTACAATCTTGACAGTATAAAGCTGATGCCAGACGCAGAATCCAATAAACGAGGCCAGGAATGAAGTTGCACTGGCGAGCATGAGTGCACGCAAACAGCATCCTGTGATATATGGCTCGAGCAATACATGCGCATGCACAGACCATGCACACCTGCCTGGCGTCCTACCTGCCAGCCCATCACATGATAAGTGGTGTTCTGACCAGGGTATGCTATTTAGCTGACAAGACAGCGATAGATGCAATGTAACTTGTGCTTCTTGAATCAGCCCATCACCTACTGGAGTTTCCAGTAGTGAACAGATGATGCCAAATCACTTTTTGGAGACTTGCTCCTCAGACAGACAACTGCACAGATGGCAGCAGCATCATCAGTGATGCATGTTTGAACATCATCTGAACAGCATCTGAACAGTATCTGAACAGCATTCTGAACAGCATCTAGACAGCATCTAGACAGCATCTGAACAGCATCTGAGCAGCATCTGAGCAGAGTCTGAGCAGCATCTGAATAGCATCTGAGCATCATTTAAACAGCATCTGAGTGTGTGTCTTTGGTTTGCAGGCAATGACACGGGTCAACCCAACAGTGTACAACAGCATCGCCTCGCTGAGCAACGAGCCAAACACCACAGTGGTGGTTTTCAGCGGCAGTGATAAGGCCAGGCTGGATGAGACCTTTGGCAACCTGAATGTATGGCTTGCAGCAGAGAACGGCATTTTCATGCGGCCACCCCCGGATGAGGATGGAGACCAAGAGGTGTGTCATCTGCCCTCACAGAGTTGCCTTTTGGGGTGTAATGTTGCCCTTTGTATGTCCTCTGCCCTCACAGAGCTGCCTTTCGAAGGGTGATGTTGCCCTCTGCTTGTATTTAAAAGGCCCTTTGAGGTGGAATGTTGCCCTCTGCTTGTATTCAAAAGGCCCTTTGGGGTGTAGTGTTGCCCTTCGCTTGTGTCTACGGCCCTTCAGCCCTGCCTTACAGAAGCCTTTGTTGCTGACCGCTGCACTCTGTTTGGGGGCTTGTTTTCTCCAAAGATTTTGCTCATTGACATGTAACAGGACTGAGCAAACATGGGAGAAGTACAATGAGTGATATTTGATGAGTTACAAGTGGCTCACACCCCCAGACTGTAGAATATTATATAACATGAAATGAGAAGTGCCCAAGGAGTATAGATGGATCTGGTCTTGAACTGTCGCTGCAATTGCGCTTTGTCTGGCCCACTGTTTTGTGACATCTGCTCTTTGGTGACTGCTAGGATTGGGCAACGATGGGAGAAGTGCCCAAGAAGGAGTGGATGGAGAGTGTCCAGCTGGTCTTTGACTACTTCTGTGAGCGCACCCCGCGCAGCTTTGTGGAGGCCAGAGAGACTTCTGTCATCTGGAACTACAAATATGCTGGTACACTGTCTCTGCTGGCCCATTGCCTGCATTGCCATCTGTGCTCTGTCTGAGATTCTTTTGTCTTACAGAATGGCACTTGTCATCTGCTGACCTGATTGCCTGTGCTGGCAACAGTTGCAGTCATTCATCATTCACTGACTCACCCACCCACTCATTCATTCACTACTTTGTGCAGTCGTATGTTCCTTTGTTTGTTCTGTTGTCCATTCATGCGGTCGTTCCAGTGTCAATCCGTCTTGTTTAGGATCTGGGATTTGAGGTTTTGTCTTTCTTGTAGGGTCAGGTATGCACAGCCCTGATCATGTTCCTGTATGAGTACCTATAAGGGTCCTGGCAACAGACCAACAATGCATAGAGACACCACATCCAAAGCAGCTCACACTCTGCCATGATGTACACGCAGTCAGCAGGCATCACGCTTTCACTACTGTTACAGTACAATGCGCATTTGCAGGGCATGCATGTGTATGCATCCATACAAGACTTTTGATGCACAGATGGACTGTGCAGATGTGGAGTTTGGGCGGCTTCAGGCCCGAGATCTTCTCCAGCATCTGTGGACTGGGCCTATCAGTAATGCCCCTGTCAATATCGTCCAGGGCAGCAAGTCTGTTGAAGTGCGGCCTGTTGGCATCTCCAAGGTGCGTCTAATAATGGTGTCTGACCTAGGTGTTGCTGTTCTTATTGATCCATAGAGTGCAGTGCCTCAAGTCAAATTGTGTCTAGATAGCTCAATGCAAGCATGTCTTTTGTACTGTACTGTGCCCTGTCTTGAGTAGCTCTGTCCACTGCAAAATGCAGTTCAGCGCAATTTGGTCTGTTCTGACAGCACAGTCAAGCAGTGTGCATGAGTAGCATAATGCTGCAGCAGATGATAGGGCATGTATGCTCTGGTACATCCTTCTGAAAGGCCCTAAGCTTGGCTTGATCTGCAGCATGTTATGCTTTCAGGGCTTGGCCATGCAGCGCTTGCTTCTTGCTATGGCTGAGAGGAATGGCATTGAGGCATGTGACTTTGACTTTGTCATGGTAGCTGGCCATTTCTTGGCAAGGGATGAGAACATCTTCACCTTCTTTGAAGGTGTGCAAGTCAAGCCAGCTGAGAACCAAGGTGAGCTCATACTGCAGTACGGTGGTGCACGGACAGCGCTCTCATGAGGTCTCCTTATGCTCTTATTCTGCCAGCTTGTTTGAAAAGTTATGAGTGGGCCAGGCGACCACCAAGTTTGCTTGAAACGTGTGCCACTTTTTGCGATCTGGCTTGCTATGCAGGTCGGCATTTGCATCATCACCAGATGCACCACAGACAAGGTCAGGCCACCCTCAGCGTCCTTCCTGAAACTGTCGAGGGCGCCGAGATCGCCACGGCCAGTCAGCTCTCTGGCACCTCCCCTGGTCGGCCTCCCACGCAAACGACGCAGAGCAACCGGCGGCCGGCTCGTCACTCTTCCGCTCACACTGGTCCTCTCTTGCTGCATTCGCATCATCGTGCGTATCTCAGAGAGCAAGCAGCCCAGCTTGATGACCGAATGCAGCGAAGATCCATAGTAAGTTTTGCTGCATCATGTTGCACATCACCATCATCATCATTCCACTTTCACTTTCACACTAATGTTGACCTCTGGTCAGATCAGACTTTGGCAGCACTGACACAACCCCATGACATTACATATTGCGGTAGCTGTGCAAGCTGCTTGTTTGAGCAAAGCTCAGCACTTACACTATCCAACCAGGTACTTGATGTGCAGGATGGGGCAGATGGCACATTTGCATCAGATAGCGATAGAGATGTAGAGATTAGCAGTAGCAGAAGTGCTCCAGAGACTTCCTATTCCATGGAATCTGGCCCCAGCAGGCCCAGCATGTCCCATAGTCCCTTTGCGCCAGCTGCTCCAGCAGCTTCAACCTCAGGTACAAATCAGTCACAGTAGTCAGCCCCTTTATGTCAGCTGCTCCTGCAGCTTCAGTCCTAGGCACAAAGCAGTGATAGCACTGCATTCCTGCGTTCAAGCTGCTGCTGCAGCTTCAACCTTGGGCATGAAGCAGTCAGAATATCAAGGCAACAGCATGCAGCATCACCATTCTTGTGACGTGCATGGCTGCTTAGCCAAGCCAAGTCTGTATCTTAGCACACCATTTGGCTGAGAGCTGATGTCATCATCCAGAGGTGTGCAACAGCAAGTGTGATGCCTGCGGGGTGCAGTTTGCACGCTGGCTTGTTCGTTCTGCATGCTGATGTTGCACTACAGAGTCACATATGCACAGCTTCAAACTGTTTTGCATTGCCTCAACTTCAGGCTTGCAAACTGCAGCAGGCAGGGATCCCCTAGCTGAGTCAGCCTGTGAGATCAGCCTCCAGGACCACATGTGCACGCCCAGAGGCTGCAGCATGTTGTCAAACCCACCCAGCAGCCACACTCTCTTGTTGGCAGATGATGTGTGACGTCGTACAGGAAATCTTACTTATCACACAGAGTCAAATTGTGCTCATCATTTGCAGGCCGAGATATGGTGTGTGCTGGTACGACATACCCTTTGCATGCCTTGTTACATGGATCGTGTCCACTGCAGGTGGCAGAGGTGACTCACCCCCACATCAGCCACACCATCCACACTCTCAACAGCATCCACACAGCACAAGGTGGCGAGGCCGCCACTCAACAGAAGGCACCAGTGCAAACACTCACCACGCTCCCACACCCACCACCAGCTACAGCTCCTTCAGCAGTGGCCTGCCTCGCCCCCTTGAGCTACCCCCCCTACCCATGAAGCTACCCCCCAAGCATTTGTATACCTGCACTGTGGGGCGCAACAGGTCCCAAGCGAGGTATGTCAGGCCCATTTGTGCATGATTTCAGTTGAACCGCAGCATGTGTGGTGAGCATCAGTAAGTAACAATGCAGCTTCTGATGCGGCACCACAGCTTGCTGTTTGTGAAGTATTGAGGATTGCATCACATTGGCATGTGCATGTCTATCAGCATCAGCACTGTGCAAGCTGATTGTAGTCGAACAGGTTTTGCACACAACATTTTGCTTGTGACAATTATATTGTGTCAGCATGTGGGGCCACCAGGCAAAGCAAGTGTTGTGCTTTGTTGGCAGGTTCTTCGTCCACGGTTCTACAGAAATTGCAGCGCTTCTGGCTGAGCTAGCTGATGCTTCATCTTTAGGGTACTACTAGTGTGAGACAATGCTTCGGTTGAGGAGTGGCACTTGCTTGAATAACAATAAAGTGAGCACTGTTTATACACTGCCCCTTGTTTTGTTAAAGCTGCACTGTGTGTTCTGCAGCTTCTCATCACTGAAATTGTAGCACTGTGCAGACACGACTGAATTTTTTTGGCAGACGTTGTGTAAAGGGTCACCCCTGCAATCTCAGCTCTAGATGCGTTGTGCTTTTGGTCGTGGCCAGCTGTCAGGAATGTCAGTGTTGATCCAACAGCCAAAAGCAGATGCCTACAAATGTCATGCAGCAGCTTTCATTGTCGGTCATTCTACTCCTCACGACAAGTTTGGCCTCCAAGATGCATTTCAGTGCATATCAATGTGTTGTGCTACCTATGACAACTTTGCACACGTGCAACTGTTACAGTATCTGCACAATCCAAACACTCCTGCCAGGCTCTACATATCAGTGGGAACGTATTCCTGACATTCACACTGCTGAGGAAAATGTCACTTGTGACATGCACGATGAACTCTCATCTCAGGCAGGATGTGAGACGGCATGTGCTGCACACTCGCAGTTTCATTGGTTGTTATGGAGGAGAGATGACACCGAAGTGACACTCGAACGCAATCCGAAGACAGACGGTTGTTATGCTGGCCACATATTCTCAGCGTGCACGTGAGACACATGTTACTGCGACTGCGTGAATGCCAGGGGTGTTCAGCGACTGCTTCTTGACTGCAGGAGGATGAATCGTTGCCATACTTTGCTTACATGTCGCCTTTGTACTTACGGTATGCACCTAGCTGTGCTCAACAGGCTGTCCAAAATCAAAATGCCAGTTACTATTTTCACACCAATATTGTAACATGTGGCGCTAACAACACTTCAAATGATGTCTTGCATGAGCATATACTTTTCAATGCAGTACCAAATTTAATTGTAGGCATGCAATCAAACAGGTTGACGAGGCCTGTGATGATGACATGCTTAAACAGTTCAGCTCAAATTCATATATAAGCCCTACATCGGGCAAATTGACAGATCCATCCTTGCTCCTGCTGAAACGTGCAAGTGACCACGAATGTTGTTCAGAAAACTATACAAACAAAGACCTGTCCAACAACCAGCAGCCTGATCAGAAACACAATGAAAAGCCAAAGGCAATATTACAGTTTTACCCGATAGAAATTGAATCTGAGTGCCATTTTGCCACCAATTATCACCAGAAGCCCCCCATTCCACCCATTCCACCCATCATCATACCAGCACCCAGACCCAGACCACCGCCCAACAACATTGGACCACCAAACATTCCTCCATAACCCATTCCCCCATAACCCAGTCCACCACCGTAACCTCCATAGCCCATTCCGCCGTAACCCATTCCACCATAGCCCATGCTTCCAGCACCTCCATACCCATATGCTTGGACACCAAATATTGCCTCATCCAGAGCTACAGTGACTGCCAACATGAAGACTGAATCGATGCCTGGCATGGTGTGCAAGGAGTATGCATCTATGTTGGTTGGGATAGGTTGATCACGCTTGATGTCAGGCTTGATCTTGTTCAGCTCTGCTACAGGCCTGGAGTAGCCGTCTTCCTGCAACAGAACATACTTATTTATTTATTTACTTTTCTGGACCCCATGAAGGCCAATCAGCAGGCTGTGATCAACAACTTTTCAAATACATGTCATTAGTACCAGCATGTGAGATTGAAGGCATTCAAAACATCAAAAACAGTTATGACTTGCCATGGCAACTACAGCAAAAAGAGCATCGTCTTGCCTGGTGTGTGATCTTGCCATATGTAACACTGCTGTTACTGTCCATCACAAAATCCGCATTAGCCACTGTTTCCTCAGTGTTGGCATGTCTTCTTGCTTTACCCTTCAAATACACCTGCATAGAATAAAGATTCGTGGCTTGATGCATGAGCACATGATTCCAAGAAATGCTTACCTACTCATGCTGTGCACATGCAAGCATAAGTTGTGAGCTTGAACACTGGTATGGTTGATTGCCTGCTGAGCAAGCATCAATCACAGCATTCAGAAACAGAGCTGTCAGAGCATGAAAACTACCTCAGCATTTTCTGAGTTCTCATGAGGCTTCACTGTAGCAATCTTGTCATCTTTGTTTGTGCTGTTGCCAGAAAAGATATACCACTTGTTGTGTACACTAAAGCTCTTGCTTTTCAATGTCAAAATTACACGTCCTTCGTTGTTCACGATAACCATTTGGCTGCCGCTGCCATGAGCTGCATGCACCCTGAACAGACAAAAGTTTCAGTCCACCCACGACAACCTATAGATTGGCGACATGCCGTCAGCCCTTAACAGCTGCGACTAGGCTCACTTAAACTGTGGTGTCCCAGCACTGTCGATTATGTTGTAGATCTCAGTGCTGCGAGGATTGAGATTAGACTGCAGAACGAACACCACGTCGTGCGGCACGCAGAACCCTTCGCCGATCACTGGCAGGGAATTAATGCTGCTTTTTTGGTTGTTCTGGTCGACGGGAATGCCAAGAACTGGCGCAGACGGGTCTTGCTCCTTCTTCTGAAAGTCTTGGGCTGTCATTGCAGACTCCTGCTTGGTTGGCTGTAGATAAGGTAGAGCTGAGGTGCTCTTAACCGGCAGCAGCAGATCTGAGTCGGCTGTGTGGTCGACAGACGCCCGCGAGAAGTCTGACAACACCTTGTGAGTAGGACAAGCGTGCGCCTACTTGCTGACAAACCAATGCTTTTTGCCTCGTGGACTAAACTAGACTTGGTGGAACCTGTGCATCTGCTCGGCACCTGCCGTCAGAGGCCACGGCCCAGCCTGCTGGCCAGCGAGCGCCCCGTCATCCCCCCCCCGCCCCCCCCTCCCTTCTGAGGGGGCAAGGCATTGCTTCAATAAGAGATTTCAATGCTTTAGCCAGCCAACAAGTCTGATCG
>JAABUK010011672.1_pt1 | contig 11371 bp, 11 predicted proteins | sample 5559141 | NCBI WGS metagenome assembly JAABUK01 (sample SAMN10711869, study PRJNA513367) | rock metagenome | isolation source: Antarctica rocks | place: Antarctica: Victoria Land, Pudding Butte nord | collected 2016-01-03 | reverse complement strand
AAAGTTCATATCTCTCATCACTTATTTGCGGGATGCCACTCATTCGGGGATAGAAGGATTTGGGTCTGAAGTCAGGGTCTTCAACCTCCGGTGTGTTTCCACTTTGCTCTCCATCTTTTGATCTTCTGTCTTTCTCCAGTGTAGCATCTCCAGTGTCTGCTGATCTGGACCTCATATACCCAGAATTCGCCAGCGAGTTCGCAATCATCAAGGGTGGCAGCCGACTGACTCGTCGGCCGTCCCTTTTACTCTCATCAAGCTGCTTGGCCAGAAGCCTACTCTGAGCAGCGAATGCGTCCAGCGGGGACATTTGTGGAGGGATCTCGCCGTCATAATAACCGATTCGCGGAGAAGGTATACCACGTGGTGAGACCAGACCCGTTGCCATAGTATCGTTTTTCCTTGGCCGGACGTCGATGAAAGTTGGGCGTGCCGCTGGCATCGTGTAAGAAAGAATCCGAAGTAAGAGGCTACGTCGCTAATATTGTACTTTAATCCTCCAGTGCGGAGGCGTTGGTGGCTTAGAATGGAAGGATAATTGACCGAGGATACAAGCGCAATGATGGCAGCCAACGTTTCGCCCAATGCTCAGTTGCTGTAATTTCTCGTCGTCAGAAGGGTTTGAACCTAAGCGTCTGCCCATAAGTTGTGACGCTTCAATGCGACAATAGTGGTGAAAGAAAATACTCGGTCACGCCGTTTGACCGTCCGTGGGTCAAGGAGACTGTGGGGCTCTTGAGGAGCCGTGGAACAAGTTCAACGTTGTGATAAAGGCAACAGTTCCTCATTTGAATGCATGCCAGCTGAACATGATGTACTTAAGTCACTAATCGAGAAGACTTCCGAGCCGAAGATAGAAGCTGACGCTGTCGACGTTCGAGAGTAAGAGGTTCTTGTAGATTCAGGGTTAATTGACGAATTTCCTTGATGCTTCTGATCCATGTCTGATTCGCTGATTTCGTTGCATGGGACTTTCTCCGAGATTAGGACCCTAATTTACACCCGAGGACGGAACCCTGCATGACATCAGTCATCATCATCGCGCTCCCGTGATCCGAGGTATCCGCTACTCCGTACAAAATACAAAATCAATCCATAGTGAGGCTGTACTCAAATATCATAAGGTATATTTTATGGCTGTTTTAGATGTCGTTATAATGCGCATCTGTTCTTCAATTATTCATAAAGTCTTCAATTAGTATCTTAAACAATACTAGGATGATACCTTTACAAAATGGTCCAGATAAGCAGAAGAGTGATCGTCACGTGCACTATGTTGTTCTTTTGTGTGCTTCCTTCTCCAACCTAGGAGTATTCTTTCCTCCAGATTTGCGGGTCAGAAAATGGCCATGTTCGATCCTTTGACAGCGACAGCATTGGCAATTATAAGAACAGCTATCAGCCAAGAAGATAACCAGCATGAAGCTTTGCAAGATATACGTTGATCAGAATATCAAACACGACCCCTACTTGAAAGCCATGCTTGCTTTAGCACCGTCAGCGCATACTCATGCCGCATTGTTGAACGGGGAACGACTTCGTGGTCAGATTAGAGGATCGTTATACGGAATTCTAGTTCTAGTGAAGGTGAAATCAGGGGCTTTACTTTCAGTCAAGGTATTGACAACAACAGGACAATATCGCGACACACCCAGATCTAGGGATGGACACAACAGCTGGAAGCTATGCTCTTGTGGGCTCGCAGCCGTCGAGACACGCCGCTATTGTTGAACAAGTGCGTTGCTGATTAGCTTTTCAGACTTTATCATATCAACAAGTCTAGTAGATGATGTCTGCAGGACTGATCGTTATCGGAAAGGCTCAATTATCGGTATTCTACCCTCGAGATCCTTCTAGTGGTTAAGTAGGCTTACTCCAAGGTGCTCATAGGAGTTGGCAAACTTCAAGTAAGCATTATTCTCAAGATCAGCCTCGTAGGAATTCTGCCTAAAAGACTGTGTCTTCCTGTTTGTGAACCAGCCCGTAGTCTTCACCGTCTATTGCTGTGGGCTTTGCGAAGTGGTATGCTGACAAACAATCTTTCCAGGGGAGCAAATCCCATGGCTGGATGGTCTGCGCTTGGTGGCCAGACTCAACCAGCCTATACCCAGAGAGATGTCGATATTGAAGACACTCCTTAGGTCATACAGTAAACATCAGAAGTTCTACAGTAGCCATTCAGGCCAACTGACAACATCCAGAGCCCAGTGGGGTCGTCCACCGGTTCAGCAATTGGCGTAAGTGCTGATTATAGCCTATTAGCCGTCGGAACCGATTCTTGTGGTTCTCTGATTTACTTCACCGACCAGAGCAGCACTGTTCTCCATACGGCCGACATTAGGACTTGTATCTCATGAGGGAATAATCCCTGTCTCCAAGCTCTTCGACACAGCTGGTCCTATGGCGAAAAGCGTCGAAGATCTTCCAAACTTGTTAGATATCCTGGTTGACCCTACAGAGAGACCATCCACTCGTCGATAGGCTCAGTGTCTTCCTGGGAATTGGGCGATCTTCGAGTAGGCGTGCTGGACCCCGAGGAGTGATTTTTTGGTGAGGATTTACAAAAGCCCATCGAATCAGCGAGTGAACACATTCTGGCTGCCCGAAGTATTCTTTAGTCATTAGCAGAACAAATACAGGTGAAGAAGACAAGAAGACCTCATCAGCAAATCAAATATTTAGCGGGAGGATTCCACAAGGTATCACTTATTTCCCCTGATGCGCTGAACGTCGATGGAGAACAAAGCATGTATGCACTTTAGAGTAATTTTATCAGCCACGGACACACCATGAAGCTAAAGTATTTTTATCTAAGTGCGGATTCCAAGGAGCATATCAATGAGTATCTTGCTGGTCTTGGTATGGCCGAAGTTGGCAACTCGAACGAGCTTGTTCGGTTCAACGAGGACCACTCTGCGAAGGAGCTCCCTCAAGGTGCTGCCCAGTCAACAATCTTGTGGCTGAAGTAGACTAGTTCTTCCACAGGATATTCTAATCAAGAGCTGTTGGTCGGTGCGGCCAATACCAGGATGTCGCGTGATGTTCACAATAAATTCCTGACACACGCAAGGCTTATTGGGGGTGAAAGAGGCGTTGACACAACCCTGAAGAAGTGGAATCCTGATGTCAATATCGCCCCCGCTGACTCTGCCTATGACCTCTTAGTATCTGCTGCTGGTGCGTGCCGTTGCTTGAAGCAAGGATCAGACTAAACTGTTGACTCGAGAGCAGGGTATCCTTCCGCAATGATGCCGTTGTCGTATCTCGACTTTAACGGAAGGCCAATTGGGCTAGCGGCGTTCACGATGGCAAATCACGATGATACTCTTCTGAATATTCTAAGTGCTTAGGAAACAACGTTTCCAGAAAGACGTCCGCCTCGTTTATGAGTTAAAGGTCTTGAGCAGTCCTTAAAATAGATTTCATAGTTCAAAGAATATCTGATAACTTGAAGGGATATACGGCGAAAATAATTCAGTTCCCGGAGGATGTCAGGCTCCCAAGAGATCGAGGGAGCCGTAGATAGATCGCAGGACTTACATTACCTTTTCCGGAGCCGGACATTGTGAATGCTGACCAAACGTTCTCAGGGTTTACTTTTCTAGGTCTCCCCATCTTTCCTTATGATTCATATCTTCAACCACCTGACATCTACTATATCACCATCCGCCACCGCTTTCAAGCCCTTTAGATTTTGGTCTGGCTCCACGCCTACTATCACTAGCTAAGATCATATCCTGAGGATGTTTACCCGTACATACCTTCATACTTTCATTACTTACCTGCACCTGTCGTTACCTACGTTGTACGCGATTTATATATATCAATCTTTATCTCTTTTTCATGTCTCAACGCATCTGTACCTGCTGTGCTCATAATCGTCTCATTCATGAATTCTTCGATTCTAATTCAACGTGTGTTTTGAATCTTTGTTCATTCTGCCGTGTAAGTCCTGTATACTACATATGAAGCACTGAGTACGTCACATATGGAGCACTGAATATACTACATATGAAGCACTGAGTACGCCACATATGGAGCACTGAATATACTCCATATGAAGCACTGGGTATATTACATATGGAGCACTGGATATACTACATATGAAGCACTGGGTACGCCACATATGAAGCACTGGATAGGTCACATATGGAGCACTGGATATACTACATATGGAGCACTGGGTACGCCACATATGAAGCACTGGGTACGTCACATATGAAGTACTGGGTATACTACATATGGAGCACTGGGTACGCTACATATGAAGTACTGGGTACGCCACATATGAAGCATTGAATATACTACATATGGAGCACTGGGTAGGTCACATGTGAAGCATGTATAAAGCACTGTATGAGACATCTATGAAGCTCTATATGACATTCAGATCATGTACGAAGTGCAGTGTAATTGATTTCTACTGATTTCTACGAATTCTGCACTATTTGAAGATTTACACTCAATTTTGGTGAGACTGTCGGCAAATTTTTAAAAACGGCAACAGATTTCGCAATCAACGATACTACATTACACTGCACATGCCTGTGCATAATTAATAAGACGTAGTGCAGAGCAATTTCCATCGGAAATGGCGACCCCTCGTCGTTACTCGTATGGAACTTATCGACAAATCGAAACTTGCAGAACCAGTCAAGGGGGCATAATTAAAGAAACGTTCGTTGTAACAATGATATATATATCTACTTGCAAAACATCAGATTTATCGCTTTGACTAGTAGCCGAAATGTTTCGAGAGAAAAAAAATCTTAAACTGAAGTAACAACAGATACACCGTACACTTTGAGCGAAAATTAAAATCGAGATATGACTCAGCATCTTCGCTGACTTTTTTGTTTTTACATATATAAACCACATTACGAGAAATTGGTTTCATCGAGGCGTTAGTGGGTGAGCAAAGTTCCTTCCACTTCCCTATCATACCCTTTGCTGACATCGGTCCAGTTTAGTGGGAAAGTGAGTTTCCCCCCGCGTCTCCCTGCGGGTCCAAAACTAACCATCCTGAAGATTCGTCGGTAAGAATGCTCGCATTGTCCCTTAACCGTTCAATGCTAACGGTATTAAGTTGCCATCGACGAGCCGGGGGTTCGATTCCCTCCTAACGCAATCGGAACTTTTTGCGCTTTTGCTGCCTTGGAAGACTGTGCTGCCACAGCGGGGCCGGTTTTGCGAAGGTGGGGTTTTCTCTCCTTTTTTTTCCCCCCTTCTTCTTCTTCCGGGCCATAACTGACTTAGCACACAGTTTTGGCGATAAGAAGCTCACGTTCTTTTTTGTTTGTTTCATATTAACGTAAAAATCGGTTGGGCTCATTGAAGGAGCCGGTCCTCGAGGGGTTGGTTTATGACGCATATTGATTGGGTCAATTAACTGTAGTGCGCTATGCGGCATCACCACCCCACAAAAGGAGAAGAAAAATCGACTTTTCTCTCTCCCTCATCTACTCTAGCGACAACAACAACAACAACAACACCCCGCCAACATCACTCTCCCCCTTCGAGCCCTTTCGAGCCAACGAGCCTCACAAACCCATAAGCCTCCCCCCCACCCCCCCCTGCAGCCCCCTTTCTGCCCCCACCCAACCACACGTCTCAAAATCTCCTCACAGCCACCACCAACCAGCGCCAACTATATTGAGCACGCACGCAGTACGCCTTGGTGTGTGTGCTTCGTACTGTAGGTTGAGGCGAGGTAGGCTTCGAGGAAGATTATGGTTGGGGTTGTGGTGGGTGCGAGTGCGAGTGGATTTTGGGCGGTTCATGGGGGAGGAGGGGGATATGTCTGGCTGGCAGGCATGTTTCCAAAGGAAGATTAAGGGAGTGGTACGGAGTACAGTAGGTAGGTGGATTCTAGGGGTTAAGTTGGAGCGTGGGAATTCTGTCGTTTTCTGGGAGGTGAGGTGTTTCTAGGATTAGCTGGGTAGAGATACTTTAGGTCTATGTGACAGCCGCTTTGAGGAAATGGTCCAACGCCATCAGTCGGGGTTTACCGTTTATTAACTTCGTGGGGTTTTCCCCATACGGGGTGATTTCTGGTGACTCCTCTCATGCGGACCCAAGTACAATTTAATTGAATGTCAGCTGCAATGATGGGGATCTTGAGATTCGCTAATTAATTATCTTCTCAGTGTATCATATATAGTCTTCCCAGCTCCGTCTCATCTCATCTACAACACACTCCGGCTGGAACCAAGATACCCGTTAACCCGAAATCCATGGGACTCTTTCAACAAAGGAGGGTGAGGAACGTAGGATGGGCATAGCCGGAAGATTAGATAATATTCCCGTAAAAGGCGCTTGGATTCCCTCCAGGGTATCTCCGCCACGAACACATCGCAGAAACTCCTATTCTTGATCATCATGGAAGATAGTCGAAACAGTCTCCCCCTCTGGTGTGAGTGTACTAGATTTTTCATACATCCCCCCTGTTCACGACTTTAGCGCATCATCTTCTGCCCCCGACTTCTTTCTTTGAGACCTGTACCCTCCACGCTCGTCAGGCGTAGACTCGTCGTCGACGGACAGGGACGAAACTTTCCTATTCCACGCCCTCGGGACGTCAGCGCCCAACTCACTCAACGGACTCTTCAAAATCGGCTTTTTCAAATCATCACTCAGCGGACTCTCCATCTCGATCGGTTTGGCATCACCCGACAACTCCCAGCTCTCCTCCTTGGCCGTCAGTTCCCCCACAGTCTTTTCATTTCCATCCAATTCTTGCGACGGGTCAGGCCTGCCCTTGACCAAAGCGCGAATGAATCTACGGCGCCAGAAGATGGCCGCGGCTAAAGTGGCGAGGAAGACGACGCCGCCAACTACACCACCGACGATGGCACCCGTGTGAGACTGAGAGGGTGATGAGGGAGTGATTGAGGGGGTTGGATCGGCGGCTGGAATGCCAAGTAGGCGGGAGAGGCCGGGTTGGGCGAAGCCTGAGACTGGTTGTTTTAGGGTTGCTGCGCCTATGGTTCTGTTTGCCAATTTCTCGTTAGAAAGCTTCAGGACTAGTATGTTGGGAGCGTTGTACACAAGACTTACGTTCCACCAATGTTGGCAACAACCGCAGTTGGGACCGTGTATGAAGGTGCAGACTGGTTATAAAAAGACCCCCATGTTACACTTGACATATCAAAGATGGCGACACCCTTGGTCTCCCAATCGCAAGTCGCGGCTGCGGTATTTAAACTCGCTACACCGCCAACTGTCAGCATCAATCGAGATCCAAGGTGGTGGCAGGTATGGCCATGGCGAGGACTGGTGCTTTGGAATACCTTGGTCCATGTGAAAGACGGGAGGGAAAGAACGTAAATGTCGTCGAAAGTCACGTTGCTCAAACCTCTGCCGCCATATACGTAGCTTGTGGCGGTATTAGTACTAGATAGAAAACTGCCGCACAACTAATGAGAACAGTGGAGCCCTTACATATTGTGGCTAGAACCGTCGGTTGAAGATGCTAGGACAAGACAAGCATCTATACGCCCGGCTGGAACATCACCAGTTGCCTGCTGCTTGTACCATGTCCCGTTCGGTGTAGAGTCATGATACATCGAGGCAACATCGAAGACATCTATCTGATCCATAGGAATCTGGCTCAAGGATCAGTTTATCGATTCTAACTTTACCGCATATTCAAAGCTCACCAGATCCCCAACCGGGTCAGTAGTATTGGTTGAACCAAGCGTCTTCTGGTTGCCGCCTATCTGCACCAGTATCCCGTTCGAGCTTATACCGCTGATGTATTGTAGAAGGCCCCTTGTCCGTGGTCGATCCCCAGTTAGTCCATATGTGGAAACATTTCTCACAGTCTGATTGTTAGTGTTAATAACTATCATACCCCCGAGCCCTACTACATTGCCATCTCCGACTCCCTCGGTCTCTAGTGAGCTTCCCGAGTCGATTTCACCATTCAAGTAAAAATTCAGCCCTTGATCTCGCGCTTCTGTTGAGGAACCGCTGCTGGGTCTGTTGCTCATGCCTTGGGACGTGTTATAGTGATTCCATTCTTTCGAGATGATATTGTATGACCATAACCCATATGTTCTTGAACTAGGCTGCTGGAAACCTGGGAAACTTGTGTTGAAATAGGACGTCGTCCCACCGAAAAGATAGATGTTATTATCGTCTTCAGTCCCATGGAAAAGAGCACCATTGACGAGTGTTGGCGGGGTGACACCAGTCTGCGGATTGGCTGTTTTGGCAATAGATATCTCGGAGATGTTAGTCTTCCAGTCCCAGGAACTACTCGTACCAATGCCGATGAGATAATTGTCTGTAGCCCTTAGCGTGTGGTTTAAAACCCGTTTTGCTCTTCGAGATGCTCACTATAACCTTTTGTAATATGGCTACCTTGTGGCGTTGTGTTTGTCGTTGTGCTGTTTTTATTTTCGACGAACGTCTCGGTGCCACCGTCAATGTACAACATATTATTTTTGACGACAGCTATTCCACGTCAGAGCCAAAAATGACCATTTAAACAACATACAGCACGAGCACTTACATTGGTGATCGAAGCGATTGCACATGTTATTTATTGGATCCAGCTGTTGCGCACACACGCTGGCTGCAAGGCCCAGCAGTGCAGCTGCAATCGCCACAACAGGAGGCCTTCCCATACTGGCTCCTGACACCCGTAACATAACGGAATGACAGACGTCGAATGTACTCAGTGCACGAAGCACGGTCAAGCTTGACTCTCAGCAATTCGTGATTTGGGAGCCATGCAGAAGAATCATGAAAAGTCGGAGAGTAGAAAAAACGGAAGAGCAATTTTCGGCTTGTGGAGAGACATCAAGAGAACACGAGTAGCTTGTAGATTATGATGCAGATGAGACGGCAACTCCACCAACGTAGAGCTCTGCCATAGGTGGTTCACCTAGGTGATATCAAGCACACTAGCGCTGAAAGACAATGCCCAAAAGCTCTGCGGACGCCGGCGCCCAGCAGCTTGTGCCATGCCCTGTAATTTTACTGAGGTGAGAGGCTGCACCATCATGCATGCCTCGGGAGTGAGATCTCTATAGACGGTCTAGCGAACGAATGCCTCCGCTGAGGGGACAACAACAATAGGCGAGTTGGAGAATTCAGTATCCTTATGCTCGGAAAATGAAGCAAGCCCACCAATAGATCAGTAAACATCCACAGAGGTGGGTGGATGGTGGGAATAAGAGCGACAATCGCGTCTTGATTGAAGTTGGGAGTAAGCAGAGTGCAGGGTGACTGCTCGAACCGAAGCACCACTCAATGCAGTCAGCCGACTAGCGTGCACAGTAAGCATACGGGCTGCAGTCATAAGAAGAAATCATATGGTGCTCTCAAGTTCCCAGATTATGGGATGGATATAAAGCGTATGCCTCGGTGAATGCGGTGGTCAAGGAACGCCTGGGGAAATTTTGGCAGCAATCTTGATACCACTTTGCAACCTGGGATGGTTGAGTAACGACATAATAAATCATAGAGTAGTATAGTCCAATATATACCCAAGGTAGTTCCTATGTATCGAGTCGATCGTAACTAATTCAAGGAAATGCTCATGCGCAACCTTGAAAGTCGCACTTACCTACCTCGACTATAAGGGGCAAGCCCGAGTTCTGGCACCAACGTTAATAGCAGAGGGCGAAGTACCACTGAATGGTATCAAGCTTTTCTGTATCCAGGATAGGTATGGTCGTCATCCCATCCGAGATCACAACTCTGGAACCTGTCAAGGCTACCTAGGCTCTAGCATCTCACGTCGCACCACAAACAGCACTTTCGGAGCTGCCGTGCCGCGACAAGCTCCGACACACCCTTTGATGCGCGAGAGTGCATAGTCACCTTCTTCGCCGGCCGAATTCATGAAGGGCATGGTAGCCTCTTTTCAGCCAACTTCTCAACAACGTTCTACTTCATATAGGGAGGGCCGGCATCAGATGATGTTAGCCTACAAGTATGTGCTCAGTCGAACTTAGAAAAGGACTTCGGAGCATTAGCCATGACGCCAGGACGGCCTGTCGCTCGATGCTCTCCATCACATCTATGATCCCAGCCTCATGAGGCTGCATCGTTGTGGAAAGCCTTCCCTGTGGCAGATGGTAGCTTATGATCTAGGTTTGCCAACACCTCCCGTGCCGTCTCGATTGCTGATTCCGGCATGCCTTTCCATGGTCAGTTGCAATGCCTTGGGTCAAACTTTTGGCAGAGTTCCGTTGGAGGACGCTTACCTGCAAGACGCGCCACCTTCAGAGCATGCGAGTTCCTATTAACACCCCTTCGAAGACGGTGCACGTAGGAGAAAGAGCCTGCAGATCCCTCTGCTACGTCCGTACAGTAGCAACCCAGCTTCTCAAAGGTCTTGGCCATATCCGCTAGAACATGAAAATGAGTTGCAAAAAGTGTTCGACATCGGTTCTTGTGGTAAAGGTGGTGTAAGCAGGCATATCCAACGGCAACGCCGTCTTCAGGCGTCGTCCCACGTCCGATCTCATCCATAATAACAAAGGACCGGGGTGTAGCCTGGTTTAGGATCGCTGCGGTCTCAAGCATCTCCACCATGAAGGTAGATTGGTCCCGGAACAGATTATCTGCGGATCCGACCCTGGTAAAAATACGATCGACGAGCCCAATCTCTGCGTAATCTGCAGGCACAAATGAACCAACTTGGGCCAGGATAGATATTAAGGCGTTCTGTCGCAGGAAGGTGCTCTTTCCACCCATATTCGGGCCGGTAATGAGCCAGATACGCTCCTTGTCACCAATAAGACAATCATTACTAACAAACGCTCGGCCTTCTTCTTCGAGACCAAGCTTGACGGTGGGGTGTCTCCCGCCAATAATCTTATGATCTGGAACAGGCTTCAGTGTAGGGCGGACAAATCCCTGCTCATCTGCGAGGGTTGCAAAAGAGCGACCAATATCAAGCTCGTCCAGTACTGCAGCATTCCGTCGTAGCTTCACTAAGTTCCGTACAACGCCCTCACGCAATTCCTGGAAGACACGCTGCTCCTCTGACTTGATTTGCAGCTTTACCTGATCGATCCTGGCCCCAAGATTGATCCACTCTGGGTGGTAAAAGGATCGAGTGGATTTGGTAGTTTTAACATCACGGGTATTGGCGGATGCTTCCAGCGATGTCCGAACTTCTTTCACCCCTTTTATATGGCATATATGGCCAAATCCAGGAGTCCAACGTAGGGTCAAGCTCTGCGCTCCTGTAACACGGACCGTCAATTATCACGTCTCGCGTACCGGGAATGTCGACTTGCCTAATTTTTCTCTCAAGTTGGAAGTCAAAGATGCCTTTTCTGAGCATAGATCAACCAATTTGTCGTGAAGCTTTTGTAGTAAAGGACTCGCACTAAACTCTCAAATTAGCAAA